>Ga0207667_10000767_pt1 | contig 41781 bp, 33 predicted proteins | sample KBSCornC52_FD_184301 | JGI IMG/M metagenome (GOLD analysis project Ga0207667, IMG submission 184301) | Corn rhizosphere microbial communities from Kellogg Biological Station, Michigan, USA - KBS Corn C5-2 (SPAdes) (version 2) | ecosystem: Host-associated > Plants > Roots > Rhizosphere > Soil ...
GTAGATGCCCTTGCGGTACAGGCCCGCGGCGCGCTCGTTCACCGCCAGCACCGACAGCGGATACTGGCCGGCGTTGAGCGCCTTGGAGAAGGTTTCCATATCCGGCGCCGGCAGCTTCTCGAAGCCGGGATAGTCGGTGAGCGAGAGCACGCCGTGCGCGCGCAGGCCGGCCTGGATCGAATCGATCAGCAGCATCGAGCCGTGCGCTTCGGTGAGCTCGCGCGCGGCCTTGTAGAACTCCGGCGTCACCGCGCGGCCCGGATCGCCTTCGCCCATCACCGGCTCCAGGAACATCGCCTCGATGAACCAGCCGTGGCGATCCGCATCGGCGAACGCGGCTTCCAACTGCGCCACGTCGTAGGGCGCCACCGTGATCAGCGTGTCCTCATGGCGATAACTGGCCAGATGCTGCTGATAGGTCTTGCGGGTGGAATCGGAATACAGCGCCGGCTTTTCGGTGCGGCCGTGGAAGGCGCCCTTCACCGCGAGGCGCTTGATGCTGCGGCCGGCATAGCGTGCGCCCGGCTCGGTCATCGCCTTGGCGTTGACGTCGGCGATGCGGCAGGCCAGCGACACCGATTCGGAACCGGAATTCAGGCACAGGTAGCGCGCATACGGATTGCCGCCGCGATTGCGGCCGAGCTCGCGGTCCAGCGCCTGCGCCAGGCGCATCTGCGAGACGTTCGGCGTCATCACGTTGGCCATCACCTGCGGGCGGCTCATCGCCACGCGGATCGCCTCGTTGTTGTGGCCGAAGCCCAGCATGCCGTAGCCGCCGTTGTCGTGGATCACCGCGCCTTTGAGCGTGACCACCCACGGGCCGCGCGCGGCGGCGGGCACGTAGCGGTTGATGCCGTCGTCGGGATAGAAATTCACGAAGCCCGCCTGCGCCACGCGCAGCTGCTCGGTTTCGTCCAGCTTGAGGAAATCGCCCAGCTCGGCGCGCAGCGCGCGATGCTGTTCCACGGCTTCGCCGATGGCCTGCGCCAGTTCGGGGTGGCTGGCGGCGAAGCGCTCGATGGCCGCGTCTTCCAGGCCAGTGGTCTGCGGCGCGCCGCCGAAATCGCGCAATTCGCGCAGCTGATCGATCACACCCATGATGGTTCCTCCTCAAGGTACGCAGGGGCCATGGGGGTGGCGCGTCCTGCCAACATCGCGATGAATGCTTGGCGGGTCCGATGACGATCATGGACATCCGCTTTACAGGAACACCGCTTCAGTAGTGCGCGCCGCGCATGTTCCTGCGTCGGCGATTCACCGAGGATAACCCGCCTTCGTCGGCGCCGTAACCCCGGGGGAGGGCGCCGGATGACGCCTGTCACGTGCATGGGCTGACGCCCGCGAATGCCCGCCGGGCCTTGCGATGCCTAGCATCCTCGGCAAAGGAGGGAAGCCCATGATCACCACTGGTTCACCTATCGCGCAGCTCTCGTCCGTAGTGAAGCGCTACGGCAATCACACCGCCGTCGACGGCCTGGATCTGATGCTGCATCGCGGCGAAATTTTCGCGCTGCTCGGTCCCAACGGCGCCGGCAAGAGCACCACCATTTCGATGCTGCTCGGCCTGGTACGGCCGGACGCGGGGCGCGTCGAACTGTTCGGCGAGGATCCGCAGCACATCGTGGCGCGCCGCCGCATCGGCGTGATGCTGCAGTCCGCCGCGCTGCCGCCCACGCTGCGCGTCGGCGAACTGCTGCGCCTCACCGCCAGCTACTACCCCGCGCCGCGCGACGAGCGCGAAACGGCGGAACTGGCCGGCGTGGCCGATCTGCTGAAGCGTCCTTACGCCGCGCTTTCGGGCGGCCAGCAGCGGCGCGTGCAGTTCGCGCTGGCGCTGTGCGGCCGCCCGGAATTGCTGTTCCTGGACGAGCCCACCGTCGGCATGGACCTCGAAGCGCGCCAGAAACTGTGGGTCGCACTGCGCCATCTGGTTGCCGAAGGCACCGGCGTAGTGCTGACCACGCATTACCTGGAAGAAGCCGAGGCGCTGGCCAACCGCGTCTGCGTGATGGCGCGCGGACGCGTGCTGAGCGAAGGCAGCGTGGACGACCTGCGCGCCCGCGTGGCGCTCAAGCGCGTGCGTTGCATCACCCGCCTGCGCGCCGCCGATGTCGCCGCGTGGCCGGAAGTGGCCGAGGCGCGCGACGAAGGCGAACGCCTGTGGCTGTCCACCGACCGCGCGGAAGCCGTGGTGCGCCGCCTGCTCGACGCCGACGCGCAGCTGGGCGAACTGGAAGTGCAGCGCGCCGGCCTGGCCGAAGCGTTTACCGAACTCACTCAAGCCGCAGAAAACCAGGCCGCCGAGGCCTCCACCGACACCCGCGAGGCCGCCTGATGAACGCCGTCTCTTCCACCGTCATGCCCGCCGTTGCCGCGCCGCACGAGATGAGCCGCGGCCGCGTCCTCGGCGCCTATCTGCAGGAAATGCGCACCGAATGCCTGCGCTATCTGCGCAACCCGGGCTTCATGATCCCCACCCTGATCCTGCCCACCGCGTTCTATCTGATGTTCGGCATCCTGCTCGGCCATGCCAACGGACCCGACGCGCCGCGCTATCTGCTGGCCGCCTACGGCACCTTCGGCGTGATGTCGCCGGGCCTGTTCGGTTTCGGCGTGGCCTTGTCGATGGAACGCGACAACGGCTTGCTCACGCTCAAGCGTGCGTTGCCGATGCCGCCGGGCGCTTATCTGCTGGGCAAGGTCGTGATGGCGATGTTCGCGGCGGCGGTGGTGTCGTGCATCCTCGTCCTGCTGGCGACGCTGGTGGCGCATGTGCAGCTCACGCCGGGGCAGATGGCCGCGTTGTTCGCCACCAACCTGTTCGGCTCGCTGCCGTTCTGCGCGATGGGCCTGATGCTGGGCATGCTGATCAAGGGCAGCGGCGCGCCGGGCATCGTCAACCTGATCTACCTGCCGATGGCCTTCATGTCCGGCCTGTGGTTCCCGCTGTCGCTGATGCCCAAGGCGGTGCAGCAGATCGCGCTGGTGCTGCCGCCGTATCACCTGAACCAGGTGGCGCTGTCGGTGGTGGGGCTGGGGCAGGGCGCGGTGTGGCCGCATGTGGCGGCGCTGGCCGCGTTCAGCGCCGGCTTCCTCGCCATCGCCGTGCGCCGGCTGCGCCGCCACGGTTGAAGTAGCATGTCCACGCTTGTCACGCGACCTGTGGGGAGGGTCAACACCATGCTCAGCCTGCTTCGCTCCTGGCTCACGCCGGCGCCGGATTCGCGTGTCGCTTCGATCCAGCGGCAGGGCAAGTCGGTGGGGGCCGAGGCCGTGCACCTGCTGTGGTCGGTGTGGGTCTTCATCACGCCGGCCATGGGCGGCCACTACGACCTCAAGTGGGTGCTGCTGACCCTGCTGTCGTATCCGCTGTTCCTGGCGCTGTTCGCCAAGGCGATGCTGGCCTCGCGGCGGATCGCCCCGCGCTACGCGCTCGCCCTGGTGGCCATGAGCATCGCGCTGGCGCCGTGGTATCCCAGCGGCATGGCGTACTTCATCTATGGCTGCGTGTCCTACAGCATGGCCAGCGCCAAGCGGGTCGTGCAATTGCTGTTGCGCCTGGTGCTGGTCAATGCCTTCTACGTGGCCGTGGCGGCGCAGGTCGGTTATCCGTGGCAGGCGCTGGTGTCGATACCGTGCATGACCATCATCATCGCCGTCGTCACCCACGTCGAACGCTTCGCGCACGAGAAAGACGCCGCGCTGAAGCTGTCGCAGGAAGAAGTGCGCCGCCTCGCCGCCACCGCCGAGCGCGAGCGCATCGGCCGCGATCTGCACGATCTGCTCGGGCATACGCTGTCGCTGATCACGCTGAAGCTGGAGCTGTCGCGCAAGCTGTTCGACCGCGATGCGGAGGCGGCCAAGCGCGAAGTGGCGGAAGCCGAGCGCGTCGCACGCCATGCGCTGGCGGAAGTGCGCTCGGCGGTGACCGGCATCCGCGCCACCGACCTCGCCGCCGAGCTGGCCGCGGCGCGCCTGCTGCTGGAATCCTCCCACGTGCATCTGGAATACACCGCGCCGCCGGCCGATATGCCGGTGGAGATCGAGCGCGGCTTGTCGCTGGTGCTGCGCGAGGCGGTCACCAATATCGCCCGCCATGCGCAGGCCAGCCGGGCGCGCATCGAGCTGGAACGCGACGCCTACACGCTGCGCCTGCGCGTGAGCGACGACGGCCGCGGCGGCGTCGGCGAGGACGGCAACGGCCTGTGCGGCATGCGCGAACGCGTGCGCGCGCTGGGCGGCCATCTGAGCATCGAATCGCCGCGCGGACGCGGCACCGTGCTGCTGGTCACCGTACCGCTGCCGCAGCCGCGGCTGCTGCAGCCGGCGGCGGAACCGGCGCCGCGGCAAGCGCATACGAGCGTGTGATGCGCCTGCCATTCAAGCCCGCGCCGGATTCGGTCTATCTGCAGCTGCGCTCGCCGCTGTTCATCGCGCGCTCGGCGTTGGGCCAGGCTGCCTGGATCCTGATGCTGCCGCTGGTGCCGCTGGGCTTTCTTGGATTCGCCTGGTCATGGTTCGCGCCCACCGCGCTGAGCATGCTGGTGTTTGTCTATCTGCATATGCAGGTGTACTTCGGCCCGACCCGGCGGTTGCCCTGGTATGTAGCGGGCATGGCGGTGATGGGGCTGTCGCTGTGGGCGGTCAACCCCATGGGTTTCGGCTACGTGATCAGCGCCTGCACGGCGTTGTCGGTGACGCCTTCCTTCCGCACCTGGCTGCGCGGTGTGGCGCTGCTGACGCTGGTGTCGATGGCGGTGGTCTGGCTGTGGGTGGACGTGCCGCTGTGGGTCATGGCGGTGATGGTGATCGGCGGCGTGCTCGGCGGCCTGAGCAACTTCCACTACATCAACAATCTGCGCAAGGACGCCGACCTGCGCCTGTCGCAGATGGAAGTGCGGCGCCTGGCCATGCTGGCCGAGCGCGAGCGCATCGGCCGCGATCTGCACGATCTGCTCGGCCACACGCTGTCGCTGGTGGCGCTTAAATCCGAGCTGGCCCGGCGGCTGGCGCTGGAAGATCCGCCGCGCGCGCAGCGCGAAATGGTCGAGGTCGAACGCGTCGCGCGCCATGCGCTGGCCGAGGTGCGCGCGGCGGTGACCGGCATGCGCCGCGGCGACCTGGCCTCCGAAATCATTTCCGCGCGACTGATGCTGGAAGCCTCGGGCGTCAGCTTCGAGGCCGAACTGCCGGAGGGCTTCATGCTGCCTCCCGCGGTCGAGGCGCCGCTGGCCCTGGTGCTGCGCGAGGCCGTCACCAATATCCATCGCCATGCCCGCGCCAGCGCGGCCAGCGTGCGTTTTCTTTCCGACAAGACAAGGTTCGAAATGCAGATCAGCGATAACGGTTGCGGCGGACTCGCCGCGCACGGCAATGGCGTCAGCGGCATGCGCGAGCGCGTGCGGGAGCTCGGCGGCAGCCTGGAAATCGATTCGCCCAAGCGCCATGGCACCAGCCTGCGCGTCGGCGTGCCGCTGGCGAAGCTGGCGCTGGCTTTGCCGGAGAGCGCCGCATGATCCGCGTGCTGCTGGCCGAGGACCAGGCGATGGTGCGCGGCGCGCTGTCGGCGCTGCTGAATCTGGAATCGGATATCGAGGTGCTCGGTTCCGCCGCGGACGGCGAGGCGGCATGGCGCGAAGTGCAGCGCCTCAAACCCGACGTGCTGGTCACCGATATCGAGATGCCCGGCCTGACCGGGCTGGAACTGGCGCAGCGTATCCAGCGCCACGAGCTGCCGATGAAGGTGATCATCGTGACCACCTTTGCGCGCCCGGGCTTTCTGCGCCGCGCGCTGGACGCCGGCGTGTCGGGTTATCTGCTGAAGGACGCGCCGGCGGAGAACCTCGCCGAAGCCCTGCGCATGGTCCATCGCGGCGGCCGCGCGATCGATCCGCAGCTCGCGCTGGAAGCATGGTCCGAAGCCGATCCCTTGAACGACCGCGAGCGGCAGGTATTGCGCCTGGCCGGCGAGGGGCAGTCAGCCAGCGAGATCGCCGCGCAGTTGAATCTCTCGCATGGCACCGTGCGCAATTATCTTTCCGAGGCGATCGGCAAATTGGGCGTGGCCAATCGCATCGAGGCGTATCGGCTGGCGCGCCAGAAAGGCTGGCTGTAAGAATTATTCTTACGCGTTAAAAAAGTGCTTGCTTCGATTATCGGGCTCGCGTAATGTTCGCGCCTCGCCAATACCGGCGATATGCATTAACTGAAAAGGCCAGGATTAAACCCATGTCGTTCCACGTCGCTCACCACCTGCTGCCCTCGCGCGATAGCCGCGACGCGCTGCCGTGCGTGCGGCCGACGAAGGACGACCGTTTCTTCCACACCGACTGATCTCAAGCTTGCGCGGAGATCGGTCACCCCGATCTCCCGAGGCAACGCGAACGCCCTCGGGTTCAGCACCCGGGGGCGTTTTGTTTTTGGCGTTCGCAAGGACGAGTTCATGCACCGAAAGGTGATGGGACTGTCGATGATCGGAAGACCACTTCCGCCCTGAGGCATCCGGCTGACGCCGAAGCAGGGGCGACCGCGAACGGCGCTTGGATGCGCTGTGCCTTGATGCTTCGGTACGGGCGGGCGGGTGATCGGCAGTGTTGCAACAGGATTCGGGCGCTTTGCGCCCACACGCATGACCGGTTGGCGACAGCCGGCCATACGAAGCGTCGCCACGACAGGTTCCAGCGGTACGGGTTCAAGCGCCCGTCCGGTGCGCGCGGCATTGCCGGCAGCGTATGCCGGGCCTGCACGTTCGGTGTTTCGCAAAGACGTTAGCTCAGTCGGGTAGAGCATTGGCTTCGGATGCCATTGGCCGCCGGTTCGAATCCGGCACGTCGCTGCTTTGGAAAGCTCAGTGGTAGAGCATCGGCCTGATACGCCGGGTGTCGCGGGTTCGATTCCCGCTCCAAACCCCCGGGAGCGAAAGCTCCCACACCAGGAAGCGCCCCGCGCGGCGCCGTCGGTTTCATCAAGGAAGATGAGCCGGCGTCGCCGCAGCGGAAGCCACGCCGGACCGTCGTCCCGATATGGGGCGGATGTTCGCCGGCAAGCGGCCGGTTCATCGTGCCGCGGACGGCGTCCGTCTCCCTCGCGGAGGCGCGACAGTCCCGCGTCGCCGACGCCAGGGGCGCTTCCATCTTATTAATTCCATCGGCCATGAAAAGGTTTATGGCCGATTATCCCGAGAGGGAGGGCGTTTTACGCCCGTCGATTATCAAGAAGGTTTTTCGCGCGCCACGGACTGCCCGTGCGAAAGGCATTAATCAAGGCGGCCCGAAAACGGGAAAAAGGAGTCACTCCCATGTTCTGGATCAAGCAAATCGTGGTCGGCGACGGCGAGCGCGGTCTGCTGTACCGCAACCGTCGACTGCAGCAGGTGCTCGCCCCCGGTGTGTACCGCTGTTTCGATCCGTTCGGCCGCATCGCCGTCGTCCTGCACAACGTGGCGCGCGCCGAATACACCGGCGCCGACGCGGAGGCCTTGATGGCCGGCATGGATACGCGGCTGGCGCCGCGCTTTCTGCTCGCCGACGTCGGCGTGGATCAGGTCGGCCTGGTGCACAAGAACGGCAAGCTGGAAGACGTGCTCGCGCCGGGTACGCGCAAGCTGTATTGGCGCGATCTGGTGCCGGTAGAACTGCGCCTGCTGCCGCTGGCCGGGTCGCTGGACGTGCCGGCCGACGTGGTCAACCGCCTGCGCCAGCTCGGCGTGCTGTCCAAGGTAGCACTGGCGCTGGAGGTGCCGGCGGAGTCGGCCGGCCTGCTGTTTATCGACGGCAAGCTGGTGCGCACGCTGGCGCCGGGCAGCTACGCCTTCTGGCAGTTCCGGAAGAACGTGGCCGCCGAGGTGATCGACCTGCGCGTGCAGTCGCTGGAAGTCTCGGGCCAGGAACTGCTGACCCGCGACAAGGTGAGCCTGCGCGTGAACCTGGCCGCCAGCCTGCGCGTGACCGACCCGGTCACCGCGCGCACCAAGGTGGTCAAGTACAGCGACTATATCTATCGCGAGCTGCAGTACGGCCTGCGCAAGGCGGTCTCGGCCAAGAGCCTGGACGAGCTGCTGGGCGACAAGGCTTCGCTGGATGCGGACATCTTCGCCTATGTGTACAGCCGGGTCGGCGAGCTGGGCGTGGAAGTGCTCGGCGTCGGTATCAAGGACGTGATCCTGCCGGGTGAGATGAAGGACATCCTCAACAGCGTGGTGCAGGCGGAGAAGGCGGCCCAGGCCAACGTGATCCGCCGCCGCGAGGAGGCGAACGCCACGCGTTCCCTGCTCAACACCGCCAGGCTGATCGAGGAGAGCCCGGTGCTGATGCGCCTGAAGGAATTGGAGGCGCTGGAGAAGGTCACCGAGAAGATCGACAAGCTGACGGTGTTCGGCGGCCTGGATGGCGTGCTGAAGCAGCTGGTCACTTTGAAGGATTAGTACACCGGTGCGGCATAGGGAAGCGCCGCATCGGCCCCATAAGGAATCAAGGACATGAGTACCTCCTATCAACTTTTGCACGCCGAAGGCGCCAAGCCGATCAAGGGCTGGGTCGACGGCGTGCCGCTGGAAGCGCAGGCGCATGCGCAGCTGCGGAACATCGCGGCCTTGCCGTTCGTCGGCCCCTGGGTCGCCGTGATGCCGGACGTGCACCTGGGCAAGGGCGCCACGGTGGGCTCGGTGGTGCCGACGCGCGGCGCGATCATCCCGGCCGCGGTCGGTGTGGATATCGGCTGCGGCATGGCCGCGGTGCGCACCACGCTGCGTGCGGCGGATCTGCCGGACAGCCTGGCACAGCTGCGTTCGAGCATCGAACGCGGCGTGCCGGTGGGCAACGGCGAGCACCGCAGGATCCCGGATGGCATCGGCACGCGGCTGGTGCAGTCCGGGTTGGCGCAGCGCCTCGATGTGATCAAGGCAAAGCACCGCAAGATCCGCACCGACAAGATCGAGCGGCAGCTCGGCACGCTCGGCGGCGGCAACCACTTCATCGAACTCTGCCTGGACGAGGAAGAGCGCGTATGGGTGATGCTGCATTCGGGCTCGCGCGGCACCGGCAACCTGATCGGCACCTACTTTATCGAGCGGGCGCGCGAGCAGCTGGCGCATCGCGTGCTGGGCTTCCATCTGCCGGACCGCGACCTGGCTTTCTTCATGGAAGGCGAGCCGCTGTTCGACGACTACGTGGAGGCAGTGTCCTGGGCGCAGGACTACGCACGCCACAACCGCGAAGCGATGATGGGGCGGGTGCTGAACGAACTGCGCCACCGCCTGCCGAAGTTCCAGCTCGACAAGCTGGCGGTGAACTGCCATCACAACTATGTGCAGCGCGAGACGCATTTCGGCGAATCGCTGCTGGTCACCCGCAAGGGTGCGGTCAGCGCACGCGAGGGCGAGCTCGGCATCATCCCCGGCAGCATGGGCACCAAGAGCTATATCGTGCGCGGCAAGGGCAACGCGGACAGCTTCCACAGCTGCAGCCACGGCGCCGGCCGCGTGATGAGCCGCGGCATGGCCAAGCAGAGCATCACCCTGGCCCAGCACCGCGAAGCCACCGCGCACGTGGAATGCCGCAAGGACTCGGGCGTGCTCGACGAATCGCCGGCTGCCTACAAGTCGATCGATGCGGTGATGGCCGCGCAGACCGATCTGGTGGAGGTGGTGCACACGCTGCGCCAGGTGCTGTGCGTGAAGGGCTGAGCTATTGCCTGCGTGTTTTTGACGCCGCCTTCGGGCGGCGTTTTTTTATGGGGCGGTCCGGCGTAGGTTGGGGTGAGCCGCAGTCTGATTTCTGCATGCCCCTACGACGGAATCCTTCTCCCTTCGGGAGCACGCGGGGAGCGCACATGGATGTGCGCGGCTCTGAGGAGCGAGGAAGGTGGCGGCAGCCGGATGAGGGTTCGGGCGGAGTCGTGCGCATCACTCCGCCCGAACCCTCACCCCAACCCCTCTCCCGGAGGGAGAGGGGCTTACGTTTTCTCGACTCTCAGCTCACTACTCCGAGTGGCCCCTCACCCCAGCCCTCTCCCCGGAGGGGAGAGGGCGTCTGGACGGTGTCGCGAGATTGATTACGTGGCGCTTGCCGCGTTCTCGCGTTCTGCTTTTACGCGTTCTGCTTCGTCGCGCAGTTGTTGCCATTGCAAGCGGAGATGGGCTTGCGTCGCGCAGCGTGTGCCCATGTCGATGAACGCCGCGATGCCATCGAGCATGATCGATAAGCGCCGAGGATCGGGGCTGCCGCGCTCTTGGGCCAGTTCGGACAGGAACTGGATCGAGGTATGGGCGTACTTCAACCATTCAGTGGCATCGTTGAGCAGCGCATCGGTTCCCGCATCGGGATCAGAGAAATAATTCGCGTGACGGCTCATCCACGGTTCGCCATAGACGTTCATAAGCAACTCCTTGCTAAAGATGCCGCATCCTTCGCCCCGAAAACGGCATGCCGTCGAACAGCACGGCATGCCGCCGACCAGACGGACTCGAAGGTTCACCAGTAGCCCAAACGTTGGGCACCGGGCGGCTTGATTGAGGAAGTGGGATGCGGCTTTCGAGCTGCGCAGGGCGACGCGCCGGGTTCAGACGGCTCGGATTAATGCCTGCGGAAAGCTCCGCCGCAATTCTTCAAGCGGCCCGGAAAGGCGGGGGGTGTGTCGTCGAGGGAAGAGACGAGCGAGCGAGTGCCGTATGATCTGGGTTAGCCATGATCAACTGTCCTATGAGTTGGTTGTGGTTAGCGGGTCAGGGGTGGTCTAAACACCCTTGGCCCGCGACTCTCACAGCATTGCTGCCATGGTTACCCGCGAGGCGTCGAAAAACTCACCGCGGGTAACACCAAGCAACTTAGCAGAGGCAACTGCCAGTTGTAGTTAGTACAAGTCCGATTTACACATACCGCAACCAATATGAGACACCGTCATTCCGGCGTAGGCCGGAATCCAGTAGCGACAGTGCTGGGTTTTCGCGAAGACGATGAATGGGCTCTTCGCGACAATCAGGCGTTATCGCCACTGGATTCCGGCCTACGCCGGAATGACGAGCAAGGGCGGATTCCGGCCTGCGCCGGAATGACGAGCAAGGGCGGATTCCGGCCTGCGCCGGAATGACGAGCAAGGGCGGATTCCGGCCTGCGCCGGAATGACGAGCAAAGGCGGATTCCGGCCTGCGCTGGAATGACGAGCAAAGGCGGATTCCGGCCTGCGCCGGAATGACGAGAGATGAAGCGGCGGACCGAGCCGGGGCCTTACCAACCATGCAGGCGAGGAACGCTTGATGCATTTGAACTGGACGGATGCGCTGCGCCGGCTGGCAACTATCCTGATGTGCAGCCTGCTGGCCGCCTGCCATCACCCATCCGCACCGCTGCAGCACGACGCCTACGTCTGGCAGCGCCAATGGAACCCTGCCGTCACCGCCGCGCTGGCGCAATCCGCCGACGCCATCCGCGCATGGCGCGTGCTGGCGGCGCAGACCGATGCGCGCGGCCAGCTGCAGTCGGTGGCGGTCGATCGCGCAGCGCTCGCCGCCACAAAGCGGCCTGTGGTGCTCGTGGTGCGTATCGACGGGCAATTGCCGCAATGGGATGCGGACACTCTGCTCACGCAGACGCTCGCGCTGCGCGATGCCTGGCACGGCGTTCCGCTGGCCGGCATCGAGATCGATCACGACTGCGGCACCGCGCGCCTTCCTGCCTACGCCGATTTTCTTGCGCGGCTGAAAAAGGCGCTGGGCGCAACACCGCTGTCGATCACCGCCTTGCCGGCCTGGCTGGCGTCCGATCAGCTCGAACGCGTGACAGCGCAGGCCGACGAAGTGGTGCTGCAGGTTCACGCCGTGCAATCGCCGCGTGCCGGCCTGTTCGACCCGGCGCTGGCGCGCAACTGGATCGAGCGCTTCGCTGCGCGGGTGCACGAGCCGTTCCGTGTGGCGCTGCCCACTTACGGCTCGCGCGTGTCCTGGGACGACAACGGCCGCGTGGTCGCCATCGAAAGTGAAGCGCCCTTGCTCGCCGGCGGCCGCGAAGCGAGCGAACTGATTGCTGCGCCTGCGGAGGTAGCCAAGCTGCTGGCGAGCTTGCGTGATGATCCGCCCCAAGGCTTCGCCGGCATCGTGTGGTTCCGCCTGCCCACCATGCAGGACGCACGCGCCTGGAGCCTGCCCACCTGGCGCGCGGTGATGGCCGGCGTGCCGTTGAAGGAAACGCTGGCGGTGTTCTTTCAGCCGGGCGCTGCGCCGGGCGCGGCAGACATCGTGCTGCGCAACGATGGCGAAGTGGACGTGCGCGTCCCGGCCCGGATCGAGCTGCCGGCGAGCTGCACCATCGCCGATGGCGTCAACGGCTACGCGCTGGCCTACCAGCAAGGCCGCCCGTTCCTGCGACGCGAACGCGACGGCTGGCTGCGCGCCCACTACCAGCGCGCGGTCGGCTGGGCGCGCTGCGGCGACACCGCTGCGCAACCTGCGATGACGCCCTGACGCAGCTATTCCGCTGTAACGCATTTGCCCGCATCATTCGCTGTCGACTAAGGGGAAGGACGTCCGATGTACAAGCGCCAATGGATTGCCGCCGGCCTGCTCGCCGGTATCGCCGCCGCCGCGGTCTGGGCCTGCGGCCCGGACTTTCCCAGCCAGCTGCTGGACCATCGCGAGCTCACGCTGAAAGCCACCCCGCAGAACGGCTTCGCCTTCGAGGCGACCCGCCTGCTGCCGGCCACCGACAAGCTGTCCGCTGGCCAGTCCGGCGAGGAACCCAAGGCGGACGATCCCGCCGCGATGGCCAAGTCGCTGGGCCTGACGCCGGAGCAGTGGCAGCAGGTCGAATCGCTGCGCCAGTTGCAGAGCGGCAGCGAGGTCTACGCGCAGGGCAAGGGCCTGCCCGAGGATCTGCGCCTGTATGCCGCCGGCGCGGCGGATTTCGAGATTGCGCAGGCGGCCTGCGAAGGCGACGGCGCCGAAAGCGAGGCCGCGCCCGCGCCCGCGGAGCACTGCCAGGTTTCTTCAGGCCCGGCCATGGACCATGCCGTCGCCAGCTTCGAGAAGGTGCTGGCGCTGCCGCCGGAACAGGCGAAGCTGCGCTCGGTGTGGGCCGCCTACATGCTTGGCCGCATCCATGCCATGCGCCAGCGCGATCAGGCCGGCGATGCGGCCGCCTTCAAGCGCGAGCGCGAAGCGGCGGCCAAGGGTTTCCAGCAGGCCCGCACGCGCGCGCTGGACGGCGGCAGCGACACGCTGGGCCTGGCGCTGTCCAGCTTCGGCGACGAGGCGCGCCTGCATCTATATGTGGACGGCAAGCCCTGCGCCTGGGATGAGATCGCCGGTCCGAACAACGACTGCGGCGTGCAGCTGGCGCCGGAGGATCTCAAGCACGCCATCACGCTGTACGCGGCGCAGGCCGGGCATGGCCCGGGCAGCGCGGTGCAGTCGCTGTCGATCCTGGCCAATACCGCGCTGCGCGACGATGCGCTGGCCGCCGCGCTGATCGATCATCCGGTTTCGCAACGCCTGCTGGTGGTCTATGCGCTGGCCGGCGTGGACGACGTGGTCAGCGAGGCGGCCGACGGCAAGAGCATGACCAGTAAGCCCAACCCCAACCTGGTCGCGCTGGTGGCGGCGATCGAGCAGCGCGGGCTGGATCATGTGGAAGGCGCCGATCGCCTCGCCGCACTGGCTTATCGCGCGGGCCGCTATGACCTGGCCGCCAAGCTGATCGACAAGGCGCCCGGCCCGCTGTCGAGCTGGGTGCGCGCCAAGCTGGCGCTGCAGAAGGGCGATCTCGCCGCCGCCACGGCCGCCTATGCCGAAGCGGTGAAGGCATTCCCCAAGGCCGACGATCCCAAGGCCGGCATCGAGCCGGAAAACACCCATCTGCTGCTCGGCGAGCAGGGCGTGCTGGCGCTGGCGCGCGGCGAATACGTCGAGGCGATGGGACGGCTGTACGACGCCGCCAAGGCGGTGGGTGGCGCCGGCAACGAGTTCTATCCCGACGACGAGACCAGCGGCATCGGCTTCGGCAACGACGCCACCTATCTGGCCGAGCGCGTGCTCACCATCGACGAGCTGAAGAGCTTCGTCGATGCGCAGGTGCCGGCTTCGGCGCCGCCGGCACCGGCCAAGGCGGGCTCTTCGGCGGAGAACTACTACCCCGGCTCCGCGCCGCTGGGCGACAACCTGCGCTGGCTGCTGGCGCGGCGCCTGATGCGCGCCGGCCGCTACGACGAAGCGCAGAACTATTTTCCGGCCAGCGGCGATGCGCGCTTCGGCAAGGACGACCTGCGCGCCAAGGCGCGCGAATTCGCCCAGGCCGTGCGCGATGCCGAACACGCCTGGACCGATGTCGGCAAGGCGCAGGCGCGCTACGCGGCGGCGGCGATCCAGCGCGAGCTGGGCATGGAACTGTTCGGTTATGAGCAGGGCCCGGACTACAACGGTATGGGCGGCGGCTTCCAGGGCGGCAGCGGGCACAGCGCCGACGATCTCAAGCAGTCGATGGTGACCGACGGCGAGCGCCAGCGTTATGCCGACAGCGCGCCGAAGCCGGACCATCGCTTCCATTACCGCTATCTCGCCGCCGACCGCGCCGCCAGCGCGGCCGACCTGCTGCCGCCGCGCTCGCAGGCCTTCGCCGCGGTGCTGTGCAAGGCCACCGGCTGGATGCTGGAAGGCCCGCCGGACTACGAAGACAACTGGCAGGGCTATGGCGATACCGCGCCGACCGGCGTGCCGGAGCGGCTGCGCCGCGCCCAGGCCTTGTATCAGCGCTATGTGAAGCAGGGGCCGTACGTGGCCTGGGCCGGCAACTTCGGTCACGAATGCGCGGAACCGGACTTCGCCGCCGCCCGCGCCATGCAGCAGCATCTTTATGTGGTGAAGGCCAAACGCGCAGTGCGGCACAACCTGCCGTGGATCGCGGGCGGGCTGGTGCTGGTGGTGGCCGGCATCGGCTATGCGGTGGTGCGGCGGCGCAAGCGGGCGGCTAAGGGTCGCTGACAGAGCCTCCGTCACCCCCGAACCTTCGTCACCCCGAACCTCCGTCACCCCAGCGAAAGCTGGGGTCCAGCGCCTGAAGGCACTGGATTCCAGCTTTCGCTGGAATGACGAGAACGAAAGGTGACGGAATGTTGTTAGAGACTCTTAAACCGCCTTAAAAGGTGCCCGGGCGCCCCGGCTGCGGGATAATGCATCGTTTCCCGCCGCCCACGGGCACCCACCGAGCCTGCCGTTGAAGAAGTCCGACTTCGATTTCGATCTCCCGCCCGAACTGATCGCCCAGGCCCCGCTGCCGGAGCGTTCGGCCAGCCGCCTGCTGCTGCTGAATACGCAGGCGCAGTCGCTGCAGGACCGCATGTTCCGCGACCTGCCGGGGCTGCTGCGCGCGGGCGACCTGCTGATCCTCAACGACACCCGCGTGCTGCCGGCGCGGCTGTACGGGCGCAAGGAAAGCGGCGGCGCGGTGGAGATCCTGCTCGAGCGCGTCACCGGCGCGCACGAGGCGATCGCCCAGCTCGGCGTCAGCAAGAAGCCGAAAGAGGGCGGCCGCATCGAGCTGGCCGACGGCAGCCACGCCGTGGTGCTGGGCCGCGACGGCCAGTTTTTCCGCCTGCGCTTCGAATCGCCGGAGCCGCTGGAACGCCTGCTGCGCCGCCTGGGCGAGATGCCGCTGCCGCCGTATATCGAGCGCCACGCCGACGCCAGCGACCTGGAGCGCTACCAGACCGTGTTCGCGCGCGAGCCCGGCGCCGTCGCCGCGCCCACCGCCGGCCTGCATTTCGACGAGGCCATGCTGGCGCAGCTGCGCGAGCTGGGCGTGGAGTTCGGCTATGTGACCCTGCACGTCGGCGCCGGCACCTTCCAGCCGGTGCGCGCGGAGGAGATCAAGGACCACCAGATGCACCGCGAATGGCTGAATGTCGGCGCGGGGCTGGTGGAGCAGGTGCGCCGGACGCGGGCGCGCGGCGGCCGCGTGATCGCCGTGGGCACCACCGTCGTGCGCGCGCTGGAAAGCGCCTGCCGCGAGGGCGAGCTGCGGCCGTTCGCCGGCGAGACGCAGATCTTCATCTTCCCCGGCTACAAGTTCAGCAGCGTCGACGGCCTGATCACCAACTTCCACCTGCCGCAGTCGACCCTGCTGATGCTGGTGTCCGCGCTGGCGGGACGGGAGTTCGTGCTCGGCGCCTACCGGCATGCGGTGGCGCAGAAGTATCGGTTCTTCTCGTACGGCGACGCGATGATGATCCTGCCGCCGGCTTGAGACTTGAGCCCCTCTCCCTTCGGCGACCCGAAGGTAGTCCCCGTGGGAGAGAGGGGTGAGGGTGCGGGCGGAGTGGGGCGCACCACTTCGGCCGAACCCTCATCCGGCTGCCGCCACCTTCTCCCGAAGGGAGAAGGACCTCCAGTTGGGAGGCGAAGCCTAAACCGGCGATAATGGCGGGATGACTTCCCTTCGTTTCGACATTTCCGCCACCGATGGCGCGGCGCGGCGTGGCCGGCTCACTTTCGATCGCGGCACGGTGGAAACCCCGGCCTTCATGCCGGTGGGCACCTATGGCTCCGTCAAGGCGATGACGCCGCGCGATATCGTCGAGATCGGCGCCGAGATCATCCTGGGCAACACCTTCCATCTGTATCTGCGGCCCGGCCTGGAGATCGTGGAACAGTTCGGCGGGCTGCACCGCTTTATCGGCTGGGACAAGCCGATCCTCACCGACTCCGGCGGCTTCCAGGTCTTCTCGCTGGCGCACAAGCGCAAGATCACCGAGGAAGGCGTGACCTTCGCCTCGCCGGTGGACGGCTCGAAGGTGTTCCTGTCGCCCGAGGAATCCATGCGCATCCAGAAGACGCTGGATTCGGACGTGGTGATGATCTTCGACGAATGCACGCCGTATCCGGCCACCGAGAAAGTCGCTGAGACCTCGATGGAACTGAGCCTGCGCTGGGCCGAGCGTTCGCGCCGCGGCTTCGATGAGCTGAAGAATCCCAACTCGCTGTTCGGCATCGTGCAGGGCAGCGTGTACGAGAACCTGCGCCGCCGTTCCGCCGAGGGCCTGGTCGGCATCGGTTTCGACGGTTATGCCGTCGGCGGCCTGGCGGTGGGCGAGCCGGAGGCCGAGCGCAACCACACCTTGGACTTCACCGTGCCGCTGCTGCCGGCGGACAAGCCGCGCTATCTGATGGGCGTGGGCCGGCCGGAGGACATCGTCGAAGCGGTGCGCCGCGGCATCGACATGTTCGACTGCGTGATGCCTACCCGCAACGCGCGCAACGGCTTCCTGTTCACCGCCGAAGGCACCTTGCGCATCCGCAACGCCAAATTCGCGATGGACACGCGGGTGATCGAGGAAGGCTGCGACTGCTACGCCTGCGCCGGCGGCTTCAGCCGCGCCTACCTGCGCCACCTGGACCGCTGCAACGAGATCCTGGCCAGCCAGCTCGCCACCATGCACAACCTGCGGCATTACCAGCGGCTGATGGCCGGGCTGCGCGAGGCCATCGCGGCGGGGAAGCTGGAGGACTTCGTGGCGGAGTTCTACGCGAAGCGCGCGCGGCCCCAAGGCTGAGCCACGATCGAGGCTTGGGGCGAGGGGCGGGCGGAGTGGGGTGCTGAGGGCGGGCGGCGAACTTAAGAGCTTTTCTTCGCTCTACTAAACGCTGTCGCAAGCCCGGCCCGGCCGTGGCCCCGATCGCATTTGAAGCACAGAAGCGGACGGAAACCGCTCGGGGCGCTTGCAAGCACTCCCCGGGCAACCCATAAACCCTGCTTCTGCCTGCGCCGGGGCTGTTCGGCCCGTGTGCGTGGGAACCGGGGCGCGTGGCATAATCCACGATCTTTTTCAGGCTTCCGGCGGAAATATCAGCCGGCACCGCTACTTACGAGACAAGAAGATGAATTTTCCCAGCACTTTCGTGATCGCCCAGGCCGCGCCGGCCGCCGGTGCCCAGGCGGCGAACCCGCTGATGACCTTCCTGCCGCTGATCCTGCTGTTCGTGGTGTTCTATTTCCTGATGATCCGCCCGCAGATGAAGCGGCAGAAGGAGCATCGCTCGATGGTCTCGGCCCTGGCCAAGGGCGACGAAGTGGTGACCAACGGCGGCCTGGCCGGCCGCGTGGAGGAAGTGGGCGAGTCCTTCATCACCCTGGAAATCGCGCCGAACGTGAAGATCAAGGTGCAGAAGGGCTCCGTGTCCCAGGTGCTGCCGAAGGGCTCGCTGAAGTCGTCGTAAGGGACTGGGCGCCATCGGGCGGAACCATCCGCCGAAGGCCGTCCCGCGGGGGCGGACGGCCTTGCCGCAACGCGAACGATGCTACCGCCGCGGCCCCCGTGCCGCGGCTCTGACGGATGCAAGGCATGAGTGATTTTCCTCGCTGGAAATATTTCCTGGTCGCCATCGTTTTGGTGCTGGGCATCGTCTACGCGTTGCCTAACGTGTTCCTGCCGCAGCCGGCGGTGCAGGTCACGGCCAACCGCAACGGCGTGGTCAACCAGGCGCTGCAGGAGAAGGCGCTGTACGCGCTCAAGCAGCAGAACCTCGCCTACCAGACGGTGGAGCTGCAGAACGACCACCTGCTGGTGAGCTTCAACAACCCCGACGTGCAGAAGAGCGCCGGCGACGCCATCAAGGCGGCGCTGGGCGACGACTACACCGTGGCCTTCAACCTCAAGTCCACCGTGCCGCGCTGGCTGTCCATGATCCATGCGCAATCCATGCCGCTGGGCCTGGACCTGCAGGGCGGCGTGCACTTCCTGATGGAAGTGGACCAGAACGACGTGGTCGACAAGCAGGAAACGCGCTACGCGGACGATATCCGCAGCATGCTGCGCGAGAAGAACATCCGCTACGACTCGGTCAGCCGCAATGCCGTGCGCGGCCAGGGCGTGGCCGTGGTGCTGCGCTCCGCCGCCGACCGCACCGCGGCGGCCAATGTGATCGCCGCCGAATATCCGGACCTCTCCACCACCGACGGCCAGGTCACCGGCGACCGCTTCGTGCTGAACGCGGTGCTGCGCCCGGACAAGCTGCGCGAGACCTCGCTCGGCGCCGTGCGCCAGAACCTGGGCACGCTGCGCAACCGTATCAATGCGCTGGGCGTGTCCGAGCCGATCATCCAGCAGCAGGGCGACAGCCGCATCATCGTCGAGCTGGCCGGCGTGCAGGACACCGCCGAGGCCAAGAAGCTGATCGGCGCCACCGCCACGCTGGAATACCGCGCCGGCTACGGCACGCCGCAGCAGGCGAAGGACGCGAAGGACAGCGGCAGCGTGCCGCCCGACGCGCGCCTGTACAAGGACCGCCAGGGCAGCCCGGTGCTGCTCAGCAAGAAGATCATCGTCACCGGCGACCAGCTGGTCGATGCGTCTTCCGGCAGCGACCAGCAGAGCGGCACGCCGATGGTGTCGGTGACGCTCAATGCCGCCGGCGCCAAGAAGATGCTCGACTTCACCACCAGCAACGTCGGCAAGCCGATGGGCGTGGTCTACGTGGAGCGCGTGGTCGAAACCAAACTGGTCGACGGCAAGGAAGTGCGCACGCCGAAGATCACCGAAGAGGTGATCAACTACGCCACCGTCAACGGCGTGTTCGGCAAGAACTTCCAGACCACCGGCCTGCGCAGCGCCAAGGAAGCCTCCGAGCTGGCCCTGCTGCTGAAGGGCGGTTCGCTGGCCGCGCCGATCGACATCGTCGAGGAGCGCGTGATCGGCCCGAGCCTGGGCCAGGACAACATCGCCAAGGGCATGAAGGCCGTGCTGATCGGCCTGGGCCTGGTGCTGCTGGCGGCGGCCATCTACTACAAGCTGTTCGGCCTGGTGGCCGACGTGGCGCTGTTCTTCAACCTGGTGATCCTGGTCGCGGTGATGTCCCTGGTCGGCGTCACGCTGACCATGCCGGGCATCGCCGGTATCGTGCTGACACTAGGCATGGCGATCGACGCGAACGTGCTGATCTGCGAACGCGTACGCGAAGAATTGCGCAACGGATCGTCGCCGCACGCGTCGATCCGCGCCGGCTACGAGAAGGCCTGGGCCACGATTCTCGACGCCAACGTCACCCACCTGATCGCCGCGCTGGCGCTGACCACGATGGGCTCCGGCCCGATCCGCGGCTTCGGCGTGACGCTGCTGATCGGCATCCTGACCTCGATGTTCACCTCGGTCACCGTGACTCACGCGATCACCGCGCTGATCCACGGCCATCGCAAGCTCAAGACGCTGTCGGTCTGAAGAGGAACTGGTAATCATGGAAATCTTCAACCACAACGCGAACGTCAACTTCCTGGGCATGCGCAAGGTCAGCATCGGCATCGCCGTGCTGCTGATGCTCATCTCGATCACCCTGCTGGCCGTGCGCGGCCTCGACTACGGCCTGGACTTCACCGGCGGCGTCTCCGCCGAGATCAGCTACCAGCAGCCGGTGGCCGTGGCCGACGTGCGCGAGGCGCTGGCCAAGGCCGGCATGGAGCACGCCGTGGTGCAGAGCCTCGGCGGCACCAAGGAAATCTCCATCCGCATGCAGCCCACCGCGGCGATGCTGGACCAGGGCAAGGTGAACCTGGACAAGGTCTCCGACGTGGTCAGCCGCGCACTGAAGGCGGCGCGCCCCGATGCGCAGCTCAAGAGCCGCTCCTCGGTGAGCTCGCAGGTCGGCGACGAGCTGCGCAGCGACGGCACCGTCGCCGCGGTGTTCGTGATCCTCGGCATCGGCCTGTACCTGTGGGTCCGCTTCGAGCGGCGCTTCGCCATCGCCGCGCTGGCGACCGAGGTGCACGACGTGCTGGTCACCCTGGGCGTGCTGGCGATCACCGGCCGCGAATTCGACCTGACCGTGCTGGCCTCGGTGCTGGCGGTGATCGGCTACTCGATCAACGACAAGGTGGTGGTGTTCGACCGTATCCGCGAACTGTTCCGCCTGGCGCGCAAGGCCGAACCGGTGGAAGTGCTCAACCGCTCGATCAACAGCACGCTGTCGCGAACCATCATCACCTCGCTGTTCACCGCGATCACCATGGCCGCGCTGTACTTCATCGGCGGCTCGGTGGTGCAGGGCTTCGCCATCACCATGCTGATCGGCATCCTGGTCGGCACGCTCTCGTCCATCTTCGTGGCCAGCCCGATCCTGTTGTGGCTGGGCGTGTCCAAGCAGGACCTGATGCCGCAGACCAAGGAAAACCCGGAGCTGGCGCGGCGGCCGTAAGGCACCGGGACAGCGACCGAAAAGCCCGGCCTCGTGCCGGGCTTTTTTTATGCGCGTCTATGCGCGGGAGATGCGGAAATCGGCAGGCGACAAAATGCCGGGATATCGGAAACGGATATGCCTGATAACCGTGAAGCGCGAGTACTTGCCGTTATATGGCGTAATTATTTGCGAATAGGCACAAGGTGTTAAGGCCAGGGATTGCCGCCTTCGCAGGGTTCCGCCGTCGATCGAAGGATTTACCTGCGCCTGCAAACGGCGACGCTGTGCGATTCATTAAGTAAATGTTGACTTGATGTAACGGTCGACGTTATTTTCGGGATGTTCCTGATGCGACAGTCCGACGACAGCTTGCTTACAGCCACGGGAGGCCCGCAAGAAATCGTCGCCGCAGCGGGGAATGCAGAGGGGCGGTCTGCAGGGGGAGTTACCTAGCAGACGCAGTCTTTGCGAACTTTTGGCCTATCGCTCGGGTTCCGGGCGGTTTTGCTCAATTTTGCCCACCTCTCACGTGGGCGTTTTCGGGGAGATCCAAATGAGTTTTCGTTCGTTGAATCGCGGTTATCTGCTGCGCCGTTCGGCGCTGGCTGTTGCCCTGACCATGGGCATGTCCGGCGTGGTGTTCGCCCAGTCGACCACCGGTACGATCTTTGGCCAGGCCGAGGCCGGCGAGACCGTGACCGTGACCGGCTCCACCGGCATCAGCCGCCAGGCCGTCACCGATTCGTCCGGTCGCTATCGCATCAGCAACCTGCCGCTGGGTACCTACTCGGTCGTGCTGCAGAAGAACGGCCAGGCCGTCGACACGCGCAACAACGTGGCGATCACCGTGAACGCCGGTACCGAAGTGTCGTTTGCCAACGCCAACAACGCGCAGTCGCTGTCGTCGGTCACCGTGACGGCGAACTCGCTGCCGGCCATCGACGTGTCCTCGGTCGACTCGCGCACCGTGATCACCTCGCAGCAGCTTGAGCGCCTGCCGCTCGGCCGCAGTGCCGAGGCGATCGCTCTGCTCGCGCCGGGCGTGGTGCAGGGCAGCAGCTACTTCGCGGGCCAGAAGGCCGGCTCTTCCGTGGTGTCGTTCGGCGGCTCCTCGGTGACCGAGAACGCCTACTACATCAACGGCTACAACACCACCGATCCGCTGAGCAGCCTGGGCGGCATCAGCCTGCCGTACGGCGCGATCGACCAGCAGGAAATCTACACCGGCGGCTATAGCGCCATGTACGGCCGTTCGGACGGCGGCGTGATCAGCCAGGTCGGCAAGCGCGGCAGCAACGAATGGCATTTCGGTGGTCAGATCCTGTGGTCGCCGAAGTTCATGGCTTCCGATCCCAAGACCATCAACTACCCCGACAGCGCGCTGCCGGCCGGTTATGGCTACACCGACACCACGCTGCCGGGCACCACGTACCGCAGCCGCAAGGACAACACGTCCTGGACCAACACCTACAGCGCCTACGTCGGCGGTCCGCTGATCAAGGACAAGCTGTATATCTTCCTGGCCGCCGAGGCTGAGAAGCAGGAAGGCAAGTCCACCTCGACCTCCGCCGCCGCGCAGCCGGCCAACACGTACTACACGTACAAGACGCCGAAGTACTACGCGAAGCTGGACTGGAACATCAACGAGAGCAACATCGTTGAGCTGACCGGCATCTCGAACAAGACCAAGTACAGCGGCGCGCTCTACGCGTACGACTACGCCACCGGCAAGGAAGGCCCGCTGACCAGCTACGACACGTCGACCAAGACGGGTTCGGACATCTACGTCGGCAAGTACACCAGCTACATCACCGATGATCTGACCTTCTCGGCCACCTACGGCCAGAACCGCGCGGTCGACTACTCGACCACCCCGGGCCTGGATCCGAACCTGGTGTACCTGAGCGGCGTCACCAATCAGGACCCGGCGATCACCGGCGGCAGCCCGATCCGCAACGGCATCTCCACGCTGTACGTGAAGAATCCGGCCGCGAAGAACAAGACCCACGGCCTGCGCCTCGACCTCGAGTACAAGCTGGGCGACCACACGCTCGCGGTCGGTATCGACAACATGCACTACTCCGCCAGCGACGAGGGCCAGCAGGTCAGCGGCCCGGGTTATGCGTGGCTCTACGGCAAGGCCGCCAATCCGGCTGTGCCGCTCGTGCCGGGCCTGGGCGTGGGTGCGCCGGGTGGCAACGGCTACTACGTGCAGAAGTACGTCTTCACCACCACCACCAGCATGTCGGTGGACCAGAAGGCGCAGTACCTGGAAGACCGTTGGCAGATCAATGACAAGTGGCTGGTCTCGCTGGGTATCCGCAACGACCAGTTCAAGAACTACAACGCGATCGGCAAGGCCTACGTCAACAACAAGGACCAGTGGGCGCCGCGCCTGGGCTTCACCTGGGACGTGATGGGTGACTCCAGCTTCAAGGTGTTCGGCAACCTGGGCCGCTACTACCTCGCGCTGCCCAACAGCGTCGCGATCCGTGGCGCTTCGCCCTCGACCTACACCCGCGAGTACTTCACCTACTCGGGTATCGATGCCAAGGGCAACCCGACCGGCCTGACCGCGATCGGTCCGGGCCCGGTGTCGGCCAACGGTGAATACGGCGTCGCTCCGGATGCCAAGACGGTCACCGCCAACAACCTGAAGTCTCAGTACCAGGACGAGGCGATCCTCGGCTTCAGCAAGACCTTCGGTCCGTCGTGGGTCTACGGCGCCAAGGTCACGGTGCGCAAGCTGCAGTCGGCGATCGACGACGTGTGCGATTTCAACGCGGTGGCCACCAAGGCGACGGCGATGGGCATCGATCCGGACAAGGTGGAATTCCCGCATAGCTGCCTGATCTTCAACCCGGGCAAGACCAACACCTTCCTGCTGAAGAACGTGGACGGCAGCGGTTACTCCAAGGTCTCCATGTCCACCCGCGACTGGGGCTTCCAGGACGGCGCCAAGCGCAAGTACTACGCCCTGGACCTGTTCCTGGAGCATCCGTTCGACGGCAAGTGGCAGGGTCGCATCGACTACACCTTCTCGCGCAGCTACGGCAACACGGAAGGCCAGGTGCTCTCGACCATCGGCCAGGGTGACGTCTCCAAGACGCAGGACTGGGACTTCGCCTCGCTCATGGTCAACAGCAACGGCGTGCTCTCCAATGACCGCACGCATCAGCTGAAGGCCTACGGCACCTACCAGTTCACCAAGGAATGGCTGGTGTCCGGTGCCCTGCGCGTGCAGTCCGGCGCGCCGAAGACCTGCCTTGGCTTCTACGGCAACGACGAGAGCGATCCCTCGAACTACGGTTCGGCGTATCACTTCTGCGGCGGCAAGGCGACCCCGATGGGCAGCATCGGCCGTCTGCCGTGGGTCAAGATCGTCGACCTGGGCGTGACCTATCGTCCGGACTTCGCCGACAACAAGCTGGCGTTCAACTTCAACGTGTTCAACGTGCTCAACGAGCGCAAGCCGACGGTGCTGGACGCCACGTACGAGGATGCTCCGTACACGGTTTCCAACACCTACGGTGCGGCTCTGTACCAGACCACGCCGCGTTACGCCCGCTTCTCGGTCAGCTACGACTTCTAAGCGGAATCGCGGGAGGCGGATGCCATCCGCCTCTTGCCCGAGCGGCAAGCGTAGTAATGAAGCGTTACCAAAAGCCGCCGGCCTTGCCGGCGGTTTTTTTGTGTGCGTCGAATTAAATCCTGTAGGTCAATTCCGACACTTGGATAAGCCTTTGCCTGCATCCCTTCAACTGCGAGCGCTCTATGTTCGGAAAGTCCTGGTTGCGCAGGCGATCAGGGCAATTCCTATCAAGCTAAGGAGATGGATATGAAAGCAAAGTTGCTTGCCCTGCTCGCGCTCTTGCTGCTGCTGGCAATCCCGATGACCGCGATGGCCTTGCCCTATCAGTCGTTCAACATCCTGTATGTGGATGCGTCGGGCCATGTGATCGGCGAGTCGTTGACGTACTGCAACGGCGTGGTGCACAAGGCCGGTGCTACTAGCAGCAACTACATCTATATCGCGCAGGGCTGCGGCAATATCGTGTGCAGCGACGATCACGCCTGCGCTCCCGATCGCGCGCGCGACTTCGGCATCAACCTGCCGGACCCGAACGCCGACTGGAATGCGTCCTGCCTCGCCTACTTCAGTCAGATCTGCAACACCGCGCAGGTGCAGCGGTGGTACGGGACGATGTATGGCTTCCCCGAGCCTTCGGCCTGAGCAAAGGAGAAAGCCCCCAACGGGGGCTTTTTTATGGGCAGATGATCGAGCGCAGGATCAGGTTGCCGGCGTACCAGATGTGACTGGCACAGCTCGATCGATGGCTTCCGGCTCGGTCCCGCACGGCACGATCATGTGATGAAGGTCGATCTGAGCCACCGGTATCGGCTCATACCCCGGCCCGAACGCCACCTCGCCCAGCTTCCACCCCGCCGGTCGCCGCACCGCGCCCCAGAACCGTTTGAACGCCGCCCAGTGCAGCCCGACCAGGATATCGGCGACAACGTCTCGATCCTGCGCAAGATGAACGAGATGGGCATCGATCCGTCGACCTACGACGCGACCCAGGTTCCGGGCAGCATCCTGATCAACCCGGGCAAGAGCGCGGACTTCCTGGTGCCCAAGCTCGCCGGCGGCTACTACACCGTGCCGATGGACTGGAAGAAGGACTTCGGCTTCAACACCACGATGAAGCGCAAGTACTACGGCCTGAACCTGTTCCTCGAGCATCCGTTCGATGGCAAGTGGTACGGCCGCCTGGACTACGTGTGGTCGCATAGCTTCGGCAACTCCGAAGGCCAGGTGCGTTCGGATATCGGCCAGACCGACGTCTCGGCGACGGTGGACTGGGATTACGCCCAGGTCATGGACTACGCCAACGGCTCGCTGTCCAACGATCGCCGCCACCAGATCAAGGCTTACGGCTCGTACCAGATCGCTCCGGAGTGGATGGTTTCCGGCAACGTCGCGATCCTGTCCGGCACGCCGCAGACCTGCCTGGGCCTGTATGGCGCGGATGAGACCAACCCGGGTCTCGGCTACGGTCCCTACTACCACTTCTGCGACGGCAAGCCGTGGTCGCCGGGTACCAAGCGCAATCCGTGGACCTATCTGCTGAGCCTGAGCGCCGAGTACCGTCCGGAGTGGGCGGACAAGAAGCTGGGCTTCCAGGTCATGGTCTACAACGTGCTGAACAAGCAGACCACCACGCAGGTGTACGCGATCTCGACCAGCTCGAGCTACCTGCGTCCGATCAGCTTGCAGACCCCGCGTTACGTGCGCTTCGGTGTGACGTACGACTTCTGATCGAGCGATCAGTGCAACAACAGAGCCGCCGGGAAATCCCGGCGGCTTTTTTTTTGCGCCGGTCATTCGTTTGGCGATCTTATTGCGCGGATTATTGTTACCAGTGCAATAAGTGCTGCGGCTTGCACTTGCTGACATTCGAGCATTACAGTCGAAAAGCTCGAATAGACGCCATGTATTTCACTTGTCTATCCGGCAACCCCCAACCACAGAAGCATCTGCAGAGGGATGAGCGATGAAGATTCGTGTGACTAGCATTTTGTGTGGTTTGCTCCTTAGCGTTTTCACCAGCAGCGCATTCGCCGCGTGGGCGTATGCGGAGAGCTTCACGTATTTCGATGTGTCCGGAAACGTCATCGGGCAGTCGCTGCTCGGTTGCAGCACGGCGACCCCACGCAAGGCAGCAGGCGTTACCAGCATTTACTGGCGCGAAGACGTCACCCTGTGCATGACGAGCGTCAAGATCGTCGGTGATCTCTGCTATCGGGCTTCCGATGGCCCGGGCTGGCTATGTGTGGCCAGCCAGATAGCCACGCAGCCTAGTGGCGTTCGCAATACCCGTACCGACCATCTACCGCCAGGGATGACGGATGCCGTTTCCTGTTCCCTGGCGTCTTGTGGTAACCCCACTCCGACTTTTCTTCCGGCCTTGCAGCCCAGTGTCCATATCGCCGGCAGCGAAAGTTATCCGCCGAACGAAAATGATTGCCAGGCGGCTGGCGGGGATTGCCTGTCCTGGTTGATTCAGTAACTCAATGCATAAAAAAAGCCTGCTACGGCGGGCTTTTTTTATTATCGACGGCGATTTCAGCTGGTGCTTGGAGCCGGTCGTGTTTCATTGAGCGGTGGATCGGCAAGCTGATCCGGCAGTCGGGCATGGTCCCGCCTATGACCGTCCCATTGCTCCACCGGGATCGGCTCATACCCCGGCCCGAACGCCACCTCGCCCAACTTCCACCCGGAAGGCCTCCGCACCGCGCCCCAGAACCGCTTGAGCGCCGCCCAGTGCAGCCCGACCAGGCCATGGTCGTTATCCGCATCGACGGTGGGATCGCCCACGCCGGTCGGCCGTGGCGCCATGCCATACAGCGACGTGCCGAACAGCACATCCCACACCGACAGCACCTGCCCGAAGTTGCAGTTGTGCAGGCCGGGACGTTCCGGATCCACCAGCATATGGTGCAGCCGGTGGAATTTCGGAGCGACGAACACACGCCCGAACACCGGCCCGAAGCCGATACGTACATTCGCATGCGAGAAGTTCTGTACCAGCTCGCCCAGCAGCACCAGCCACGCGAACTGGTCCGGCTCCACGCCCATCACGATGCCCACCGTGGCCAGCACCATCGACTGCAGGAAGCCGTCGACCAGGCTGCCGCGGTCGTTGGTCCAGCAGCTCATCTGGCGTTGGCTGTGGTGCATGCTGTGCAGCGCCCACCACCAGGGCAGGGCGTGCTGCAGGCGGTGCATCCAGTAGTAGACGAAGTCGTAAGCCACGTAATAGCAGCCGAACAACAGCCACGGATGCTGCTTAAGCCACGGTACCCAGTGCGTGATCGCCAGCGGCGACGCGCTCGCATCGCCGGTGCCGGTGTCGGGGCCGCCGAAGTAGTTGGCGATCGGGGTCAGCACCAGGAAGCTGAAGACCGGGAAGATGCCGACCAGCATCATCAGCGTGTACTGGAAATCGACGCGGGTGAGCCGGCGATCGGTCCAGCGCTCGGCCGGCAGCAGGCTTTCCAGCGGGCGGAAGATCAGGCCGATGATGCCCAGCTGCAGCGTGGCAATCAGCAGCGATTCGGCGATGTCTTTGGGATCGCCGGCCAATCCCTGCAGATGCAGAAACTGCAGGATGGGAAACACGCCGCGGCCGGCGAACCAATTGACCAGATGGGACCACAGCTCTGCCATCGGGGACGTACCTTGCAAGAAGACGGAGGGTCCTGCAGGGGAGTTCGCGAGCACCGCAGACGGCGAACTTTTTTACAGAACCGATCAGTACAGAATAACGCGGGGCGGCGGCGTCATCCAACCGGCAAGAACTTGCGCGGCTGCCCGTTTCAGCCGCCGCGCAGCGTCTTGTCCAGTTCGTCGAGCTGGGCCGGGGTGCCCAGGTTGCGCCAGAAGCCGTCGTAGCGCTCGCCGCTGAGCTGGCCGGCACGCATGGCCTGCTGGTACAGCGGCAGCAGCTTGAAGCGCCCTGGCGGGTGATCGCGCACGAACTCCGGGCGATACACGCCGATATTGCCGAAGGTGAGGCGCTCGCCTGGGCCTTGCTCCTGCAACTGCCCATGATCCAGCACGAAGTCGCCGGCGGCATGCCAATCCGGATTCGGCACCATCACCAGATGGGCCAGGCCCGTGGGCTCGAGCGGCAATGTGGCGTAGTCGTAATCGCTGTAGATGTCGGCGCTGACGGCGATAAAGGGTTCGGGGCCAAGAAGACTTAATGCATTGCGCATGCCGCCGCCGGTTTCCAGCGGCGTGGGGCCTTCATAGGCGTAGCGGATGCGCAGGCCCCAGCGCGAACCGTCGCCTAGCGTCTCCGGGAATTGCTCGGCGAGGTGCGAGGTGTTGATCACCACGTAGTTCACGCCAGCCGCCGCGAGCTTTTCCAGATGCCACACGATCAGTGGTTTGCCACCCGCCACGAGCAAAGGCTTGGGCGTGTGATTGGTGAGCGGGCGCATGCGCTCGCCCAGGCCCGCGGCGAAGAGCAGGGCGTGCCTCATGCGTCCACCTGGGTCAGATCGCGGCCGGCGGCGTGGCGTTCCAGCAGCGCGGCGAAGTCGGCCAGCTCCGGATAGCTGCGCGCCACCGTGCTGACGTAGTGATAGACCGCAGGCACATCGGCGAGATAACCCCGCTTGCCGTCGCGATACCACAGTCGATAGAACTGGCCGAGAACCCGCACGTGCCGGTGCAGGCCGGTGAGATCGAACCAGCGCAGGAAGCGCGCGGCATCCACCTTCGCATCGATCACGCCCGCATCGAGCAGGCGCAGGCGGTACGACTCCACCCAGGCTTCGACGCGTTCGCGCGGCCACACGATATAGGCATCGCGCAGCAGGGAGGCGAGATCGTAGGTGACCGGTCCGGCGAGCGCGCCCTGGAAATCGATCACGCCGGGATTATCGCGTTCGACCACGAGCAGGTTGCGGCTGTGATAGTCGCGATGCACAAAGCAGCGCGGTTGTTCCAGCGCGTTGTGGATGATCAGGTTGAACGCCGCTTCCAGTACATCCCATTCTTCGCAGCTGGGCGTGTGGCCGAGATGGCGGGTGAGGAACCACTCCGGCATCACTTCCAGGCCGCGCACCAGCACCTCGCGATCGAACGGCGGCAGGTCGCGGTAGTCCATGCGTGTCTGCATGAGCAGCAGCGCATCCATGGCGTCGCCATACAGCGCATCGGCGCTGTCTTTGTTCAACGTGGACAGATACAAGCGGTTGCCGAGGTCTTCGATCAGCAGGAAACCCTGTTCGAGATCCTTGGCGCGCACCGCCGGCACATGCAGCCCCGCGGCAGCGAGGCGCTCGCCGATGGCCAGCCAGGGGCGCGGGTCTTCGCGGTCCGGCGGCGAGTCCATCACGATCCAGCTCGTGCCCTGGTGGTGCGTGCGCCAATAGCTGCGGAAGCTGGCATCGGCGGAGGCCGGCTCCAGCGTCAGCGCGGCATCGTCGAGTACGGAGCGGGCCCAGGCCAGGCGGGCAGCGGAGCGATCGGTCATGACGAGCAGCTTAGCGGCCGCCGCCTGACCTAGCCAGGCGGCGCAGGCTGGGGTTCGCTGCGCTTCCCCCAACCTGCGCGTGCGTGGTGTCAGGAGAGGTTGTAGGCCTTCTCTTCGTGCAGCGCGATATCCAGGCCCATCATTTCCTGCTCGTCGTCCACGCGCAGGCCCAGCGTCTTGTCGATCAGCTTCAGCAGCACGAAGCTCAGCGCCGCACTCCACACGATGGTGAAGCCCACGCCCTTGGCCTGGATCCACAACTGTCCCCACAGCGAAGCCACATTGCCGAAGCCGCCCAGGGTCGGCGAGGCCAGCGGCCCGGTCAGCAGGCCGCCGAGAATGCCCGCCACCGCGTGCACGCCGAACACGTCGAGCGAGTCGTCGTAGCCGAACTTGTGCTTCAGCCGCGTGGCGCTGAAGAAGCACACCACGCCGGCGACAAAGCCCAGCACCAGCGAACCGCCCGGCCCGGCCGTGCCGGCCGCGGGCGTCACCGCGACCAGCCCCGCCACCGCGCCCGACACGATGCCCAGCACGCTGGGCCGCCCATGCACGACCCACTCGGCCACCAGCCAGCCCAGCGCGGCGGCGGCGGTGGCGATCTGGGTCACCAGCATGGCCATGCCGGCGCTGCCGTTGGCGGCCACCGCCGAGCCCGCATTGAAGCCGAACCAGCCCAGCCACAGCAGGCTGGCGCCGATCACCGTGTAGCCGAGGTTGTGCGGCGGCATCGGCACGTGCGGATAGCCGCGGCGCTTGCCGATCACCAGGCAGGCGATCAAGCCCGCGACACCGGCATTGATATGCACCACCGTGCCGCCGGCGAAATCCAGCACGCCCAGATCGCCCAGCAGCGAACCGGGCCCGCTCCACACCATATGCGCCACCGGCAGATAGACGAAGGTCAGCCACAGGCCGCTGAACCACAGCATCGCGCTGAACTTCATGCGCTCCGCATACGCGCCCACGATCAGCGCCGGCGTGATGATCGCGAAGGTGAGCTGGAACATCACGAACACCGCCTCGGGCACGGTCTGGTAGCGCGAGTCGGGCTTCAGGCCGGCGAGCATCGCGCGATCCAGCCCGCCGATGATCGAATGCCAACCGGTGGTCCCCGCCTGCATGCCCACCGTGCTGAAGGCCAGCGAATAGCCGTACACGATCCACAGCACCGTCACCATCGCGGTGATGGCGAAGCACTGCATCAGCACCGACAGCAGGTTCTTCGAGCGCACCATGCCGCCGTAGAACAGCGCCAGGCCCGGCAGCGTCATCAGCAGCACCAGGGCGGTGGCGGTGAGCATCCAGGCGGTGTCGCCGCTGTCGATATGCGCGGGCGCCGCGGTCTGGCTCCAGGCGGGCAGGGCGAGCAGGCTGCCGAGCAGGGCAGTGGCGAGGCGTGGCTTACAGCGCATCGGTATCCACCTCCATGGTGCGGATGCGGATCGCCTGTTCCAGCTCGCTGACGAAGATCTTGCCGTCGCCGATCTTGCCGGTGCGCGCGGCGCCGCAGATCGCCTCGATGGCCTGCTCCAGCTGCTCGTCGGCCACTGCCACCTCGATCTTCAGCTTGGGCAGGAAATCCACCACGTATTCGGCGCCGCGGTACAGCTCGGTATGGCCGTGCTGGCGGCCGAAGCCCTTGACCTCGGTGACCGTCATGCCGGCGATGCCGGTTTCGGACAGGGCCTGCCGGACGTCGTCCAGCGTGAAGGGTTTGATGATTGCGGTAAGCCACTTCATCCGGCGCTTTCCCCATGGGCGGATTGGTATGTGGCGTTGCAGCACGTTGCGTGCCAGTTGAAGGGCTTGCTTCGATGCGCATTGATTCAATGGCTTAGCTTGTCGAACAGTCCGACTAAGCGCCGCTTTGGCGCTTCCACGGCCGGCGATGCCCGTGTTTGGTGCAACGCCGCGACATTGACCGGAAGCCACTTAATCCGTACCATTTTGGTCCCGATTCCCCGGTCACGACCCTTCCTGTCCTCATGCTCCGCGTCAGCCGCCTTACCGATTACGCCACGGTGGTGATGACCTGCATCGCCGTCCATCCGCACGACGTGCTCAGCACCGCGCAGATCGCCGACGAAGCGCGCCTGGAGCTGCCCACCGTGAGCAAGCTGCTGAAGTCGCTGAGCCACGCGGGGCTGGTGGAATCGTTCCGCGGCGTCAACGGCGGCTATCGGCTGGCGCGTCCGGCCGAGGCGATCTCGCTGGCGCAGATTGTGGAAGCGCTGGAAGGACCGATCGGCATGACCGAGTGCGGCGTCGCCGCGGGGCAGTGCGAGCGCGAATCGCAATGCAACGTGCGCGGCAGCTGGCGGCTGGTGAGCCACGTGGTGGACAACGCCCTGCGCGCCGTCAGCCTGGCCGACATGCTCAAGCCGCAGCCGGCGCCCCCGGTGGCGACCGTCGCACTCAGCACCCTGAAAAGCAGGACCACCGCATGACTCACGAACCCAGCAACACGGCCGTCGAGGAAGGCAGCGCCACGGTGCTGCGCGATAACGCCGAAGTCGTCGAGGCGCTAGGCCGGCGCTACGAGGCCGGCTTCGTCACCGATATCGAAACCATCAGCCTGCCGCCCGGCCTCAACGAGGACATCATCCGCCAGCTCTCCGCGATCAAGCAGGAGCCGCAGTGGATGACCGAATGGCGCCTCAAGGCCTACCGCCACTGGCTGACCATGCCGACGCCGGACTGGGCCAAGTTGAATCTCACGCCCATCGACTATCAGTCGATCAGCTACTACGCCGCGCCCAAGGCCGGCCCGAAGTCGCTGGACGAAGTCGATCCGAAGCTGCTGGAAACCTACGACAAGCTCGGCGTGCCGCTGCACGAGCGCGCCAAGCTCGCCGGCGTGGCGGTGGATGCGGTGTTCGACTCGGTCTCCGTCGGCACGACTTTCCGCAAGGAGCTGGCTGCCGCTGGCGTGATCTTCTGCTCGATGAGCGAAGCGATCCGCGAACATGGCGAGCTGGTGCAGCAGTATCTGGGCAGCGTGGTGCCCACCGGCGACAACTATTTCGCCGCGCTCAACTCGGCGGTGTTCTCCGACGGCTCGTTCGTGTTCGTGCCGAAGGGCGTGCGCTGCCCGATGGAGCTGTCCACCTATTTCCGCATCAATGCGATGAACACCGGCCAGTTCGAGCGCACCTTGATCGTGTGCGAGGACGACGCCTACGTGTCGTATCTCGAAGGCTGCACCGCGCCGATGCGCGACGAGAACCAGCTGCACGCCGCGGTGGTGGAACTGGTGGCGCTGGAACGCGCGCAGATCAAATATTCCACCGTGCAGAACTGGTACCCCGGCGACGAGAACGGCGTCGGCGGCATCTACAACTTCGTGACCAAGCGCGGCGACTGCCGCGGCGCGGATTCCAAGATCTCCTGGACCCAGGTGGAAACCGGTTCGGCGATCACCTGGAAATATCCCAGCTGCGTGCTGCGCGGCGACCGCTCGGTGGGCGAGTTCTATTCGGTGGCGCTGACCCACCATCGCCAGCAGGCCGATACCGGCACCAAGATGATCCATATCGGCAAGCACACCAAGTCGAAGATCGTCTCCAAGGGCATCAGCGCCGGCCGCAGCTCGAATGCCTATCGCGGCCTGGTGAAAGTGGAGAAGGGCGCCGACGGCGCGCGCAACTACACCCAGTGCGATTCGCTGCTGATCGGCAAGCGCTGCGGCGCGCACACCTTCCCGTATATGGAAGTGAAGAACCCCAGCGCCATCGTCGAGCACGAGGCGACCACCTCCAAGATCTCGGACGACCAGCTGTTCTACTGCCGCAGCCGCGGCATCAGCGAGGAGGATGCCGTGTCGATGATCGTCGATGGCTTCTGCAAGCAGGTGTTCCGCGAGCTGCCGATGGAATTCGCGGTGGAAGCGAAGAAGCTGCTCGAGGTGTCGCTGGAAGGAGCGGTCGGATGAAGCGCGCCGCCCTGTTCCTGCTCTGCGCCGCGCTGCCGTTCGCCACCTTCGCGCAAGAGCCCGACTGCAAGGCGCCGAGCACCCAGCTCGATATCAATACCTGCGCCGGCGCCGACTTCGCCAAGGCCGACGCCGAACTCAACGGCGTGTGGAAAAGCATCCAGGCCAAGTACAAGGACCAGCCGCAGTTCCTGGACAAGCTCAAGGCCTCGCAGCGCCTGTGGCTGCAGTTCCGCGACGCGGAACTGGAAGCGCTGTATCCGGTGGCCAAGGGCCAGGACGCCCGCACCCAGTACGGCAGCATGTATCCCACCTGCTACTCCGGCGCGAAGGCCAAGCTCACCCGCCAGCGCACCGAGCAACTCAAGGCATGGCTGGACGGCGCCCAGGAAGGCGACACCTGCTCCGGCTCCATCAAGAACTCCGCGGATTTGAAGTGACATGCTGAAGATCGAGAACCTGCACGCCCGCGTCGAGGGCAAGACCATCCTCAAGGGCCTCACGCTCACCGTGAACCCCGGCGAGGTGCACGCCATCATGGGCCCGAACGGCGCCGGCAAGTCCACCCTGGGCAATGTGCTCTCGGGCCGCGACGGCTATGAAGTGACCGAAGGCTCGGTGCTGTTCGAAGGCCGCGACCTGCTGGCGCTGGAGCCGGAAGAGCGCGCCGCCGCCGGCGTGTTCCTCGCGTTGCAGTATCCGGTGGAGATTCCCGGCGTGAACAACACCTACTTCCTGCGTGCCGCGCTCAATGCGCAGCGCAAGCAGCGCGGCGAGGCGGAGCTGGATTCCATGCAGTTCCTCAAGCTGGTGCGCGAGAAGCTGAAGATCATGCAGATCTCCGACGAGCTGCTGCACCGCGCGGTCAACGAGGGTTTCTCCGGCGGCGAGAAGAAGCGCAACGAGATCTTCCAGATGGCCGTGCTGGAGCCGAAGCTGGCGATCCTCGACGAGACCGACTCGGGCCTGGATATCGATGCGCTCAAGCAGGTCGCCCAGGGCGTCAACGCGCTGCGTTCGGCGAACCGCGCCTTCCTGGTGATCACCCACTACCAGCGCCTGCTGCATTACATCGAGCCGGACTTCGTGCACGTGCTGGCCGACGGCCGCATCGTCGAAAGCGGCGACAAGTCGCTGGCGCTGAAGCTGGAAGAACACGGCTACGCCTGGGTCAACGAGCGCAGCCCGGCCGGAGCGCAGGCATGAGCGAGGCGGCGCGCACGCCGTTCGTCGCATCGCTGCCTGTGGCACAGGCGCTGGCGCGCCTGCCGGGCAGCGACGTCGCGTGGCTGGATACGGCGCGGCGCGAAAACCTGGATGCCTTCGCGCAGGCCGGCTTGCCGGATACGCGCGTCGAGGCGTGGAAGTACACCGCACTGCGCGCGCTGGCCCAGCGCAGCTTTGCGCATGGCGACGAGCAGGCCGTCGCGCGTGCGGTCGATACCGCCGCGCTGGCGTTGCCTGGCGTGGACGGCGCGCGCCTGGTGTTCGTCAATGGCGCGTTCCGCGCCGACCTCTCCGCGCTGGACCAGCTTCCCGCCGGCCTGAGCCTGCGCCCGCTGTCGCAGGCGCTGCGCGAGGATGCCGAGGGCCTGCGCTTCGCGCTGTCGCACCGCTATCGCGAAGCGGGCGATGCGTTCGCGCGGCTCAATGCGGCGCTGGCCGGCGATGGCGTGGTGCTGCGCGTAGCCGCCGGCACCATCGTCACCGCGCCGGTGCATCTGCTATTCGTCGGCGCGCCGGCCGAAGGCGACCTGGCCTGGCATCTGCGCAACATCATCGAACTGGAAGAGGGCGCTGAACTCGCCCTGGTCGAACACCATGCCGCCACCGGCGCGCAGAAGCATCTGTCCACCGTAGTCAGCGACGTGGTGCTGCGCGACGGTGCGAAGCTCGACTACGCCATCGTGCAGGACGCCGCGGAAGACGCCACGCTGATTCGCCGCAACCAGCTGCGCCTCGGCGCGCGTTCTCACGCCGCCATGCATGTGCTGGAACTCGGCGGTGCGCTGGTGCGCCACGATCTGCGCGCGGAACTGGCCGGCGACGAAGCGCGCTTCGTCTCCAACGGCGTGTTCGCGCTGCACGGCCGCCAGCATGTCGACACCCAGCTGGCGCTGCGCCATGCCGCGCTGAATACGGCCTCCGAATCCACCTGGCGCGGCGTCGCCGACCAGCGTTCGCGCGGCGTGTTCCGCGGCGCCATCGTGGTGGCCGAGGGCGCCGACGGCAGCGATGCGTCGCTGAGCAGCAAGAACCTGCTGCTGTCCGCGCAGGCCGAGATCGACACCAAGCCGGAACTGGAAATCTACGCCGACGAAGTGAAGGCCGCGCACGGCGCCACCGTCGGCCAGCTCGACGAGCGCGCGCTGTTCTACCTGCGCTCGCGCGGCATCCCGCACGCCGAGGCGCGCGCCATGCTCACCGCCGCGTTCTGCCGCGCGGTGCTGCAGGCGCTGCCGAACGAGGCGCTGCGCGAGCACGCCGCACGCCTGCTGCTCGCCCATCTGCCGGCGGAATAACGCCCACGCTACGGAATACGAAGCCGATGAATGCCCAAGCCAAGCTTCCCACCGCCTTCGATGTGCAGCGCATCCGCGCCGAATTCCCGCTGCTCGCGCGCAGCGTGCACGGCAAGCCGCTGGTGTACTTCGACAACGCCAATACCAGCCAGAAGCCGCAGAGCGTGATCGAGGCGGTGGATCAGCACTACCGCCTGCACAACGCCAATGTCTCGCGCGCCGTGCATCTGCTGGGCGAGGAAGCCACCGCCACTTACGAAGGCGCGCGCGACAGCCTGGCGCGTTTCATCAATGCCGGCTCGCGCAACGAGATCGTGCTGACCTCCGGCACCACCCAGGCGATCAACCTGGTGGCCTATAGCTACGCGTTGCCGCAGCTGCAGCCGGGCGACGCCATTGTCACCACGGTGATGGAGCATCACGCCAATATCGTGCCGTGGCAGATCGTCGCCGCGCGCAGCGGCGCCACGGTGAAGCCGGCGCCGATCGATCAGCGCGGCGAGCTGATCGTGGAGGAGTTCATCAAGCTGCTCACCCCCGAGGTGAAGCTGGCCTGCGTGGGCCACGTCTCCAACGTGCTGGGCACGGTCAATCCGGTGCGCGAGCTGGCGCGCGAATGCCGCAAGCGCGGCATTCCGCTGCTGGTGGACGGCTCGCAGGCAGTGCCGCATCGCCCGGTCGACGTGCAGGCGCTGGGCTGCGATTTCTATGCGTTCACCGGCCACAAGATGCTGGCGCCTACCGGCACCGGTGTGCTGTGGGCGCGCAAGGAACTGCTGCAGGCGATGCCGCCGTTCTTCGGCGGCGGCGAGATGATCCGCGAGGTGCGCTTTAGCGGCACCACCTTCGCCGAGCCGCCGCACCGCTTTGAGGCGGGCACGCCGAATATCGCCGGTTTCGCCGGCGTGTCGGCGGCGATCGACTACTACGCCTCGGTCGGTTTCGAAGCGATCCATGCGTGGGAACAGCAGCTGCTGGCTTACGCCACCGAGCGCCTGCGCGAGATTCCCGGCCTGCGCATCTTCGGCGAGGCCAAGGACAAGGAGCCGGTGATCTCGTTCCTGATCGATGGCGCCCAAGCCACCGACCTGGCCACCTTGCTGGACCTGCAGGGCGTGGCCGTGCGTTCCGGCCACCACTGCGCGCATCCGCTGATGCAGTTCTTCGGGGTGCCTGCCACGCTGCGCGCCTCGCTGGCGTTCTACAACACGCGCGAAGAGATCGACGCCTTCATCACCGCGCTGCTGAAGGTGCGCTCGCTGCTGCTGTAATCCCGCCGGACAACGGCGGCAGTCAACCCGCAAGGAAGCGAACGATGCGACGGATGTTGCGTATCACCTGGATGATCTGGCTGGCCGCGCTGTGCCTGGCGGTCGGACCGCGGGCCAGCGCCGAAGAAGCCCAGGTGCCGGCGCTGCAGGGACGGGTGAACGACTATGCCGGCGTGCTCGGCGCAGATGCTTCGTCCATCGAGGCCAAGCTCGCGGCGAACGAACACGCCACCGGCAACCAGATCGTGGTGCTGACGGTGGCCGACCTCGGCGGCGGCGATATCGAGAGCTACGCCAATAAGGTCTTTCACACCTGGAAGCTCGGGCGCCGGGGCGTGGACGACGGCGTGCTGATCGTGCTGGCGGTGAAGGACCGCCGCGCGCGCATCGAAGTGGGTTACGGCCTGGAAGGCGCGCTCACCGATCTGGCCAGCTCGCGCATCCTGCGCGACACCATGCATCCGCGTTTTGCCGCCGGCGATTACGCCGGTGGCATGGAAGCAGGTGTCGACGCGGTGCTGGCTGCGCTGGCGGGGCAGGAAGCGCAAGGCACGCCGGTGAAACAGCAGCGCGAGTGGTTTCCGTGGTGGGCGTTCCTGCTGCCTCTGGGCATGGCTGCGCTGTTCGGCTGGATCGCCGCGGCTGCCGGCGGCTGGAAGATCCTGTGGCTGCCGCTGATGTGCCTGATCTTTCCGTTCGCGATGGGGCCGTGGCCGGCGGCGCTGGCGATTCTGCTGGCCTATCTGGCCGGCATCTATGGCCTGCGTTATCGCTGGATGCGCGCGGAATATATGCGGCGTACGGCGAATGGCCGGCGGCGCACCAAGGCGCGTTATGGATCATGGCCGCCGAGCTTCATGGATGTGTGGCGCTGGGGCGGCTTGTCGAGCGGACGGACGCGGCGCAGCAGTGGTCAGTCTTCGGGTGGCGCGGTGGGTTTCTGGGACAGTGGCAGCAGTAGCGGCAGCGATTCGTCCTCGTCGTCTTCGGATTCGTTCTCCGGCGGTGGCGGCGATTCGGGTGGCGGGGGTTCTTCCGATAGCTGGTAGAGCCGAGGGTTTCTGTTTCACCGCGCGACTTCGTCACCCCAGCAAAAGCTGGGGTCCAGGGCCTTGAAGGCCCTGGATTCCAGCTTTCGCTGGAATGAGGGGATTGAAGGGCGCTGGATTCGACTCGACGCTCAGTACCGTCACGAAAACCTCGTCACCCCAGCGAAAGCTGGGGTCCGGCGCCTCAAAGGCGCTGGATTCCAGCTTTCGCTGGAATGACGAGATGGAAGGTCGATGGATTCGACTCGGTGCGCATCATCGTCACGAAAACCTCGTCACCCCAGCGAAAGCTGGGGTCCAGCGCCTCAAAGGCACTGGATTCCGGCTTTCGCTGGAATGACGAGATGGAAGGGCGATGGATTCGACTCGGTGCTGAGCTTCGTCAGGAAAGCCTCGTCACCCCGGCTTGCGCCGGAATGACGGGATCGAGTGGCTTACCAGATCTTCACCTGCTGCTCGCCCGAACGGACCATCTTGTCGCCCGGCTTGCACTGGAACGCCTCCGCGAACGCGGCCATGTTCGACGGCGCGCCGATCGCGCGGAATTTCGCCGGCGCATGCGGATCGGTATTGAGCAGGGTCAGCTGCGCGGCATCGCGGATAGTGCCGCGCCATACGCGTGCCCAGTTGAGGAAGAAACGCTGGTCCTCGGTGTAGCCGTCGATGTTCTGCTTCGCCTCGCCCGGGTTCTTGACCAGCGCCATCTGCAGCGCGTCGTAGGCGGCGTTGAGGCCGCCCAGGTCGCCGATGTTCTCGCCCATGGTCAACTGGCCGTTGACGAACTTGCCCGGCAGCGCTTCGTAGCCGTTGAACTGCGCTGCGAGCCTGGCGGTGCGTTCGTCGAAGGCCTTGCGATCGGCATCCGTCCACCAGTTGACGTTATTGCCCTGCGCGTCGAACTTGCTGCCCTGGTCGTCGTAGCCATGGCCCATTTCGTGGCCGATCACCGCGCCGATGCCGCCGTAGTTGAGCGCATCGTCGACTTTCGCATCGAAGAACGGCGGCTGCAGGATGGCGGCGGGGAACACGATCTCGTTCTTCTGCGCGTTGTAGTAGGCGTTCACCGTCTGCGGCGTCATGCCCCATTCGCTGCGGTCTACCGGCTTGCCGATCTTGCCGACCATATAGTCGTAGTTGAACTTGGCGGCGGCCTGCACATTGCCGAAGTAATCGCCGGCCTTCAGGGTGAGGCCGTTCCAGTCGCGCCATTTGTCCGGATAGCCGATCTTCGGCGTGAAGCTGGCCCATTTCTCCAGCGCCTTCTGCTTGGTCGCCGCGCTCATCCACTCCAGGTTCTCGATGCGCGACTTGTAGGCGCTGCGCAGGTTGTCCACCAGGCCTTGCGCGCGCTGCTTGGAGTCCGCCGAGAAATAGCGCGCCACATAGAGCTGGCCCAGCGCCATGCCCATGCTGTCGTTGACCGCGTCGAGCGTGCGCTTCCAGCGCGCCTTCATTTCCTTCTGGTCGTTGAGCGTCTTCGCGTTGAAGTCGAAGTCTTCCTGCTGGAAGGCCTTGGATAGATAAGGGGCGGCGCTGTCCACCGCGTGGAAGCGCAGATAGGCCTGCCAGTCCGATACCGGCGTCTCCGCCAGCATCTGGTCGAACTCGGCGAAGAATTTCGGATGCGACAGCGAGAAGCCGTCCTTCACGTCCGCGCCCTGGGCCTGGAAGAACGCCGCCCAGTCGAAATGCGGCGTGGCTTTGCCGGCGTCGGCGATGCTGACGTAGTGATAGCGGTTTTCTGGCTTGCGCAGTTCCACCGGCGGCAGCGAGGCGCCTGCGAGGCGGGTTTCGAATGCCATCACCGCCTTGGCCTGCGTCTGCGCATCGGCGGCGCTGACGCCGACCAGTTGCAGCGCGCGCGCGACGTGGGCGACGTAGGCTTCGCGGATCTTGGCGAAGTCCGGCTTGCTGTAGTACTCGGCGGTGGGCAGGCCGAGGCCGCCCTGGCTGGCGTAGGCGATCTGGCGGCTGGAATCCTTGAAGTCCGGGCTGCCGGAGAAGCGGAATGCGACGCCGTCGCCGTGCGCGTAGCTGTCGCGGATGTAGGCGGCGATGTCGGCGCTGTTCTTCAGCGCGTCGATGCGGGCGAGTTGCGGTTTGATCGGGTCGTAGCCGGCTTTTTCGATGGCGGCTTCGTCCATGCCTGACGCATACAAGTAGCCGATCTTCTGTTCGATGGAGTTGGCTTGTGCTTGCGCGGGATGCTTGGCGGCGGCTTCGGCGATGGTGCGTTGGGCGTCGAGGCTGTCTTCGCGCAGGGCGTCGAAGGAGCCCCAGCGGGTGCGGTCGGGCGGGATCGGGTGGGCGGCGATCCACTTCGCGTTGACGAAGCCGTTGAAGTCGGCGCAGGGGGCGATTTTCTTGTCCAGTTCCCTGATGTCGAAGTTGCCGGAGGGGCCGGCGATGGCCATCGTGGACAGGGCCAGGCCGATGGCGCAGGCCAGCGGTTTCGCGAGGGTTTTCATGGTGGTTCCCCTTGGTGACGGGGCCGCGGGTGGGTGTGCGGCTAGCCGTGCAGGCTAGGCAGCGGGGCTGGAGGGTCGACAGTGTCGAAGGTCATGTGGGGGTGCGTGCGCGTCGTCCTTCCGGCGCAGGCCTGAATCTGCTTTTTTTAGCTCGTCATTCCTGCGTAGGCAGGAATCCAGTTTCGGTATCGCCTGGTTGTCGCGATAGCGCGACTTGGCCGCTTATGCAGCGGGCATTTCGGACGCCTGCCGGCGCCCGAGTTACTTTCTCTTTGCTGGCCCAAAGAGAAAGTAACCAAAGAGAAATGGCCTCAGAGCCAAGAGCCAACGGCTCGCGACGCG
>Ga0207667_10000768_pt1 | contig 41750 bp, 61 predicted proteins | sample KBSCornC52_FD_184301 | JGI IMG/M metagenome (GOLD analysis project Ga0207667, IMG submission 184301) | Corn rhizosphere microbial communities from Kellogg Biological Station, Michigan, USA - KBS Corn C5-2 (SPAdes) (version 2) | ecosystem: Host-associated > Plants > Roots > Rhizosphere > Soil ...
CCGCGGCGGCCCCTGTCTGCTCCTTCACCAACTGCGCCGCCTGGTCCAGGATGGACTGTCGGATCTCGTCGGACAGCACGAACGGCGGCGCATCCACCTGGCGCACCTGCATGTTCTTGAAATCCGGGTTGTGGATCGTCAGCGCCGTAGCACCCGTGCCGATCACGCCGTACGGCACATGAGCGGCGGCAAGGTAGAGCTCTGCCAGGTCACCGAGTTCCGCGGCCACCACACTGTCCGGCAGTGCACCGACGCGGCCGATGCGCACGGCGGCCGACAACACGGTCATCAGCCGTTGCTTGCGCTGCTCCTCGTAGTTCATGAGTTCCCCTCATCAGTCCAATTTGGACGGATCAACGCCGACCACCTCATAGGTGACGTGCGTTTTGTTCGTCGCCTCCACGCGCACCGGCTTGTTCAGGCCGAGAAGCTTCGCCCGCTCCGCATCGTGCGCTCGGATCTCCTTGCGCGCCTGAACGTTGACGGCATCGTCCAGCAGCGGCTCACCGATGAGAAGGAGCAGCAGTTCGCGTGTCACCTCGCCGCCGTTGCGTTCGATGAGCTCTTCGATCTCCTTGCGCTGGCGAGGTGACACGCCGGCGCGCACTACGTGGCCGTTGTCCACCAACGGATGGTCGGCTTCGGCAATCTCGGTCAGTTGGGCGATGGCGGCATCGTGGCGTTGCACGATGGCTTCCACTTCCGCCTTTGCATCCATGACGATCTCGTTCTGGATGCGTTCCACTTCTTCGTGGATGTCCTGCCAGCAGTTGCCGTAATTGCCGTTGTAGTATTTGTTCGCAACGGCAGACCAGGGCAAGCCTTTCAGCTTCATGGCGATAGCGGCTGCCTGACGATCCTTGCTTTCCTGCGTCCGACGTCGCCCCGGCATGGTAAATCAGCCCCGGTTCTTGAGAGCAGATGCTTGCGCCTCCGACGGCGTTTCCATCGGCACGCCGGCCGCCTTCACCAGCGCGAGGAATTCGCGCACGTTCATACGCGCCAACCGATCGCCATGTCCGCGGAAGTAGTCCGGCATGATGTCGTCCCATCGTGCCGCGGTTCCCGTCGGCAAATTGACGTGGTGAGCGCAGATAGCCAACGACGCCACCAGCCGCACTGGCAGCCAAGCGAACCAGCCGTCCACCTCCGCGCATCCGATGCGCTTCTCGATGATGACGGCGAACGGCAGTCCGGCTGCCAGTGCCTGGTCGTTGGCCGCTTCCCAGATGTCGGCCAGCTTCTTCCCGGGCACGAACTGGTCAGCCCCGCGCTGGTGCCCCTTGGCCTGCACCAGGAACGGCACGCCGGCGAAGTCCCCCTCGTCGCCGGACTCCGTGTGCCTGTTGCGCCAGCCAGTGCGCACGAGCCGTTTGGATGCCGGCCAGTACTGGCGCAGGAAGCGGGCAACGCGCTGCTCCGTCTCGCGACCGGAGTACCGGTTGCTCGCTCCCTGGCTCTTCACCCGCGCCGTCACAGTCCCTCGATCGCGAACGGGTTGACCTCGTCGACGACGGCCGGCGCCGCGTCCAGCGCGTCGAACACGTCGGCGATGGCGTCCGCCTGCTGCGCCGGCACATCGTCGGCCGGCGTAACCGCCTGCACGGCGCTGCCCTTCGGTGCGGCCTTGCGGCGACGCTTGGGCGCGGCCACGACGGCGTCAGCAGTCTTGGCCACCGCGGCCACGTTCTCCTCGCGAGTCGGCAGTGCCACCTCCGCGGCGGCCAGCGCCGACAGCTCAGCGTTGCCGGCCGTGCCGTTGTCGGCCGCTTCCTGCGCCGCCCGGCGCCCCTGCTCCTGGGCGGGCGAGAGTCCTATTGCGGCGTCCGGGTCGGCGGCGATCGCATCGTTGACGGCCGCCTCCGTCGCGAGCTGCGCCGCGGCGACCGACTCCGGCGTCAGCGTGACGGCGTCTCGTGCCAACAACTCCGCGCGCTGCGCCCGCAGCATCGGCAGCGCCAGGTTGAACCGCGCGCCCGGCGTGAAACCGAACGACGCCATGAAGGTCAACTCCTCGTCGACCGCCTCGCCGTAGCGCACGCCGTCGGTGTAGGCGTAGACGCCGTCGCGGGCGACCAGCCATCCCTCCGTCGCCGCGGGCGCCCACAGACCCAGCTCCGCCAGCACGGACGACGCCAGCGCCGTCGACCACTCCGGCAGCACGGCCAGCACGCACGGTGGCGTGAAGTCGGTGCCGACGGTCAGCTTGGCCGACCCGTCGGTGGAGTCCACTCGCAGACTGGCCGTGTAGCTCATGCCGGCGTCGGGCCGCCCGTCGTTCTTGTTCGCCGGATTGAACGCGACGTCGATCACGGCACCGCGGATGGTCAGCTTCATCGGTTCAGTTCCCCTCGTCCCATGAGATCCACTTCTTCACGTCGGCAGCGCCACACCGCACCACCGTACGGTTACGATTCGACCACGTCCAGCCCTGGTCAAACGACCATTTGGGAAACGTTACTAACTCGCCGTCAGGGTAGCTCATCGGAGGATGCCACAACCACGTACGCCCCTCGGTCGTCTTGCGCCCCTCCGTGCGATCGCTGTCCGCCTCGCGGGCGCCGACTCGGCCCAGCGTCGGCCAGGTGGTGCGCGTCCACAGCGCGGTGGCCCGCCGAATGACCCCCGACCGCTCCAGATGGAAACGAAGGCTCAGAGCGTCTGTGAGCCCTCCGACACCCCCGGCAGCGGTCAGGGTATTCCCCCGACTGAAAAGTCCCTCCACGCGCCAGCCAGACCGCAGTGCGGCCCGATGTAGCACCCGCCAGGGACCCTCGCCGTACATCGGGTCGTCGTCGTCCAGCCAGACCGACACCAACGGCCACGCGATCGGAGAGCCCTTGACCAGGTCCGGCCCGGCGTCGCTCACGTAGGCCGTCACCGGTGCAACCCTGCCCACATCGTCCGGTACACGAACGGCGACCAGACCCGACGCCGCGGCGGCAAGGCGGCGAGGTGGGTCCCGAAGCCCCGGCGTCGGACGCGTGGGGCGGCCGGCGCTGGCGACGTCTCGGCAATCCACCGGCTGACCAGGTCGGCGAAGACGGCCGGGTCCGCCTCCGACTGCGGCATTTCGAGGATGCCCTTTGGCGTCACGGCGCGGTGTTTCGGCGCCGGCACCGCCGGTCGCCGGCTGGCGCGACCGATCGCCATCCAGGCGGCGACGATGCCGCACCCGCACAGTCCCATCAGCACTCCGACCAGGTCCATACCGCCATGCTCCCTGTCGTTAATAACCCTGTCAAGCCCGTGTGCGCCAATCGTGGTTCGAGCCGCCCTTGCTGGTCAGGTCCTGGCCGGGCGGATGGTTCAGCAACAGCCGGGCCGCGGCGAGGTGGAACGCCGCCCTGGACGTCAGCCACGCATCCGTGACCGCATCGTCTCCAGCGTTGGCCGCCTGGCCGCCGAGGGCCATGCCCTCGTTCCAATGCTTGCCGGCCGTCCAGCCTTCGTAACTGCTCATGAGGTAAGCCTTACCTTCGTCGTCGTTCCGTCGTTCTCACACTCGCCCGCCCCGCCCCGCCCCTTATAAAGGGGCGGGGGCAGCGGGGCACTAGGGTCTGCCCCAGACTGCCCCACGATCTTGGGGGCAGTCATTTTCCCAGCTCAAAGGGGTTAAGACGATCGGTCTGCCCTCCGACTGCCCCCCTGCCCCCATGATCATCTGGGGCACCCCCTTTTTCATGATCAACTGGGGCAGTACTCTTCATACCTCTATTCCGACTTTCGGACGAATCATCGTGTCCACCATTAGGACTAGCATCTATGTACTCAGAGTGAACGGCCATACACTCTTTGACGTGTTTCTGGAGATCTGCCAACCAGCGCTTGCTGCGCACCCGGAACGCGATCTCCGGATGCCGTTCCGCCAGCCAGCCGCCCAGCGCACGCTGCGACAGGCCACGCGCCTCCACGTCGACGCTCACCAGGTGGCAGGCGTGCGCCACGCTGGCCCAGACCACCTCGCCCGGCGTCTCCTTGACTTCCGACAGGGTCAAAGACGTCTCCGGCTCCCCGTCGGCATCCACGGTGCCGGTCAACGTCACAGCGGCGGCCAGCACGATCTCCGGATGCAGCTCACTGTCCTTCGACTTCGCGTGCCGCAGGATGCGGTCACAGTCCAGCCCGGGTGACTGCTCGGTCGGCTCCCGCCAGATGGTCCATGCTTCGTCCGCGTCGTCGGTCAGCGACGACGACCCACGCGCCCGCAGACCCTCGTGTCCCGTGTGGTGCACCAGCAGCACCGTGGCGCCGCCGCTGGTCAGCCTGCGGGCCGCGGCCATCACCACGGACATGTCACCGGAGTCGTTCTCATTGAGCCCTGACGCCGACTGGTGCACGGTGTCGATGACCACCTGCACCACACCCAGCGTTCCCGCCAGCTCCGCCAGCTCCGCCTGACCAGCCGAGTCGCGGAACTGCACGGCCCTGGGCAGCAGGAGGAAGTCCTCCGGCACGTCGTCCAGTCCCCGCGCCCGCGTCCAGGCCAGCGCCCGCTTCCGCACGCCGTTGGCGCCTTCGGCGGCCACGTACAGCACCGGACCGGACCGCTTGACCGCGTGCCCCATCCAGTCCAGTCCGGTGGCCACCGACAGCGCCCAGTCCAGCGCGACGAACGATTTGTACGATTGGTTCATACCGGTCAAGAGGGCCAGACTGCCCTGCCCCAGCACGCCCGCGATCAACGGCCGGGGCGCGGCCATGCCCCGAAGCTGGCTACCGCGAAGTAGCTGGTCGGCCAGTGTCTGCCCCGTTGCCCCAGTCTGCCCCGGGGCATCCGGGGCGGCGTCGAACGGGTTGGCGTGCGCGTCCAGGATCCGCGCCCGGTCGCCCGCCTTGACCGCATTCGCCCAGGAGTCGTCGAAGCCCCGCCGGGCGTGCGCCCAGTCCTTGACCGGCACCGCCGAGGTGTGAAGCGCCTCGCGGCAGCGTTCCCAGAGCCACTCTTTGACGCCCAGCGCCTCGAACTTGCCCAGCGACCGGGCCGCCGCGATCAGCGCCGTGTACTTGCCGTCGGGGGCGCACGCGGCCAGCCGAGCGATGACGTGCCGGCAGTAGGTCAGCGCCTGGTCGGGCGTGAACACGCCGCTGTGCTCCGTCGGCGCGGCGAACGGATCGTCCGGCATGACCGCCGACGCTGGCGCCCCCGCGGGGGCGCCCACTGCGGCCACCACGACGTCGGGCACCGGCGAGAGGCGGTCGGCCGCCACGATGGCCCCGACTGCGGTGTAGGCCTGCTCCGGCGCGTTGACCAGCCACGCCCCCGGCGCGAAGGCCAGGTCGTTGACCGCCCCGCGCGTGTCCACCTTGGGCAGCCGCCCCGCGGAGTTGCCCAGCGCCACGCCGTTGGGTCTGCGCCGGAAGTAGAACTGCCAGCCGCCTGACCGGGTGCGCACCTGCAAAGCTCCGCGCGGCAGGTCGCCCCAACTGCGCTCGCCCACAGGGTCGCCGTCGAGGCCGACGTCCAGGTCCACCACCTCGACGCCGCTGGCGTGCACGTCCACGGCGAACGAGCGACGCGGGTCGTCCACCCACCATGCCCGGATCTGGTCCGGATCGGTGCTGGAGCGCAGCCGCGCGCCGGCGCGGTCGTACGGAAAGGTGCACTGCTTGTCGCCGTCGGGCTTGAGCTCCAGCACCACCGGCAACAGCGCGTATCCAGCCGCTGCCAGCTCCAGCGCCACCGACAGGCAGCGGCTGGCCGGCGTCACCTCAAGCGCCGTCACGCGACAGCCGTCCGGCGGTAGTCGACGATGCGCGCCAGCTGGCCGAAGGGTTGCTGGAGCACCCGAAAGGCGATCACGTCGCCCACCCGCACGGTGTGCTGCCACCCGTCGTCGACGTGCACCAGGGCGTGCGCCCGCTTCTCGTCGACCACCAGCAGGAGCACGCCCCAGGGATCGTCGACGTGGTCCAGCGCGTACACCTGGGCGACGAACAGGCCGTTGCTCCAGGTCGTCTCGATCTCCGCCAGGTCACAGCCGCGCGTGCGCAACAACGACAGGTGACCAAGCAGGGCGACCGCGGGCAGCGGATCCGGTTGTGCGGCCGGCGTCGGCCCGTTAGCCTGGGTCACGTTCAGGTCACATCCTCTCATTGACGTGCGTAGATGTGATCATCGTTCGCTCTGCTGACTACGCCCCGGCCACGTCCCCCGACAGTGACCGGGGCGTAGTCGTGTCCGGACCGTCATCCTGCGCCACTGGCGCGGATGTGTCACTCACCCCGCTCCTGGGCGATCAGCTCCGCGCGCGACATCGGGCGGCCGGCGAGCTGGTTGCCGACCCGCGTCATGCCGACGGGCGTCGCGCGCATCTCGTCGGCCACGAACTCCTCCGCCTTCACCACGTCGGCGTGCTCCTGCGGCGTCAGCGAACGCGGTCCGCGCACCAGGGCGGCCCCGGCGGATGTCGTCACCACCTCGCAGACCTGCGCCCCCTCGTCGGTCTTCGCGTACTCCTCGGTTGCCTTCTCGATGTCCTTGCGCACGTCCAACGCCTCCATGATCAGTGTGCGGATGCAGTCGCCCAGCGACTCGAACTCTTCCGTGGCCGCCAGTGTCCGCAGGGCGGCTTCTTGCTCCGGCGAGGTGGCGTAGCTGAGCCGAACGGGGAACTTCGGTTCGCCGTACTGGGATGCCGGCATGTAAACCTCCTGGTCACGACGGGTGTCGGAGATACCCTACGGACTGGGTATTGACCCGTCAATAACCGTGTGCCTACGCTGACCCCTCACCCACCCTACGAGCGAGGGGGACCACCGTGAAGGTGTTCGCCTTCCGGCCGCCCGGATTCAGCACGAATCCGCTGGTCGGAATCACCGTGCCGGAGCTGTCCGACCTGGACGAGAGAACTCTGGGTCGGCTGGTCGACGAGATGCGCCATCGCCTGATGATCCGGGACACCCTGGTCACGATCGAGCGGCTGTACTGGTCGGCGTCGGTCAGTCAGGCGTGCTGGTCGACCATCCACGGCGCCGTGCTTGAGGAACTGCACCGCCGGGCGCTGGTGGAGCACGTGGAGAGGCGGGCGCAGCGGCTGGCCGGACGGGAAGCGCTGTCGGCGGAAGCGGGTCGCGCGCTGGCCGCCTATCGGGCGGCGAAGTCCGTCCCGGGCGTGCGGCCGACCGATCGGCGCTGGTGGCCGACCCCCAAGGGTGTGGCCGCAGCGAAGGAGACCGAACAGTGAGCGAGTCCGCGCGGGCACTGTGCCAGATCATCGAACGCCGGCCGTTCCTCACGCTGACCGACCGCGAGGTGGAGTTGCTCGCCACGGCGTTGAGCGAACAGGCGGTCAGTTCGAACCTCCCGTCACGGTCGCTGGGTCAGGAGTTCGCCGAACTGGCACACAAGGCCTGGGGTGAGCTGAAGGCGCGACGGCTGGACCTGGCGTCGAAGATGACGGCGGAGCGCGCGCTCCGCGAAGGCACCTGGCCGTCGCCGGAGCGCTGCGACAGCTTCACCATCTCTCGGCTGATGAACACGCCGATTCAGTGCCAGGACAAACAGGGACACGACGGGAAGCACTACAACGGACCGAAGTACGCACGGCAGGAGTGGGAGTAATGACGCATCCGACGCTGGGCTACACCAACTTCCGCTTCGCCGACAACGACGCCGTGCACATGCCGGCGTTCAACGGCGCCGGCCACGTCATCGCCTGTAATGCCGAGGGGCCGACAGAGCACGACCTGTGGCCCTACGGCGTCGACGCGCCGGTGGACTGCCCCAACTGCCTTCACGCCCGCGAGTCGGACTGGTGGATGGCACAGACCGAGGAACTCAGACGCAATGGTGCACAGGCCGACTGGCCGGAGCCGACCATGGACGACGTCAAGGCGGTCATCGCACGTGGACTGTCTCAGGTGGACGCTCGCATGGAGGTGGCCATCCTGGGCACCGGCGAGAATCCGACGGAGTTCACCGGCATCCTGAGCGACAACACGCAACGGCTCGTCCAGATCTCAACCAGTCGTGACTACGACGCCAGCGCCATGCAGTCGTTGACGGAGCGAATGAAGCCAGTCGTCCAGTCGCAGTTCATGGGCGAGGTGATCGACCGCAACGACCGGGACGCCCAGCTGGCGCGCTACCTGGCGCGGTCGCCCCTGTCTTACCTCGCCAGCGAGGCGGGCAAGACCGGCCGTCGGCTCGGTCTGTCGCCCGAAGAGCAGGCGGACGGCGTCGCTGACGAACCGTTTCCGGTCGACATGGACCCTGAAGACTTCGTGGCCGTGCCGCAGTCGGAAACGAACGAACCGGTGAACGTCATCGTCCACCCGGACGGCACGCAGTCGGAGATCTTCGACGACGGACCCGCGCACGACATCGGCGAGGTGGAGTTCACGCCGGGCGGCGAGGTGGTCACCAGCGGCGGCGAGAACGACTACCCGGACGTCAACTGGTGCCACGTCCACAATCGACAGGCACAGCCCGGTCGCGAGGAATGCTCGGAGTGCGACGGGGAGCGCGGCGAAGACCAGAAGGCGGGGGAGTCATGAGCGATCCGGAAATCGGCTACCAGTCCGATACGTTGTGGGACTTCGCCTCCGTGCTGGCGCAGAACGCCATGGACAACGCTCCCGTGAACGAAGTGTTGAACCTGCACACGATGTCCACCACCTTCACCGGTTGCTGCAACCATTGCGTCAGCAGTCAGGGCGGCCATGACGTGGAATGGCCGTGCCCTACAGTGCGCACCATCGCCAACCATTACGGCATCGGGGAGCCGAAGTGACCGTGCGCCTGACCATCCAGTATTCTAGTAACAACCACGAAGTGGTGGAGTACGAGAACCTAGACCAACTCATGCGCTACTTGGTCGGTCCGCTGCAATATCCCGGCCATCCGAACCTGATCGTCATCCAGGAGCTGGACGCGCCGGAGGAAACCACGTGGGGTCACGTGAGCGAGGGTGACGAGATCATCGCGCCAGACGGCTCGTGCTGGATGCTGGAGAAGTCCAGTGGCGACGGACGCGTCTACCTTGCCGCCATCGATGACGGCCGTCCGCTGACGTTTCCGGTCACGCCGAATATGCCGATCCGGCGCCGTCCAGGCGTACTCACCGCGGCAACCCAGCTTCTGCGTGATGTCGGCCTGTACGGCGGCCCGATGTGACCAGTCATCGACGCAGAGGCAGCGCCAGGGCCAGACAGCGACGCAAGCGCGCGGAGGTACACCAGGCGTGGCAGCGCGACACGGGGCCATTGGTGATGTGCACGGTCTGTCGACGGCCAGCGTGGCACACTCGCGCGGAGGCACGCTCGGTCATGAAACGCATCGTGGCGCAGCCGGACTTCGTGCCGCTGGACAACCACGAGCCGCGAACCGTGCAGTGTGAAGGGTCGACTGTCTGGCACTGGCGCATGGTGCCCAACTGGATTGATGAACAGGAGTCGGCGTGACCGAGGAGTCGCAAGTGCTGCCACTGCGGGACTATCAGGTCTCCGGCATCACGACGTTGTACGGCCGTTGGGACTCCGGCGTGCGTCGTCCGGCGCTGGTGCTGCCCACCGGTGGCGGTAAAACGGTCATGTTCGGCCACATCACCGCCGGGTTCCTCGACGACAACCCGCGCCGGCGCGCGCTCATCCTGGCTCATCGTGACGAACTGGTGACACAGGCGGCAAAGAAGGTCAAGTCGATCGCCCCACACCTACCGGTGGGCATCGTCAAGGCGGAGCGAAACGACACCTGGGCCAAGGTGGTGGTGGCCTCGGTGCAGAGCCTGCGTTCTCCGGCCCGGTTGGCCGCCCTACGGGACGTAGGCCTCATCGTGGTGGATGAGTGTCACCATGCCACCGCACAGACGTACCGGACGATCCTGGAGCACTACGGCGCCTTCGACGACGGCAGCGACACTCGCGCGGTAGGCGTGACGGCAACACTGGCCCGATCCGACCGGCAGCAGCTGGGCACGGTGTGGGAGTCCGCCGATGTCGTGGAAACCATCCTCGGCCTGGTGCGCCGCGGCTACCTGCTCGATCCGATCGGCAAGCGCATAGAGGTGCCGGACCTCCGCTTGGGCGACGTGCGCCGGAGTCGAGGCGATTACCAGGACGGCGACCTGGGCCGCGCCATGGTGGCCAGCCTGGCGCCGGAGATCGTGGCGAAGGCCTACGCGGAGCACGGAGGCGACGATTGCGGCGTGGCGTTCTGGCCGACGGTCGAAGCGGCCATGGTCGGCGCGGAGGCCATGAACGACTACGGCATTCGCGCGGAGGTCATTCACGGCAAGACGCCGTTGGACCAGCGCCGTGACATCCTGCGCAGGGCCGACGAGGGCAAAGTGCAAGTCCTGTCCAACTGCATGGTGCTGACCGAGGGATTCGACTGGCCGCGCGCCCGGGTGTGCGTCATCGCCCGTCCGACCGAGTCCGCCTCGCTCTATCAACAGATGGTTGGCCGTGTGCTGCGGCCGTTCCCGGGGCAGAAGCAAGCACTAATCCTGGACGTGGTGGGCGCGTCGTATCAGCACAGCCTGGCCAGTCTGGTTGACCTGTCCGACAAGCCGGTGAAGATCAAAGACGGCGAGTCGCTGAAGGAGGCGGCCGAACGGACCGCGCGGGAGCTGAACGACCGCGAGGAGATAGAGCTCTATCGCGGCGAGACCGTGGCGGCCATCTTCGACCCGCTGGGCCGCAGCGTAAACCGCGTATGGGCCACCAGTCGGGGCGGTACACGATTCCTGGCCGTGTCGGATCGGTACATCTTCCTGGTGCCCAGCACTGCGTCGGACGCGCTCCCCGGTACCTGGGATGTCGCGTGGTGCGCCGAAGATCGTCCTATCGACGGCAAGTATGGTGCATTCCTGGAGCGGGGGATTGACCTCGGCTACGCCGTCGCCTGGGCGGAGTCGCACGTAGACGAGTTGACCGCAGGAACTCGCGAAGGCAACGCCCGCTCGTTCACTTCGAAGAAGTCGGCATGGCGCAAGGGTGCGCCGTCGTCGGCACAGATCAGGCTGGCCGCCCGCTTCGGCATCGCACCGGCCGACGGCATGACCGCCGGTGATCTCTCGACACTGATCGACAGTGCGAAGGCATCGCTGACGATCGACACGTTCGTCAACCGCATCATGGGAAGGTAAGGGGAATGTCCACAGTGGAACTGAAGATCACGAAGAGCAAGCCGAAGAAGGGCGAATACACACCGACATCGTTGGAGGTGAACGGAACCGACATCGCCAGTGTGGTTACCGGCTACACCCTGACGCACGACGTCGGCGGAGCGGTGACGTGCACGGTCAAGCTCATCCCCGGATCGGTGGCGGCCGCCGTCGGCGCGGCGAACGTGCGCGTGGACGATGCGACGGCAGAGGCCCTGACGGCGCTGGGCTACGTACACAAGGACGATGTCCTTAGTGTGCTACGTACGGTGTTGCGAGAATTGGAGAACGTCACCAACGAAGCGGATGGCCGCCTGAACTTCAGTACGGCACAGGCCGTCGTGTCCGATGCGCTAGCCGACGCAATGAACGGGTGGACGTTGTGACCGAGCCGAAGACGCACTGGCCGAATAACCTGTGGCGCAACAGGAAGCTGACGGACGCGTCGCTGGCCGACCTGCGCAACGCCATCATCGCCGCCCTGCTGTGCGTGACGCTGCTGGCGGCCGGTATCTACGTCGTGGTTCTGCTCATCGCCGCGGCGTCGCAGTCGAAGACCGTGCCGGGACCGAACACGACGTGCCCGCCCGGTCAGACCTACGCGTACACCTTGGGAGAGTGCACATGATAGAGATCCGGCTTCCCGCACTACCCATGATCGCGAAGAAGACCATGGGTACACAGCTTCCGCCGGCACCGGACGGCGCGCAGTTGCACTTCATGATCATGGTGACAGGCGCCGGCGTGACCAGTCAGCAGATGGTGGCCATGGTGCTACCGAAGGGCGCAGAATATCCCATGGCCGTCACCGTGGAGTGCGTGCAGCAGAACTTTCCGCCACCGCCTCCGCCGGTGACGGACCAACAGCGCCGACGCCGCCTCATCGCCCAGGTACTCAACCGCGCCCGCGACGCCGGCCGCCTGGGACTCACCACGGACAACCAGGAGAACACCGTACAGGCGCTCATGGAGGCGCTGGACGGCGAGTTCGCCGATGGGGACGTGTCCGACGTCAACTCCAACGAATACGACCCACGCGATGACGACTGGTCCACCGACAGCCAGAAGGAAGACTGATGACCAAGGACCTGCTGACGGATCCGTTCGCCGCGCCGGCCGAACCAACGCCGGACATCATCAAAAACGGGCGTTACTGGTTGCCGCCGATCAACGACCCGACGGCGAAGCGCGTCGGCTGGACTAGGGCCACCACGTTGGTGAAGACCGTCTCCGACATGTTCCTGATCGACCGCTATCACCAGCGAGAGATCATGATCGGCCTGGCCAAGCGTGAAGACCTCTACGACCTGTTGTGCACCACGGACTTCGACGACAAGGACAAGCTGAACAAGCTGGCCCTGGATGTGTTGGAGGCGGCGAAGTCCGACCGCGGCTACGCCGGCAGCGAGGTGGGGACGGCGTTCCACTCGGCCACGGAGCGACTGGACCGTGGCGAGGCGTCCGGCCTACGGTCGAAGTGGGACGCGAAGCTCCGCAACTACGAAGAAGCCATGGGGCGTCGAGGTTTCGTCATGATCCCGGAACTGATGGAGCGCCGTGTGGTGTGCGAGCGCTACCAGGTGGCGGGCACCTTCGATCGCATCGCCCAGAAGGGGCCGGCGCGCGTCAGTATCGGCAACTCTCCGTTGCACATCACCGACCTGAAGACACAGAAGACGTTCTACACCTGGTGGGAGATCGCCGCACAGCTGGCCATCTACGCCAACGCCGACGCCATGTGGGACGAAGATCAGCACCGGTACGTGTCGATGCCGAAGGTGGACAAGGACGTCGCCTACGTCACGTGGATGCCCGTGCAGCATCCGGGCGACGATCCGGACGCCGTCGACGTCTACGCCGTCGACATCGCCAAGGGATGGCGTGCGGTGGACCTGATCCACCTCGTCCGGAGTTTGCGCAAGGAAGGCGAGAAGTGGGGGACCCTGGTCCCACTTGAGACTCCAGTCTCCGACGAGGAACGGTTCGCCCAGCGGCTCGCCGACGCCGGCGCGCGGTCGGACCTGACGAAGATCATGCAGGAGATGACGAAGCTCTGGGGCGTCACTGCCGTACCGGTGCAGCTACTCAAGCTGGGTAAGCAGCGCTGGCAGGAACTGGCGGCGAACGGCTGATGTGCGAACACTGGTTCTGCCGGTCGCCGTGGTGGCGGAGCTGGGCGCGCTTCGGCAAGTGCCCATACTGCGCCGCGGCGCCGGCGTGGCCGTGCAGGGACCAGCGCTGGACGTCCCGCTCACCGCTCCACGGTCGATGGATGAGACGGCCCCATCCGGAACGCAAACATGCCCGCCTGCCTGCGGCGATGGACAGTTCTTGCGTCCACTCATAACGTGTGATTAACTGTCTCCACCACAGCAGCACGGCCGCCACGGAGGACATGATGACCATCCGCACCGCTCCCCGCATCACCGGCAACGGCTTCCTGGTGCAGGGCTACGACGTGCACACGTCGCTGGTCGCCCGCGTGGACAACGACGGGGAGCCGTGCGAGGTGTGCCAGACCGAGGGGCGCACCATCGACTGCACCGTCTACGGGCTGGCCGGTGACAGGCCAGCAAGTACTACGTGGACGACTCCGACTCTGCGGACGTGGTCGTGCGTCACCTCGACGAATGGGACTTCGACAGCGCGCCGCCAGAGGGCATGACCCTGGCCGCGGCGAAGGCGGAGGTCATCGAGCACTACCAGCGTCAGATCGACTACGCCCGCGCGCTCATCCGTCGAACGCGGCAGGTCCGCGCGTCAGATTTCGTCAAGCACTGACCACCCGGCCGGCCGCCTCGTTCTCCCGCCGGGGCGGCCACCCAACTTCTCGCTACCGCCAAACAGGCCCCGGAAGGGGAGATCAGTGACCACCACCGAGTCGATTGGACCCGTCTTCAAGAACGTCGCGATGAGTGCCGAGGCCAAGTTGGTCGACACCGTCCCGATGGCGACCGAGGACTACCCCGACCGGGAGTTCCTGCCGGAGAGGATCCTCGTCCACTACCACCCCAGCCCGGCGGGCTGGCAGCTGTCCAGCGTGTACATCACGGGCCACGCCGTGCTGAAGTCCGGTGAACTCGGCAAGAGCCGCCGCTCCGCGTACTTCCGTGTCGCCCTCGGCGGCAGGGTGGACAACCTCGGCGACTGCCCGGTCTGGGCCCGCGAGTTCGCCAACCTGCACTGCCCGACGGGAGAGTGATGAGGATGTTCACCACCAAGCACGAGATCACGATCGTGGTCGACGAGGCCGAACTCAGCAGGTACAGCGACGCGCACTTGGCGGCGCTGTGGCACGTGGCGCAGGCCAACCCGGCCGACGGGTTCGAGAACAAGTGGCCGGGCGAGCTGGCCGCGAAGATCGGCTGGGAGATCATCAGCCGCTGGCTCCGCAAGACGCCTCCCGAGCTGTACCACCACCAGGCGCACCACTACTGGGCGAAGAACCTCGGGCGCTTCGCGAAGTACGAGCCGGGCGGCCCGTCCGGGACAGCGGAGTGGGAGGCCGGCACCTGGGTGCTCAAGCCCGAAGTTCTCGCCGCCGCGGCCGAGGGCGGCGGCCAGGACGGCGAGCGCGCCGCGAACACGAAGGAGACAACCTTTCGGCCCGATGACGGCGCTGTTCGTGACGGTCGACTGCTGCGCCGTCTGCGTGCCGGCCGTCGTCGCCACCATGGACACCAGCGAGATGATCACGGTGGAGCTGTCGCTGTCGTCGTGGAACGACGCCGAGGACAACGGCCTGATGGCCCACCAGGACGACGACCGGCCGCACCCGGACGCGCTGTGATGGAGAAGCTGATCGAGACACCGGGTTGGATCATCGCCAACCCGGCCACCTTCCGGCGACTGGCCGCCCGGGTGGCCTCCTTCGAGTTCATCCGGTCCGGCGTCGCGGTTCCTCGCTGCGCCCACCGTTACAACCCGTTCACCGACAGCTGTCCGAACTGCGAGATGGAAGAAGCCTGATGGCGAAAAAACCGGCCGAACCGGCGCCGACACCGCCAACGTGTCCGGCGTGCGGCGAACCGAGGTCCTCACACAAGTGCGCCACGTGCGGCGGCTGCTGGGTCAACTGCGGCTGTCCGATCGGAAACGGAGAATACTGATGGCACAACGAAACCGCGACAGCGCCGACATGACGGCTGGCGACGGCGAGAACCACCGTGGCGACCGCTGGCCGTGCGTCATCCAGCTGGGCGTCGGCGTGCTGGCGGTCGCCATCTTGGCCGTCGTCATCGTCGGTGCCGTGCTCAATACGACCGAGGGAATCTGACCGCCTTGTCATCGCCTCTTGACAAGGTTACTCACGACCCGAAGACTGAACCTCTCACGACGCCACAGGGTCGCGATGATGCGGCCAGGCAAGAGAAAGCGAGCAACATCCGATGAGTGACAACCCGTTCGACACCGCGGCCCCCGGCCAGTCCGTGCCGGTCGCCGGCCCCTCCGTCGACTCCGGCAACCCCTTCGGCGCGCCGGGCGGCGACCTGGCCGACCCCTTCGCCGCGCCGGCGCAGGTCGGCGGTGGCGCGTTCTGCCGCCCGCAGGACCTGGTGGGCCGCGTGGTGGCGCTGCGCAAGCTGTCGGAGAAGATGGAGGAGAACCCCTTCTCCGACAAGACGCCCAAGGACCTACAGAAGGTCTTCTACTGCCACCTGGTCGTGTTCACCGGCGGCATGATCACCACCTCCGACCGGCGCGAAGACGCGCCGCTGGACGCGCCGCCCGTCGAGGTGGGAGAGCCTATCCTGCTGGTGAAGGACTGGCGGGTGTACAACGTCGGCCTGATGAACAAGTTCGGCCGCAACGCCATCATCCGCGGCCGGATCGTCCGCGAGCCGATGGGCAAGCAGGCGAAGGAGACGCTGAACACCTGGCAGAAGGTGGAGGCGTTCATGAACACGAATCCCTCGCGCGATGTGGTGGACAAGGCGAAGCTGTTCTGGACGCTCATTGACGACCTGACCGACGGGGAGCGTCAGCTGACGCTGGACTGGTTCCGCGGCGACTCGGTGGACGCCAAGGAATTCCGGGCCTGATCGGCGATGGGAGCAGGGCGAAACCGGAGGGCCTGCACCGGACGGTAGAGGGCTGAGTCCGTCCACCAAGCCGCCGGAGTGTGAAGAGGGACCACGACAAGCACCCTTCACACTCCGGCACCCATTCCCCCCGTTCCCGCGGGGGACGACGATCGGCTGGTGACGCATCCGACGTCGAGTAGTCGCCCTGTCTGCCGCGAGGCGGGGCGACGTAAGGCCCAGACCTGATCAGTCGCATGGTGAAGTTCGGGGCGACTCCCGAACGAGGTGGTTCAAATCCACCGTGGGCCACATGGCACAGCCGAAGCACGTACTCATCAGAACGGACGCGCTTGGACGCGTCACCACCCGTCGCGCGGACGCCGTCGCGCGCATCGCCACCGGACACGGCAACCGCAATCGGTTCGAGGCGACCGAAGCGGAAGCGTTGCGCCGGGCGGACGAAACGTTCGGCCGCACACGGACGATACGCAATCAGCACTGACGAATCCGATCGAGGGGAACGCGATCATGGGCAACAAGAGCAAACCGAGCGGACCGCAGCAGCCGGAGCGTAAGGGCGGTAGCGGCACCCGCGACGGCGGCAAGCTGAACAAGTGTCCGGAGTGTCAGGAAGTCCAGGGGCGTCACGCGCCTGGCTGCTCCCGGCGCGGATGATGCCCACCGCGTACGCGAACCGGCGCACCCGAGAACAGTTGCTGGGCCAGCCGTTGACCGCCAAGGAACTGGAGTGCCTGCGCTGGCTGGCGACCGGCTTCTCCATGGCGGAGATAGCGAAGGCGGTCAACCTGCGCAGCGAGCACACGGCGAAGTCCCGTCTCAAGCAGGCGTACGCCAAGCTGGGCGCCGACAACGCCGCCCACGCCGTCATGCTGGCCGTGCAGGGTGGGTGGCTCAACCCGACCGACGGCAAGCCGATGTTGCCGCCCTATCCGCCGCAGTGGTATTTCCCGGAAAAGCGGGAGAAGGAGAACGCGCCATGACCGAGGTCAACGACGACCCGAAGCCGGTGGACTACCTGTTCGCCGCGCTGGCCGTCATCCTGTTCGTGCTGGGCGTCGTGCTGATGGTGGCTGGCAGCGTGCCGGAGCAGGCACCGCGGCTGCCGGTCGTGCCGCCCGGCCAGCTCATCAGCTACAGCGTCACCAGGGAGGGCTGAACGATGACCGCCCAGCCGTGCATCCTGCCGACCACGGTCGTGCTCATCACCGACGACGCCACTGGCGGCTTCGTGCAGCTGACCGATCTTGACCAGGTGGATACCCACGTCGCCATGCTGACGGCCCAGGGGCGCGACTGCACGGTCTGGGTGCGCCGTCAGCCGCTGTCGGCGCAGACGGCCGACACGCTGGCCGAGGTGGAGTTGGACGAGGCCGTTCGCGACGCGTGGAGGCAACGGTGAGCGAGTTCGACATCACCGGCCCGGACGAGACGCCAGCCCAGCGGGTCACCTTCGGTGAAGCACTGCGTCAAGCGCGGGCGGTGAAATGGACCGAACCGCCCGCCCAGCCGCTCTCTCCGCTCACGACGGTGGCCGCGGCGCACGAGATGGTGGCCGTAGTCGAACGGAAGCACAGGGCGGCGCTGAAGGCCAGCAGGCAGCGCGGCAACACGCTGGAGTGGTCGCTGCTGGGCCTGGGGTCCGTCAGCGGCATCCTGTCACTGGTCACGCCGAACGCCGGCGCGCACGCCGTACTGGGCCTTGCCGCGATCATGTGCGCGGCCGTCGCGGTCGGCTCCATAATCCGGGGCTGGCTGTGACCACCCGGCGGCATCGTGCGCCGGAACGGGTATGGACGCCGTCGTTCGTGCTCTGGTGCGTGGCCATGATGGCCGTGTCCGCGGCGGCCGGCGTGACGCTGGTGCTGGCCCTGTCCGGCACGTGATACGTTGCCACCGCGTCGCGAGATACGCCCAGAATGCCGCCGGACTGGACTCCGGCGGCATTCTCATGTCACGGGCCAAAGATCAGGCCGTGCAGCTTCGTGTGGGTGGGGAAGGTCGCCGTGTTCGCGCCGGTGCCCTGGAGCTTCATGGTGTGCGACCCGGCAGAGGTCACGGTGAAGACCCAGATCTGCATGATGGTCGCCCGGGTGCTCGCCGCTGACTCGCCGACCAGGTGGGCCTCACCGGTGGTCAGCCGCGTTCCGTCCACGTTCAGGTAACCGATGAACGTCGCGACGCCCGTGTTGATCGTCGCGTCGAACACGCCCCAGGCCATGACGACCGTGTTGGGGTAGGTCGTGGTGAAGGTGATGTTGGCAGTGGCGTCGGTGACGCCGGCGCCGTAGTTGATCGCGCCACCACCGGTCTGGGCGACGAAGACCGTCTGGAGTTCGGCGTTGGCCAGTGTGGCCAGCATCTGCGCGGTGGCCGGGGCGCCTGCCTGGGGTAGTGCCATGGTGTTCGCTCCCTGCCTAGATCTGGATGTACCGCTGGTCGAACAGCACCACGGACTCGCCGACGCCGTGCGTCTTCACCACGCCGTTGACCGACCTCGTCACGGTGAAGGTCTGCGGCGAGCTGGCGCCGGTGATGTTGGTGACGGTCATGCGCTCGCCGCCCACCAGGACGTCGAAAGGGAAGTGCGCGGCGTTGGTGGTCCACAGCACGGCCGGCCCGGACGTGGTGGCAACCGACATCGACGTGGTACCGGTGGTCATGGTGGCGGCCGTGGTGGACGAGTCGGAGTCCAACCGGCTGTCGGAGGCGTCCAGCACGAGCGTGTGGTAGATCCGCTCCGGCACCGTGACGATGACGATGCGGTGCTTGAACCGGTTGATCGTCTCGGTTACCTGATTGACGGTCTGGTTGGCCGTGTCGTACAACCCAAGCTTGGTTAGATTGGTGTACTGCACGCGACTGCCGGGTGCGAGGTTGAGTACACCGATCGACAACGCAGCGTTGGCCACCACGGCGCGCGATTCGCGGGCGAACTGGACTGCCGGGTATCGCTCTGCGTCCACGGTCCCCTTGGCCAACAGCCATCCGGCGACCCAGGCAAGCTGATAGTCGTACTGTGGATTGACCGTCTTTGACTGGGAATAGGTGCCGGCCCCGCCGTTCGCCGGTGACGCCGTGGAGAGTGGTCCCGTTGTCTGCATTAGGCGGATGACCCCTCCACCTTGGCGAGTGACCGTGATGTCGTTGTGCAGCCGTTGGTCATCGGAGACCGGTTGGAACGGCGGTTGAAACTCGTGTGCGGCGTAGCTGGCCGTCACGATGACGTCCGCATTGCGCAGTGCGGAGGAACGGACGAACAGCAACCCCACACAGTTGCGAGCCCCCGTCAACATTCCCATGTCCACATCGGCGCACTGGCTCAGCAGGTTGACCAGAGTGTCGACGGCCTGTGGTCCCATCGGTTGCGCGGTGGACGCGAACTTGCCGATCATCAGACTGAGGTCGACACCTTCTTCGCCGCACAGCCGCTGGATGCGCGCAACGGCATCCTCGCCAACGTAGGCGTTAAGCTGGTTGGACTGGGCGAATAGATCCATGATCGTGGTGTTGAACATGACGTGCCCGAAGGTGGACGCGCTCATCACGCCATCGCCGTTGAGAATGATGTACGTGGCGACGCCCAACGTGTAGCCGGTCGCCGTGCCGGTGAGGTACGAACCCGTGGTAGCGCCGACCTGAAGCGCGCTGTACTTCCAGTTGATGTTGCCACCGGACTGAGTGAAGTTCATATCCACACGGACAAGCTTGTCGTCGATGCCGAAGACGCCGTCGTTGACCACCACGGCGGATCCGAACTGGTCGTAGCCGACCAGGCGGAGATCACCGCCGGTCAGATATACCAACTGCCACGTCAGGATGGAGCCGGTCATACTCCATTCCATGATCGGGTCGCCGTTGGACATGTCCCCGGCGGGAATGTGCAGCAGGAAACGCACCTGAAGCGAACCCGTGTCGGCATATCCCGGAAGTGACGTGGCCCAGATGGATTTATTCATCGTCGGCAACGGAGCAGAGCAGGCGAAGTCGCTGAAACTCGCCCACTTCGGCGTGGTGCTGTACGGAATGAGCGGCGCGGTCGGCACGATGACATTGCTGGCACTGACCGAGTTCGAGCCATCCTCGCACGGCCAGTAGTACACCGGCGCGGGCGTCGCCGCCATCGTGCCACGGTAGAGCGGGGAACGTAGCGGAGGCGCGCCGGAGCTCAACCGCCGCAAGGGATCGCTGGCGGTGATCTCGATGTAGCGATCACTGGTGGTGACATCCTGCGACGCTGGCCACTCCGGAATCTCACCGCTGAACCGAACCGAGCGAACCTCGAAGTTGTCATAAGTGAACACGATCGGCAGCGTGTTGGTGTTGCCGGTTTGCACCGCCGACCGTACGCCGACCACGCCGGTGGCGTTGACGTTCGCGTGGATCGTCGTGTCTGTGCCGACCACCAGCCACGCATACGGTTCCACGCCGGACACCGCCCACATCTTCATCCGCATGGTATTGCCTTCCATGCGAGCTCTGACGCGGTACTGAGTGTTGGCGGCATAGGTGATGCCGCTCGCCGTCGGGCCGGCGATGACCGTTCCGTCCACGTGCACCACCGACAGCGAGATCGACCCGCCGACGGCCACGGACACCTTGGCTATCCAGTACTGCCCGGTCGCCGGATCGGCCCGAAAGATCAGGTTGCACGGTTCGACCGGTGCGCCGGTGATCGAGGCCAGTGCCATCGACCAGGTGCACTGAATGTCGACGTCGGCATAGCTTCCCGCGCCGTCGATCGTGGTCTGTCGGTAGGCCGTGGTTGCCGGCACGGAGTGCAGGCCGGCGCTCCCGTTGACCGTGACGTCGGTGGCCGCCACCGTGCCACCCTGGCCGAACCACGACCATGCCGCGCCGGAGTCCGACGTCGTCCACGTCGAGGAACTGGCGCGAGTGAAGGTGTCGTAGGCGGTCCGCAAGGTGAGTTGGAAGGGCGTGTTGCGGCCCAGCTGGCCGTAGTAGGCGCCGACGGGATTGCGGCTGGAGTAGTTGCCGGAGCGGTTGTCCAGCTGGAAAGAGCACTGCGACGTCTGCGCCACGGAGCTGGACGACTCGTCAGCCTGACCGCGGGTGATCGTGGTGTCCTCCCGCTGGTAGACGTCGCCGGTCACGTCCGTCCATGTGCCACCCAACGCCAGCTCGTACTTGACGTCCAGGCCGATGGTCGGGAATGTGGCCACCACCTCGATGTTCCCCTCTCTTCAGCAGCTTCAGGTGTCGTCAGCTGATGGCCGGAGGTGGCCCCTGTGGCGGGATGCCGGCCGAGAGCGGCGACGGGTCGGCCGGCGCGGCACTGGGCGGCGTGGTGGCTACGACGGTCGTCACGGTCGCCAGCGACGTGAGCACGGACAGCACCGTGGCGCCGGCGGCTACGTCCAGCGCCGTCGTCCAGTCGACGTGCAGCAGGCCCGTACCGACCGACAGGGCGGCCACCAGGGACTGAGCGAAGGTCTTCAGGGCGCGCTCCAGCGCGCCGGCCCAGAACGCTTTCGTGAACATGATCGTCATCCTCTCATCCGATGAGCACCGGTGGGACGAAGCCGGACACGCCGGCCAGGTCGGACGCCGGCGTGATGCTGGCCGGCCACGAGCTGTACGCCGCCGCGCGGTAGCGGCACCGGTAGTTGCCGGCGTCGGTGACCACGCTAGAGCCAGAGCCGTTCGCGAAGGGGAAGTTGGGGGCAACCGAGTAGCCGCGGCCCGCCGAGATCCCCACCCGAAAGAAGGTGTCCACGGCCGGCGTGCGGCTGGTCAGTCCCGCCAGCGCGCCCGTGACGGTTTTTGACACCTCGCCGGCCACTGTCCACATGGTGTCGTCGCTCACGGAGTTCCACAGCAGCGTGGAGAAGTCGTCCGAGTACAGCGCGAAGCCGTTCAAACCGCTGGTCGACAGGGTGCCCGCGACGCGCACGATCGTCTTCACCGTGTTGATCTGCCGCCCGGCCCGCACCAGGATCCGCATGAACCACTGCTCCGCGATGGTGGCAGCCTGTGGCGTCAGCAGCGGATCCACGTTGCACGTGTGACAGGAATACGCCAGCGCCGCCGGATCGGCCGGCGCCAGCTGGAGCGAGGTGTCCGCCAGCGACAGCGAGCTCTGCACGGCGCTGGCCATCTGCGTCTTGAGCAGTCCGGCGTTGCTGGCCACCGCCACAGTGGGGTCGGTCGCTGTGCCACCGATGTGGATCGTGGCGTCGCCGGCCGTCACCGACGACACGGCGGTCCCGCCGGAGCTGGCCGGCAACTGGCTGCTGGGCACCTTGCCGTCGCCGCCGAGGGTCGGCACGCCGCCGGGGGCGCCCTTCTGCGCCAGTGGCACGTAGAGGTTGGGTGATCCGACCACCACACCGGTGGGTACCAGCGCGTCGAAGGTGGTCGGATCGGGCGAGCTGGGCACCTGGACGGTGACCGGGTCCGACATCACGCCGGCGTCGTTCACCGTGAAGGTGTAGGCCCAGTTCAGCGGACTGATCTGGGCCTGGTCGGTGGCGATCACTGTTGCCGACCAGGCACCAGAGGAGTCCGCCGTCGCCGTGAACACGCGCGGGATGATCGCGGCGTGCGAGGTGGTGTCAGTCAGCCACAGCGGCATCGAGAAGGCCACCACGGCGCCGACGGCCGCAGAGCCGTCGGCGCGTACGGCAGTGCCGGTGACTGTGGTGGTGACGACGTCGCCAGGCAGTCCCATGGGTCAGCTACCCGCCGGAGGCGTGACGGCTTCGATGGTGGTCACGCCGGCGCCGCTGTCGGTGGCCGTCCACTTGGTCGGGAACGGCGGGACGTCGAAGGTGGCGGTGTCGATGGTGACCGACGTGCCGGCCGCCAGCTTGTTCTGAATGGCGTCCCAGCGGTTGTTCATCGCACGGAGCGCCTGCTCACGGTCGCCGGTCAGCTTGCCCAGCGGCAGGCCGTTGTACGTCGCGGAGTCGGTCAGCTGGCGCTGGGTGTCCTCGATGCGGCCGGAGGCCAGGTCCACCCACACCAACCAGTTGCCCTGTGTCAGAAACGGAACGCTCATGTCGTCGCTCTCCCTGCTCGTGATGTTCAACGGGGTACTGCCCATCCAGCCGTCGACGACGACCGACAGGTCGTAGTGGCCGCCGGAGCCGACGCCGCCCGGTCCGTAGGTCGGGTCGGCGTACTGGTGGAATACGCTCGTGATGCCGTTCAGCGTCTGCTGGACGGCCCCGGCGCCCGGATAGGCGGCCACCCCGTAGTCGGGGTGTGCCACGCCGGCAGCGTTGAATGCAGCCTGCAATGCGCCCCACTCGGCCAGTCCGACGTAGACGCAGACGGTTCGGTCGCCACGCGCCCGCTTCGCCTGCACCCACTGGACGGCCTGTGTCGCGGTGGCGTCGCCGCTCTCCCGGTCCAGCACATCGGCGTCCAGCGTGCTCGAACGAACGGCGCAGCGAACGTGGATGGAGTTGGGGAACCGCGCCCACCCGGCGGCGCTCCAGGTGAACGCGCCGTCCACGTAGCCCAGCACGTAGTCCCACGGGCGGCCGGTGGCCGGATCGTTGACGGGGATGTCGGTCGGCGTGATCGAGTCGACCATGCGCTTGCTCATCGGGTCTCATCCTCCTTCTGTGCCTCGCGCCGTTCCTGGATGAGCAGCCAGAGCAGCCAGAGTTGGACGACGACCGAGAGCACGCCGCCCAGGAACGCCGGCGGCGAGTCGGCCGGGTGACCGCTGGTGGCGACCAGGTTGAACACGCCAGTCACGTAGCGCAGCAGCAGCGCGAACGTCAGCGTCAGGATGAACCGGCGCGCTCGCACGGTGGCCGGCTCCTCAAGCGGCGGCCGGCGTCGCCAGAAGCGGATGCCGACGAGGTAGACGGCCAGGAACGCCACTGCGGAGACGATGCCCAGCAAGTAGGTAGCCCAGGCCACGGTGCCGAGGTTGCTCATGGCCTCGCTCCTCGTAGTGCGTCCGCCCAGCTCTGGGCGAAACCGTTGCGCCGGCCGATCGCCTCCGCACGCCGGCCCACTTCTTCGGCCCGCACGGCGCGCACGTTCTCCACGCGCAAGGCGTCAGTGGCGTTGCGTACCGCCTGCACGGCGTCCGGGTCCGGCGTGCGTGGCCGGTGGAGCAGCCAATCCAACACCTTGCCCATGATCATTCCCCTCGCTCGATCGGAACCCGACCGGACGACTCGGCCAGTTGGGTGAAGCTCTCCACCACCTTGACCGCCTGCTCCGCCGCGGGCAACATCCGGGTGACGCTGGCCGATGCCCGATCGGAGCGTTCCCGCTCCAGCTCCGCAGCCCGTCTCCAGTAGTCTCGGTCCTTCTCCATCGACCGGAGTCGGCCGCGGGTCGCCAGTCGATCGGTGGCCATGAAGTAGATCAGGCCCAGGACCAGGACTATGGCGACGGCCCAGCCGTTACCCACCAGCACGGGCAGTACCTGCGCCCAGTCCATCAGTTCCTCCCCAGCACGGCCTGCACGTTGCCGCCCTGCGTTCGGACGGCCTTGCGCAGCAAGTACAGCATGGCCTGACTGGCGGGATCGGCCGCGGCGTCGATGATCAGCCGCACCTCCGCCACGCTGCCGGCCTGCCCGTTCATGGCGTTACTGAGTTGGCGGGCGGAGTCGGCGGCCGAGGAGACGCGCGTACCCACCGGCGCCTGCACGAGCGACGGCGCGGCCACCACGGAGGTGCGCCCCATATAGCTGATGGCCTCCGGTCCGCGCTCGCCCATCCAGGTGCCGGAGTTGCCGATGGTGTGCCCGGCCGCGGCGGAGCCGACCACCTTGCCGGACTCGCCGCGGCCCGCCGATGCCAGACCGCCTACTGCGCCATTGGCATAGACCATGATGCCGATCTGCCGACCATTGTTCATCTGGATGAACGAATTGATGGCCCCCTGAGCCTGGCTGGTGTCGGCATGCAGATAGGTGGTGATGTCGTTCGGCATGGCCTGGTAGGTGGTCAACAGGCCGTCGGCCGCCTGCTTGCTGCCGACAGCCGGCGCGATCGTCGCGGACAGCTGTCCGGCCATCTGACCCAGCTTGGCGTTGATCTGGTCCTGTGGCACGCCGGCGTCGGCAGCCGCCTGGGCGTAGGCGGCCATCGAGTCACGGCCGTCTTCGATGGCCTGACGCACCGTGCGGCCGGCGTCGCTCATGGAGTTCAAACCGCCGGTGGCGTCGAAGACTGCGCCCTTCATCTGGGCGGCACCCTGCGTGAAGGTGTCCAGGTTCGCCCCGAACTGATCCATGGCGTCATCGGCCTTCTGGAGCCCCTGGTCGGACATGAGCGCCAGAGTGTCCTGAAGCGCCTTGACCTTCTGGTCGGCACCGGCCGTGTTGTCCTTGAGTACCAACATGTCCGCGGCCAACTGGGCGGTATTGGACGTGGCGTTCTGAGCGCTGGAGTCGTACGTCTTGACCGTACCGATGAACTGGTCCGTGGTCATGCCGGACAGGCCGACCGCCGCGGCGTACTTGTTGTAGGAAGCCAGCGCCGTATTGATCGAAGTGTTGGCGTCGTCGATCGCCTGACTCTGCTGCTGCTGTCCCAGACCACTGGCCGATAGGCCGGTCGCGCCGGCTTCCAGGATGTCGTTGTAGTCGTTCTGGCTGTGCGACAGCTCATCCAGCTTCTGCCTGCCGTCGATCACCTGCTGTTGCCACGTGGCGATCTTGTTGCGCGCGTCGGCCGCCGCGCCGCCTCCGGTCTCCAGTCCCTTGGCGACGTCTTCGCCTGCCGACACGGCATCCCGCTCGTGTTGGGTGAAGGCCTCCATGAGCAGGCTGACGCCGGTCAGAGCCACGCCGACGAACGGCAACGCCTTGCCGAACTTGTCGACCCATCCGGCCGCCTTCGAGGTGGCAGCGGCGTACGCCGTTCCCTCGTCACCCGCTTCCCGCAACGACTTCGCGACGCTGCTGACCGGACCGGACATCATGCCGAACAACTTGGCGTTGGTGGCCGCGGAAAGTAGCCCACCGGCGAGTGCGCCCAGTGGAGCGCCACCCATACCAACCAAATCGAAGAAGCCCTGAATGATCTTCAGGTCGCCACCGATGGCGTTGCCCAGTGTCGGAAACGCGCCGTTGCCCAGCGACAGCACGGCGCCACTGATCGAGTTGACCGCTCCAGTCAGCTCGCCGCCGTGCTGGGCGAAGTCGGTTGCGAGCTGGCCGACCAGTCCGCCTACCAACGTGACGACACCCTGTACCACGCCGCCGATGTGCTGGAAGTCGGCGCCAATCGCCGCGGAGTGATCGGCCGCGGTGGAGGCCAGACTGCCGATGTCGGTACCGACGCTGCCCATCAGCTGTTTGATGCCCAGCCAGACCGGACCCATGGAGTGCGCGGCCGAGTTGACCCCAGGGATGGCGTTGAACGCCAGGTCTGACAGGCCGGTGGTCAAGATCTTGATACCAGGTCCGGTCGCCTTCAGGTCGTCTTCGATGTCGGGAGCAAGGTGGCCGAACTGCTGGCGCATGTAGTCGATCGAGGCGGAGACGGGTGCCTGAAGATCGTGACCCCAGGTGGCAAAATCCGCCTTCGTAGTGTTGGTCAGGTTGGCGAAGGTCGACTTGACCTTGTCAGTCTGCGCCGCGGCGAAGATACCCAGCCCGGCCAGACCAAGGGCGAAGCCGCCAGCGATGGCCGCGCCCGCCACCGCGCCGGCGGGCGCGAGTCCCGCTTCGATGCCCAGGGCGATCAGCGCGCCCTTGCCGGAGGTCTCCTTCTTCGCGGAGTCGACGACGTTCTTGCCGACGTTCTCACCGGTCTTCTTTCCGGCGTTGGTCGTCTTGCCGTCGAAGCTGTCGGCGAACTCGCGGCCCAGTTCCTCGCCAGCCGGACGTAGGCCAGCGCGAGCGTTCAGGTAGACGCGTTCGGCGAAGCCCTTGCCAGCACCCTTGGCGCCCTGGTTGAACGCGACGGCGAACTCCTCGCCCAGCCGTAGGCCGGTTTCCTTGACGTCGCCTTTGATTCCGTCCTGAAGCGATGTGGCGAAGTCCTTACCGACGTCCTTCGCGCCACCCTTCGATGACCGCGTCAGGCCCTTGTTGAACTCCTGTCCGGCCCGGTCGCCAACCTGGGCCGCCTTCGCCTTGACGGATGTCTCCAGGTTGCGACTGAAGTCATTGCCGGCCTGAAGGCCCATGGAGGCGAAGTCACGGCGGACCGCATCGCGCGTCGTCTTCGTGTCGTTCGTGGACGTCACGCGAATACGAACGTCGTTGCCCACCGGGACTCACCTCCTACACTTCGCCCGCCTCGATCAGCGTCAACACGGGACGCATAACGCTGGTCGGGTACGTCTTCAGTTCACCGTACGAGCAGTTGAGCACCTCGCACGCCGTGCGGATCAGCCTGGCGCGTGTCAGCTCGCCAGGGGTTGCGACTGGTTCATGATCTCCATCGGGATCGAACTCTCGTCGAAGTCGGAAGTCCCGATACCGGTGGAGCGCTGCTCTAAAGGGGCATTCAGGCCGAACACTCCTCGCAACCACGCCGTCGCCGCCAGCTTGGCGAACTCCCTGTCCAGCGACAGCAATCCCTTAGCGGTGATGGGCACCGGTTCGCCCTTGCGCGTCAGGTTCCACGACTGGATGTGGTCGGCGAAGATGGCGAACAGTCTCCTGAGTTCCCTGTCGGCTTCATCGTCGTTGTGGATGCGGTTGGCGAAGGCCTGGGGTGTGAGAACCCAGTCCAGCGTCAGCGCTTCCAGATGCTGTTCCATCGACCCGGCGCGGCACACGATCTCCGCGCCGGGGCGGTCGTCGAACTCCAGCGTGTACGTGGTGTCTTCCACCTCGTAGCCCATTGTTGCGTTCCCCTCTCTGTCCGCTTACGACCAAGTAGGAACGGTGCCGTCAGCCAGCACCAGCGGACAGGCGAAGGTGAACTCGCCCGACGCCGCGCGCTTGAGCGGGTAGTCGGTGAGCAGCGTTTCGCAGCCGAGTGTCTTGGCCTGGATGACGGAGCTGAACGTCCGCACCTGGTTGGAGCTGGACGCCGTTGACAGGACGGGGTGCGACTTCGCCGGGTTGAACACGCCATTGAGCGTGGCGGAGAAGTCGGCCAGGAGAAGGATGCGCTCGAAGGCGCTCTTGTCCACGCCGGTAACGTCCTGCACGGCGCGCGGCGTCGCCATGTCCAGGTCGGTGATGTCGTTCTTGATGTCGGTCAGCGTGCCCGTGCCATCGTCCAGGGACAAGGTGGTCCACCCGAGACCGGAGACCTTCGCCATGGTCGTTCACTTCCTTTCGGTCTGCCGGCCCTATTCGGCCGCTCGTGCCAGCTTCTCCTGATGGCTGGCGAAGTCGTCGATAAAGCTACTGCCACCGCTGTGCACCAGCACCGGCTTCACGTTGCCCGTGCTGGGATCCCGATCGCCGATGTAGTGCCGGTGGTCGCCCGCCAGGATGAGGTACTGCGGCTCCTGTTGACGATCCACAATGGTGTGCGGCGAGGTGAAGCACCGCTGGCCGGGCGTGAAGGTGTAGATCCACAGCCCGTCCGGCGTCGACTCCTTCGTGAAGTGGCGGCCGGAGTCGCCCGAGTCGAAGTAGTACATGGCCGCCGCGTGCTTGGCGTCGGTCGGGTTGAGCACCGTACGCCAGCCGTGCCAGAACGCGGGGCACACCTGGTTGCCGTCCACGACTTCGTGGCACGACGCCTCGCGGGTGGCGTGGTGCACGCCGTAGGTCTTGCGCAGATGGGGCGGCAACTGCGGACCGAGATCGGTAACGGACATGATTTCCCCTCATGTTCCTAGAATGCGACAGCGGATGCGTTACGCACGAAGACGACGGCGAACACCAGGTTGGTGAAGCCGCCCGACGTGGTGGTGGTGACCTTGACGTACCGGCGCACCGTGGCAGTGCCCGATGCGGACTGGAGCCGCTGCGTCCCGGGTGTCGTCGAGGTGATGGCGGCGAACGCCGCGCCGGTCAGGTCGGCGAAGGTGGAGTTGTCGGCGGAATCCTGGATTTTCACCGTAGCGTCGGTGCCCGCGAAGGCGAACACCTGAAGGTAGGCCTGCCAGCCGAACGACGTCGACACCGTGGTCTGGTCGTAGCTCGTGCCGGCCGTCGCGCCGGAGTCGGTGCGCTTGCCCGCCGTGAGCAGCTTGCCCCACTCGCCGCCGTAGCCGTTGGCCTGAGCCGACACGCCGAAGGTGAACTCGCCGGAGTTCGCTCGCTTCGGGTCGTAGTTGACCTGCTTGCCGACCAGGCAGTAGGTCTCAGCCCCGATCGTCACCGGCGATGCCACGAAACAGTTCAGGACGTCGATGGTCGGCAAGGTGGAATAAACCGCGTGCTCCTGAATGCTGCTCACGTTCTCGGGGTTGAACCACGCCGTCACCTCCAATGCGCCGTCCTTCTCGCCCTGGATGCGCTCCATGGCGCTCTTGTCGATGCCGGTCGTGTCCAGCGTGGCCACTGGACTGCCGATCGTGCCCAGTTCGATGATGTCGCCGGAGATGTCGTAACCGGCGACGTAGAGGCGCTGGCCCAGTCCGCTCTGTTTACCCATTGCTCCAGCCCTCGATCGTCAGCACGGCCGCCGCGGCTTCGCGCCACGCCTCCGCGATGTGGGGGGACCGCTCCGTCTGCTCCTGCCACGTCGGCAAGTCGTCGCCGTTGAACGACTTGCCCCCGACCGAGCGGCAGTAGGCGTCGTACGCCGTCTGTCCGGCCCGGTCGCGGTTGATCTCCTGGACGCCCATCACTCCACCTCGTCGTATTCGTCATTCAGCACCAGCGGCAGGTTGATCACGCCCACTCGGAACAAAGTGCCGTCGCTGTTCAGGTAGCCGGGCGTCATGGTCAGCGCGCCGGCGCCGTACGCGCCGAAGACGTCGACACAGCGCACCAGGCCGGTTCCCGTGTGGTCGATCAGCCGGAAGTTGCTGACATAGGCATCGAACAGCAAGCCAGTGGCGCGCAAGAGCTTCCGGTCGATGTCGTTGTTGCTCTGCCCCTTGGGCGCGATGGCCAGCAACTGGATGCGGACGTTGAAATTGATCACGTAGGCGGCCGAGGCCAGCCCGGACGCGTTGGCCGCCGGGCGCACCGGCCCCGCGTAGCTGAAACAGTGCACGCCGCGACCGGGCGCGTTCAGCGGCTCGTGGCCGTCCACGATGTCGAAGGCGCCCAGCTTCTTCGGGATGCCGCGCACCATCGGCAGCACCTTGTCCATAGCCATCATCGCGTCAGGCACCGTCGTTCACCTTCTCCACGAAGCGGCCGACGGAGCGTTGCGCCAGATCGTTGGCGCGCGCCTGCACCTGGGCGGTGGCACGACGGGCCGACCAGTAACCAGGGAAGCGGGTACGCGGAGAGTTGCGGCTGCCGTCACCTTCCAGCCAATGCCCGTAGATGACGCCCAGGTCGGTCACGAACGCCTCACTGGCCGAGATGCGCATGGTGATGTGCGACTCGTAGAAGCCGGTGGGGTGGCGCAGGGAGGTGTCGAGGTTCCGGTGCCACTCGGCCATGGCCTGCTGGGCGACGTCGTGCTCTATGCCGCGATCCATCTCGTCGGCGTAGGCGTCCAGCCGTCCGTCGAAGTACGGGCCGGAGAACTCCACTGTGGCCGCCATCAGATGGCCCTGGCCCGACCGTAGCGCCCGTGGGCGCTCATCGCCTGGTCCCGGATGTCGGTCGGGCCGGTCTCGGCCACCGCGACGCCTCGGGCGCCCGAGGCGGCCGGTCGCGTCCGGGCGTAGCTGGACGCCTGAAGCTGAAGTTCGATGAGCGCTTCGGCGATGGCGTACTGACGGATGAGCGCCGGGTAGACGTGCAGCGCCATCGCCGCGCCGTCGCTGTGACTGGTCGCGCTGGTGCCCAGTTCGCCGCGAGAGACTGTGGCCAGCCGGGGCGCGTAGATGACACTACCGGCGTGCGTGGAGAGCAGAGAGCCCTCCACGGCCCGCTTCAGCACCAGCGTGTTGCCCAGGATGTCGTCGATCCAACACCGTTCAGCGTCCAGGACGATCGTCTCGCCAACGGCGAACCGCGTCCCATCCGGAACGGGCATGAGGCGGTCGGACTCCTCGTCAGCCAGACTGCCGGCCATCACCTGGCCGGTGGTCACGCTGGACTTGTCGGTGACGATCATGCGTTCGTTGTCGATGTGCAGCAGCGAGCCGACGCCCACCGTGACGGAGTTGGGCAGCGTGAACTGTGTGGCGCCGGAGCTCAGCGTCCCGGCCAGCGTCCCGGCCGCCTTCTCGTTCAGGTCGTATCCCCATACGCCGGTAGCGCCGACGGAGCGCTGGAAGGTCATGCCCTGCACGAACGAGCCGACCGTGTCCCGGTTCACCTCGATGGTGTCGTACGGCGGCCCGGACAGGCTGGGTTCAAGGTAAACCTGGGTTATGTCGATGGACTGACCGCCGGTCATCAGCGCCGTCAGGCTGATGACCTGGGAATCGGAGTCGACGTACACCCGGAAGACCGTGGTGTCGAACGTCGGCCAGTCGAAGTACCGGGTGCCGGTCCAGGGCGCGAAGTCGCGCTTGAGCGCGCCATTGATCTTCAGGGTGGCCGCGGCAAGGGCACGATCGATTTCCGCGTTGTCGCGCGTCGTGCCAGCCGCGTCAACGGCGTGTCGCACGTCTTCGCGGGTGGCGTAGAAGATGTCACCCATGATCGTCCCTTGCTTTCCCAGGACAGGCACCGTATGTGGTTGTGGGGACCGGGCCGACCGGAGGGGAACAACGGCCGGCCCGGCAGCATTCAGGCTACGTCACGACTCGTCGTCATCGTGAGCGGCCGGATCCGAATCGTCATCCGGGGATGTCTCGTCGGACCCCGTCGTAGACGTACTCGTCGAACCGACACCGAAGGTGTCCGTCTGCGTCTGCGGTGAGGGGCTCTCCGTCGTTGGGGCAGTCGGGGGGAGGGGTTCGCCGCTCGTAGTCGAGTTCGTCACGGGCTTGTCGGTAGATTCCGATGAGCTGTTGCCAGCTGATGACTGCTCACCACCTTCCACGTAGTCCCCCTCGACCACCGGCGGTTCGTCGCCGCCGTGCTGGACGTCGAGGGGTTCGAAGGTGCGACAGACGCCGTCCGCGTCGGCGATCGACGCACCGGCCACAGTGGCCTTCGGCATGGTCTGCTCCTTTCGGTTGAGAGACGTCCGGAGCTGGCGGATGACCCCGGACGTCTCTCAAGTGTCACACCGCGGCAACCGCCGCGCCCAAGTCGTACGCGATGTAGGTCAGCGTCCACTTGATTTGGCCGGTGGAGCTGGCCGCCGTGTTCAGGCCGATGTTGCCGACCGCGACCAGGATCGGGTTGCGCAGCATCGACACGGCGCCGCCGGTGGACAGCACCAGCGCGTCACCGGCCAGGCCCGTGGCGGCCAGCAGGGAGCCGACGGCGGCACCGTTGATGTCGACCGTGCCGGACATGTCGTTCACGGAGCCCGTAGTCGGCGTGGCGCGGAGCTTGACCGCGTTGGCCTGGGCCTGGATGACCGTGGTGACCTGGCCGACGATCGAGGTGACCAGTACCCGTCCGCCGGACACGGCGAACAAGCTGCCGGTGGCGGTCTGCGGCAGGTTCGCCGCGGCGCGCTGGACGGTCCGGCCCAGACCGATCAGCAGGAGATCCGTGTCCTTGACGTAGTTGCTCATGGTGTCGGCGCTCCGCTCAGCTCGCCACGGCCGGCAGGTTCGCCGGACCGCGCTTGCTCTTGAGGTCGTGCAGGACGGCCGTCACCAGGCCGGAGCCGCCCGCCGTGCACTTCACCGTGGTCTGGCCGTCGGCGAGGCTGGAGCCGTTGACCGTGAACACCACGGCGCCGGACGCGATCGTGACGGCGTTGCTGGCCGCCTGGCTGGCCCGGACCCACGCGGCGGCGCCGGCCGTGGAGGTGTTGGTGTACTTGTTGGTGATGATGTTGCCCGGCGACGTGTAGCTCCCGCCGATCGCCGGCGCCGCGGTCACCGTGAAGGTGTCGTTGCCGGTGCACACGAAGTCGACGGAGTCCACCTCGCGCATGTTGATCTCGACGCCGGCCGCGATCGGCACGACGTTGTAGACCCTGCCAAGACCTTCCATGGCCTCTCACTCCCTGCTCAGGCTGGCCCCGGGGTGTGACTGCCGGGGAGGTGGTGCCGAACGCCGGGGCTGCCGGCGTTCGGCCGGGTACTGCGTCAGTAGCTGATCGGTCGCCACTGCTGGCCGCTCACGGCCGGGTCGCCAGCTGGACGTAGGGCGACAGCGCCGGGCCGCCGTTCTTGGGCGTGATGGAACTCTTGAGCCACGGGCGGCCGTCCACGCGCTCCAGCACGCGGTAGGCGGTGACGTCGTTGGCGAACTTGTAGTGCGCCGACGAGGTGGCCGACATGGCCTGCCGGTCGCCCAACAGGTACATCCCGAAGTCCACGAAGCTGATGTCGCCCTGGTTGCCCAGGGTGGACGTCTTCTCCGTGAACAGCACCGGCCGCCCCAGGATCGTCATCGGCGGCCCCTCCACGCCGTTGTTGATCCAGATCGCCGAACCGCCGGTGCCGACCGAGAGCGACATCGTGGCCAGTTCGGGGAAGGTGTCGATGGAGGCCACCCACACCGCGCGCGACAGCGACGCCGGCAACATCCGGGCGTACATCCGGACGATGTTCTGCCAGATGATCGTCGCGGTGGCCTGGCCGGTCTCCGCGGAGGCGGCCACGATCGCCTTGTTGCCGGTGTTGAGCACGCCCAGCGGCTCGCCGACGCCGGAACCCAGCAGGAACGCATAGTCCTCGTAGAAGCTCAGCGCCTCGGGAAAGATCTCGTCCATGAGCGCCTGGAAGGAGCCGATGGAGTCCGCGATCAGCTCGTTGGGCACCTCGCAGTACGCCGTGAGCTTCTTCGCGTCCAGGGTGACGTTGGAGAAGCTGGCCGCCGTGGTGTTGAGCGACGCGCCTTCCTCGGTCCAGTACGCCTGGATGCCGCCGTAGACGCTGGTGGTGTTCGAGGTGGAATCGATCGCGGGGAACGGGACCCGCAGGGTTTCCATGGGGATGACCCGCGCGCGGGAGCGGACGATGGAGGTCTCCAGCGCCACCCGCAAGATCTCCGAACGCAGCGTCTCGGGGATGAGGAAACCACCCTCGGAGGGGACGTTGCTGGAGAAGGCGTTGCGCAGGCGGGACAGCTTCTCCTGCCGGTCGGCGGTGTTGGACTGCTGGTGCCAGATGGTCGTCCAGAAGTCCAGCGCGTTGCCGAAGTCCTTGTCCAGCTTGGCGCCCATGGCCTTGCTGTTGTACAGCCGGGCGCGGGCGTCGGCCTTGCCGGACTTCGCGAAGCCGAACGCCGCCTTGGCCGCGTCGTCGCCGGTCAGGTCCAGGACGCTGGACGGCTTGAGGCCCTCCAGCTTGGCGTCCTTCAGCATGTCCTGGATGGCGACCTGGGCCAGCTCGTTGACCTGCCGACGCATGTCCAGGTCGGCGTTGATCGACTTGCGGGCGTAGGCGGCCAGCACGTTCTTGAGCTTGCCGGCCTTAGCCAGCTGGTGCAGCTTATCGACGTCGCCCAGCATCTCCTCCAGCCCCGCCGTGGTGTCGGGGATGGCGATGGTGCTGATGTCGTCGTCCTGCACGGTGGCGCGGTTGAACACCTTGCCGACCGCCGACGGGTCGATGCCCGCCGTGGCCAGCATGGCGAACTGCCCCTTGGCGCGCGCCACGTCCCGGGCGCGCTGCGTTGCCGTCCTGCTCATGTCACTCTCCCTGCACCGCGCGCCGGATGTCGGCGAGGTGGTCTTGTGTCAGCCCCGGAAGACTGTCGTCCACCGGAGTCGTCTGCGGTTCGGCCACGTTGGTGGCCGCCCAGGCGACGGCCGCCCGAATGTCGTCGCCCAGACTGGTCAGCGTCGGCTCCTGTGGCGCCGACGCGAACTCGTCACGCAACTCGTCGGTGAGTCCGGCCAGGAAGCCGGTCAGGCTGGCGTCTTCGTTCGAGTCGTTCTGGCCGTCGTCGCTGGTCACGGCGTCGTTCAAGGCCTGCGCCACGGCGGCCGGTCGCCGTCGGTCGCGCGCCACCAGCGTGATGGCCGAGGAGTCCACGCTGACGCGCTCCTTCGGCGGCGCCACCTTGTCGGCCAGTCCGGCATCCACCGCCTCTTGCGCGTTGTACCACTTCTCCGCGCGCATGATCTCCCGCCACTCCTTCGGCGTGCCACCGGCGCGTTCGGCGTAGAACGTGGCAATGTTGTCGGAGGTACGATCGAGGATTTCGGCCATCTTGGCCATGTCCGCGGCGTTGCCGATCTGGACGGCGTGCGCGTCGTGGATCATCACTTCGGAACCCCGCCCCATGATGATCTCGTCGCCAGCCATCATGATCACCGATGCGATGGAGGCGGCCAGTCCGGTCACGGTCATCACGATGCGGCCCGGATGGTTGGCCAGTCCGTTGTAAATTCCGATGCCGTCGAAGACGTCGCCGCCGATGGAGTTCAGCGAGACGTTCAGCGTCTTGGCGTTCGCGACGTCGGGCGCAGCCAATGCACGGGCGAACACGCCGGAGTCTACGTCCCAACCGATTTCGCCGGTGATCATGACGTCCACGACGTCAGGCTCCGACGCGCGCGCCTGGATGGAGTACCACGGACGGCTGCCGGTCGTCGCCTTCGCGGTGGCCTTCAGTTGCTCACGGCGACGCGCCAGGAACTGCTGAACGGCGTTGTCCGCGCTGTCGCCCGACTTCTTGTTGTGGTCGGCGATGTGGGCCTGGAGATGGGCACGGACGCCCGCCTTGTCTCCGTCCGGAATGGACGAATTCTCCAGCCGCGACAATCCGTTGTGGCACGCGGGAATGTTGGCCGGGCCGCCCTTGGTCCGGTGGTGCGGGAATTTGTAGTCTTCCTTGACGTCCGAGCCTGCCTCATCTTCCCAGGCAAAGCAGTAGTGCAGCGTCGCGGCGTTGTTCGGCATGGCCGCTTCGGCGGCCGGACCGTCCCAGGCGGAATCCTCCGTGGCCGTGTGGTGCACGCCGATCGCGGCGGCGCGGATGAGGGTACTTCCCACCTCACTCACCTTCCTTCGGCCACACGCCGATAACGGTCCCTCGACAGTTGATCCCGCCCAGGCAGCCGACATAGCCGCCGTTGGGGTACAGCGCGTACAGCTTGGCCATGTCGCCGCCGGTGACGCCCAGCAGCGTCCCGTCCACCTCGCGGCACGGCACGCACAGGTGATCGTCCATCAGCTCCGCGGAGTACAGCCGCACGCCGTCGGTGTAGATCAGGGTGGCCAGCCGCGCGCCTAGCTCCGCCGTGTGCAGCGCGTAGCCCAGCTGAGCCTTCGGCACGGCGTCGGTCAGGCCGTCGAGGTGCTTGCTGACGTCGGCCGCCGTGTCGGCGCCCGGTCGGCCACGCCGGTGCACGCGCTGCGCCTCATTGCCGGCCGACAGCGCCAGGGCCAGCGCCAGCAACTCCGCGGTCACCAGCGCCTGCTGCGCCATGACGGAGCTGTCGGGGACCTGCGGAGGCACGGTGACGCCCTGGGCCTTCGCTTCGTCCACGACGTGCTGAGCGGCCGTCGGGGCGTAGGCGGTCATGGCGTCGGCCAGCACGGCGGCGCCCTGCGTCGGATCCACGCCCAGCTCCGCGAAGGCGCGCACGTCGTCATCCTGCGCGGCCCGGGCGACCTGGGCGGCCAGCTGAGCGACCCAGGCGGCCTTCACGGCACCCCATCGCAGCAGCAGCGCCGCCAGTGCCGCGGCGAATGCCGCCTTGACCGGAGTGAGGTCCGGCTGCTGGTCGGCTGGCAGCGTCGCAGGGGCGGTCACAGCGCACCCCAACTGTCTAGTGCGTGGCCGTTGGTCATCGGCTTGCGGAAACCGGCGGCCGGCACCGGCGCACCCGGCTGCGGCTGGTCCTGGTCGTCGCCGGTCGGCGGCTGGCCGGGCGGCATGACCACCGGCCCGGCTGGCGCTTCCCATTGCATATCCGGCAGACCCAGCCAGTTGAGCACGTCGTTGCCGTCGAAGCCGGACGAGATCGCGGCGGCCATCGCCGTGCCCAGCGCCGCGTTGACCTGGGCGTCCAACAGCTTGTCCGCGGGGACCGGGTTGACGTAGTCGAACTCCAGGCCCTGAGCGGTGTTGCCGAACATCGGCAGGTAGTTGTGGTTGAGCATGTCGCGCCAGGCGTCCAGGCGGGGCACGACCAGGTTCTCCGCGAAGGAGGCGCGGTTGGCTTCCGCGATGGCCCGATTGACGTCGTTGGACGCGCCCAGCATGGACTTCGGGAAGGCCCAGCCTTCGGTGATCTCGTCGCGCTGGTCCTGCCGGTTCTCGACGAACTGGTTGTCCCGATTGGACGGATCAATCGTCTTCCAGGTCATGCCGTTTTCCAGCATGGCGATGCGGTGGGCCTTGTCGACGCCCTTGTGGGTGTCGGCCCAGCGCTTCTGGAATGAGGTCCACTGGCCGTCGTCCAGCTTGGTCGGCACCTCGATGATGCCGCCGGGCGTGGCGTCGTTCAGGTAAAAGTTCCGGGCGTACATCTGAGCGAAGCGGGCGGCATCCAGAGTGGGCAGTAGCGCCTGCACCGGCGAGATACCGCCGTAGGGATCCATCGGGTCGGGCGTGACGATCTCCAGCACCTCGTCCACGTCCAACGGCACTTGCTCACCGTTGGGGCCGCGGTAGATCCACCCCTGAAGGTAGGTCGTCGAGTCGCCGGGGATGGGGAACACCCGGTCCGGCCGCATCGGCCACAGGCCGATGGGAATGGACCGCATCACCTTGCTACGCTGGACGACGAAGTAGGTCAGGCCGGTCAGTTCCTGGTGCTGCTCACCGGCGCGCACCAGCCGGTTGCGTGACCACCAACCGTTCGGGTTGTTCAGCAGGTTCAGCGCCGCGTGATTGCCGTTGATGATCTCTTCGCGGTCTTCGTCGTCGCCGGTCGGACTGGAGCGGTACAGCTTCCAGTCGGCCTTCGCCACCGCCATCGACAAGGTGTTGACGACGGCGAACACAGTGCCGTTGCGCGCCATCTGCTCAAGCTGGGTCCGCCGGGCGAAGGTGGACACCAGCTGAGTGGAGAACGGGCCGCCGGTGGCATAGCTGACGGGAGGCTTCTGGCTGGAGTTGACGGCGCCGGCGACGGCGGCGAACAGGTTCCTCATGCTCCACCGCCCGGCGGCTGGAGCAGCCAGGCGAGGGTGAAGGCGGACAGGCCGGTCACGAGCCAGCCCAGCGGCGAGGCGACCTCGAAGGCGCTCACATCGAAACACCCCAGGCCTGCGACCTGGAGTGCGGAGTGGGTGAGCGACTGTCGGCGCGCCCTGACGGAGGAGACGACGACGACCAACGACCGAGCTACGCGAGAAGCCGCGCCGGTCACCCGTTGGCCGACCGGACGGGACCCGGGCATCGCGGGGTTGATCGCCGTCACAACCGCGACGGTAGCACGGGTGATGCACAGATTGTGAGACCCGAGTCCCGGCAGCCGCCACAGCGTTATGGAACTCGGGTCTCACTTTCACCAACGCGGGCTTCCCCTCCGCGCGCCGGTGAGCCTACGTCACGCCGCCAGCAGACTGACGGCGACTTCGTGGTAGCAGCGCCGGCCGCGCACGCCCGCCGGACAGGTGCACGCCATGGGTGCCGTGCGGTAGCGGTCGACGCCGTTGGACGCCACGACCAGCCACACGCGGCCCGGGCGCAACGTCTCCACCGCGCCGTCGGCCAGCAGCTCCAGCGCCTTCGCCACCTGCTCCGGCTTGGCCTGCACGGTCGCCGCGGCCAGCCGCGCCTTGCGGTCGCAGACCGGACCACGGCCAAGGGCGACGGAGCGGGCGCTGGTGAGCGCCCGTCCGCATCGGGTACAGGTCCGGCGGATCATCGGATGGCCAGGCGGATTGGTCGGTATCGCTGTGGCGGTCATGAGAGAAGCATCCCACACCGTTAATAACCATGTCAAGCACGGCTTGTTTTACCAGGTCAGGACGCGGAGCTGATACGTCGCACCCTGGTCGATGTGCATCACGAAGTACCGTCCGGCGTCCATGCCGTGATCGTCCACCTTCAGCGGTTCGTCAGGCTCCGGCCGCGGCTGGCTGGTCACCAGCGGCGGACGCTTCCAGACGTAGCCGCCCCACTCCTCGGCCGTGCACGTCGGCTTCGCGGCGTCCACCAGCGCCTGATCCCGCTCGGTACGGGCGTCGCGGACGATGAACAACCGTGCCCTGCCGTCACCGGCACGAGATAACCTGGATTTGACCGCCTGGATGCCGGTGTCCACGTCCTTGACGGCCGGCGTCGTCACCAGCCCCGTGTGTTCCTCGAAGGTGGCTCTGCCCTCTGCGTCGTGGTCGCAGATGACCGCCACCGGCACGGGCTCGCGCCAGGAGCGCCGGCCGCCCTGGAGCGCCTTCAGCGGGTTGTCCTTGTCTCCGTCTTCCTGGCGGGCGCACGTCTTGGTCACCTCGCGGAGGATGTTGCGTGCGTGCTCTTCCACCAGGCGGCCCGTGTGGTAGGTCTCGGCATAGAGGTAAGCGCGGCCGTCCGGATCGACGGCCCAGCGCTGGCACACGAACGGGTTGCGATAACCGAAGTCGACCGCCCAGTACCGAGGCCACTCCTTCGGAATGCGGAACGGCTTGAGCAGGTGGTGGGCGTCGTCCCATTCCTCGTAGATCTGACCTTCGGCGGCCACCCACTGACCGAGCCGTAGACGCTTGTACCGAGGACCGGTCAGCTTGTCGAGCTTGCCTTCGATGTAGGCGTGCCCTGCCGGCGTCATGACGAACGAGCCGTCCGGCAACTGGTCGAAGTAGACGGGGTTGTCCTCATGCCGCGACTCCAGCATGACGATGTGGCCGTCCTGCGCCCGCTTTTTGATCCAATGAAATGGTGTCGACGGGTTGCAGTCGGCAATGACCTGGCTGTAGGTCAGGTTGCCGGCGCGAAGTCGAGTGATGATCGCTTCCCAGTCGGCAGGCTCCAACTCTGTGGCCTCCTGGGCGAAGACGATGTCGTACTCCGTCGACATGATCTTTGACGGCTTGTCCATGCCGCCCACTGCGATGAACGCGCCGTTGGAGTACATCCAGCCAGGCGGTTTGTCCAGCGAGCCGCCAAAGAACTTGACGTGTCCGCACTCAATAGCCTCCGCGGCCACCTTCTCGCGATAGGTCACCAGGCCAGACTCCGTCAGCGACTTCATCGTCTTGCGCACCATAAGGCCCTTGAACGCACCATTGCGTAGCGCGACAAGGTGGAGCTTCTCCAGGGCGGCGCGGCTCTTGCCGGTGCCCGCCGGGCCGGACAGGATCAACTCATCACCGCGGTAGTGCAGCAGCTCCAGGGCGGCGCCACGCGGCCGGTACGTGTGCACCAGCCGCGTGACTTCAGGTTCGAGAGTGGCGGTCATAGCCCATCCCTGCGTACGTAGTAGCCCAGCAGGAAGAATCCCACGATCAGAATAAGCACGTGCCACCATGCGATCATGGCTTGTCCGCTCCGATCAACTCGACACCTCGCGGCATGAGCGACTCGTCATCCAGCGCGTTGATTAGCCACCAGCCGATACAGCTGGCGCACAGCGCCCACGAACAGCCGTTGGACTCCGGACCGCCGTGCCAGATGAACTCGGCTTCCGGTGGCGGCCACTCGCCCCGTCCACGATGAACGGAGTAAGCCGATGAGCACGGGCTCACGACTTCACCAGCAGCATGGCGTCCACCACCAGAATGGCGGCGATGAGCACCGTGTCCAACCATGCGTGCCAGCGCGACATCATGACCACCAGTACCCGACGTCGTCATAGGTTCCGTGGTGCTGACTGCCATGCTCCGCGCCCAGTTCGCAATCTATGACGACATTGTTGCCCACCAACTTGCGACCATTGCACGGCAAACTGGCGATGGTCATACGAGCGAGGTTCAGCCGCCCCACCACGGCGTCACCGTACTTCGCGCGAAAGAGCACGCCAACGTAGTACCTCGTCCCGTCTTCGTCGATGACGTACAGGTTGTTGTTCTCCCGACCGACCGTCCATCTGCCCGTGACCAGCACGCGATCCGAACACTCGACATCGGCCGTGTTCAGCCACTGCTCAGTCATTGCGCTCCCACGTTCTGCCGTCTTCGTTGACGTGATTACCGACATGCCCCAACGTGCGAACGCACCGCGAGGGGAAACGCGAGTCGCCACAGATGAGCGGCTGCATCACCTCGTCACTATCACCCATCGCCGCGATCACCGGCGCAGCCAGCGCGTCCACGATAGAATCGAGCCGCGCCGAGTCGTGCCCGTGCTCCGTGTGCACGCCGACGTAGAACCCCATGCGGATGAGGCCACGCACCAGGTCGGCGTTCACAGGTCGATCGCCTCGCCTTCGGCCATCCCGTCGGTCACCCGCGGGAACAGAGCGCCGCACACGTCGCACTGATGGTCGCTGCCGCCAGGGCCGTCAGCGTGCCCTGGCGTCTTGTTGCAGATGTGGGCGTGACCGCCGACGGGATCAACCAACTCCACGCCGCACGTCTCCGCGGCGGCCCCTGTCTGCTCCTTCACCAACTGCGCCGCCTGGTCCAGGATGGACTGTCGGATCTCGTCGGACAGCACGAACGGCGGCGCATCCACCTGGCGCACCTGCATGTTCTTGAAATCCGG
>Ga0207667_10000769_pt1 | contig 41712 bp, 38 predicted proteins | sample KBSCornC52_FD_184301 | JGI IMG/M metagenome (GOLD analysis project Ga0207667, IMG submission 184301) | Corn rhizosphere microbial communities from Kellogg Biological Station, Michigan, USA - KBS Corn C5-2 (SPAdes) (version 2) | ecosystem: Host-associated > Plants > Roots > Rhizosphere > Soil ...
TCAAGAAGTACAAGGCCTTCATGATGGATGTTGGGCTACAGGACGGATTGATGGCTTCGAACAAAGAGATGGACGAATCGCTGACACGTCTGGGCGTGGTGCACACTTACGAAACGTACGAAGGCGACCATACCAATCACGTCAAGGAACGCTGGGTGGAGAAAGTGGTCCCGTTCTTCTCGAACAACCTGGCTTTTACACCCCCGAAGAAGAAGTAGAAGAAGAAATAAGCGTGAATCGGCCGTCGGATTCCAGCCGGTAACGGCGGCCGCGCCACGTGATCGTGTTGCCGAAGAATCCCGCAACCCAGAAGCAGAAGCCCGCGATATCTTCGATCGGCAACAAGAGCCAATTCAGCCGCGCGCGCAGCACCAGTTCGCCGACGGTCCACGCCGCGACACCGCGAATCGCGAGAGTCACCGGCAATACCGGCCACCACGATAGATTCCACACCGTGACGAGAACCGCCAACGGCACCGGCATGGTGAAGAGCTGCCCCAGGTAACCGGCCGGCCGAGAGCGGCGCGTGCTGCGGGTCCATCGAATCCGGTGCGCGGCATTGTGCCCGAAGTCGGGACTGGTTCCAATATGATGCTCGATCACATACGACGACAAGCTCACGCCGTGGCCGGCTTCGGCGGCGAATTTCCCCATCACGAAATCCTCAGCCAGATAATCTTTCAGGCGGTCGAAGCCGCCGATGGATTCGAGCGCCTGGCGGCGCGCGGCGATAGTCGGGCCCACGGCGAAACGCATCCCCTCCAGCATCCGGGCAACTAGAATACCGGCCAGGAAATCGGTGTTCATGCCGATCGCCTCCAGACGCGACCAGAAACTCGGCCCGGCAACTGCCCGGTAGGGGCACGTAGCGATGCCCAGCTTGGGATCCTGAAACTCCGCCGCGATCGTCCGCAGCAGCCTGGGTGTCACGCGAATATCGCTATCGCTCATGACGAGAACATCGTGCGCACTCGCCGACATCATCCGGTCCAGGCTGAAAACTTTCGCGTTGGGATAAGGAGGCTCGCCGGTGATGAGCAACCGCGACGGCACATTCGGGTACTCCTGGCGGAGTTTCTCGACCACCGGGACCGCGGGATCGTCCGCCTCACGAACGGCGAACAAAATCTCGAAGGACGGATAATCCTGCTCGAAGAAAGTTCGCAGGTTCGATTCCAGATCCGCGTCGAGCCCCGCCAGCGGCTTCAGAATGCTGACCGGTTCCGTCGACCGCGGTTCGGGCCGGCGCACGGCCAAATATCGCAGCGCCGCGATCACTGTGAGGGCCGAAAACACCAGCGCCCCCGCGAGCAAGGCCAGCAGGATGACCGATGGGATCATGCGGATTGGATATCGGTTTTCGAAAAATCGTCGCCGATGTAGAGCAGGGGCAGTCCGCTTACCCGAGCTAACGCGTACGACATGCAGTCGCCGAAATTCAGCCCCGCGGGGTGTCGTCCTTTGCCGTAGCGAAGAAACGCGGAAACGGCGGCTTCGTAGTGCTCCTCACCGAAGGGAACGATCTCCGCGCCTATACTCCGCAAAAGTCCATGTAGCGTAGATCGAGCGTCTCTATGCCACCGTCCGGACAATACCATCGCAGCTTCAAATGCGACGGGAGCCCCAACCACGGTTCGATCAGCGCTAAGTGCTTTCGGCAATAATCGCTCATGTCCGGGTTCCTCCCTCAGGATCGCAACCAGCGCTGAAGAATCCAGAACCATGGGTTACTCCGGGTATCCGTTGGGACCGATACCGAGAATTTCCTCCTCCTCCTGCTTGCTCATAACCTTCCCGCGGTCTTCGGGGGGAATATTGGGCCATACTTCTCTCCGCAGAAATTCCATGGTCCTCCGATATTTCTCCTCGCGACTCGGACCGACCTTCAGCCGCGCCTTCCGTTCCTCCAGCGCCCTTCGGATCGCCTCGGTCTTCGTCTCTCGAGCCATCTGGGCAACCTCAGTCGCCAGCCGCTCGACCTCCGGATTTTTGATATTTAGCGCCACGATACACCTCGTACACCATTATTCTACCATTACACCACATTGATAACTGCTCAAAGCCGTCAAAGATGATGTAAGCTAAGGTCTTGTGCCTCTATTACATGCAATCATTCTGGGGATTGTTCAAGGCCTCACCGAGTTCCTCCCGGTAAGCAGTTCCGCGCACCTGGCGCTGATTCCGTGGCTGCTTGGCTGGAATGACCAGGGCCTGAGCTTCGACATCGCTTTGCACGTCGGAACCGTGCTGGCGGTGGTCGTATACTTCTTCCGCGACTGGGTTCAAGTCATTGCCGAGGGCTTCGGTCTGAGCATCGGCAACGCGTTGGGTTCCGACCCGGCCATCCGCCGCAACCCGCGGCTGCTGTGGCTGCTGGTGCTGGGGTCGGTACCCGCGGGCATCGCCGGTTTGCTGGTGAAGGATCTGGCTGAAAATGTCTGGCGTAATAACCAATACCTGATCGGCAGCATGCTGATCCTGGTAGGACTGTTCATGTGGTGGGCTGACCATCAGGGATCGCGCAGGAAGGATTTGGGCAACGTGTCGCCGACGGATTCCCTAACCATAGGCGCTGCCCAGGCCCTGGCGCTGGTCCCCGGCGTTTCCCGCAGCGGGATCACGATCTGTGCCGGCCTCTTGCGGAATCTGGACCGCGAGACGGCCGCCCGATTCTCTTTCCTGCTGGCGACTCCCGCCATCGCCGGAGCGGCGGCCAAGGATGCCTGGGATTTGATGCGTCATGGCGGCGGCATCGCCTCGATTTCGCCGGACATGCGGACAGCGCTGCTGGTCGGCGTCATCGTCAGCGCCATCGTCGGCGCGCTCACCATCAAATTTTTCCTGAACTTCTTGCGGCGGCGATCCCTGAGCTTCTTCGTGTGGTACCGGGTAATTTTTGGCATAATAGTAATCGCTCTGGCCAGCTTCTTCCGCTACCACGGGGGATGAGATTTTTAGGACCTACCCGCCACCCACGGCTTAATGAAGCCGGTGCAGTCGCGTTTCTAATCGCGGGACTGTTCCTGTTGTTCAGCCTTGTCTCCTACTATCCCCTGGATCCTTCCTGGAACACCTCCACTTCCGGGCTTAAATCTCTGAACCTGACGGGCTTGGTCGGCGCCTCCATCTCCGACCTGCTGTTACAGGGTTTTGGCCTGGGGGCCTACGTGCTTCCCCTGCTGATATTAATGCTGGCGTGGCGATGGCTGCGCGGCTCCGCCATTGCCGCCCCCTGGGCCCGGGTGGCGGGAGGATTAGCCTGGATGGCGTCCACCTGCACGGCCCTGGGGCTGTTCAAGGATTGGCGGCCGATTGCCGGGGCCCTTCCCGCCGGAGGACTCATCGGCCTGGTGACGGCGGATTACGCCATATCCAAGCTGAACCTCACCGGCGCGGTCCTGGTCACCGGCGCCATCTGGATCCTTTCGCTGTACCTGATTTCGACTTTCGAAATGTCGCGCCTGCCGGCCTGGTTCGCGGCGCCGATCCGGATCATCATGGGGGTTTGGGAACGACTCGGAATGTGGCGGGCGAAATGGATTGAGCGATCGCAGCAGCGTGCCCAGCAGCGCGCCGAGAAGAGGGCCGCGGAGAGAGCGGCTAGCGAAGCTGCCCAGGCAGCCGCGGTTCCGCCAGTGGCTCCGGCGCCCGATTCTGCCGGGATCCCGGACGAAGTTAGAATCGTCGACCCGCTGAAACCGGCCGCTGCCACGGCCGTAGTCGCCAGGCCCAATGCGCGCCCCGCGAAGGCTCCCCCTTCGTCGCCTCCCGATTCTCCGCCCTGGATCGACGACATTCCCATCCGGGCCTTGGAATCGCAGCCCGAACCGCCCATGCGGGGAACCACCTTCATCGAACCACCGCCCGGACAGCTTGAGAAGGAACTGGCGAAAGTGCACGCTGCGCCCAAGCGGGACGCGCCGCCGCTCAAACCGCGTTTCGTATTCCAACTGCCGTCCACCGAACTGCTGCAGGAGCCGGTGGCCCGCTCCGCCTTCGACAGCCACGAGTTGAAGGAAACCGCCGGCCAGATCAAATCCAAATTCGAGGAATTCAACGTGCGTGGTTCGGTGGTCCAGATCAATCCCGGACCCGTGGTAACCACCTTCGAATTCAAGCCCGAAGCTGGCGTGAAATACACGCGCATCACCACCCTGAGCGAGGACCTGTGCCTTGGCTTACAGGCCGAATCGATTCTCATTGAGCGCATTCCGGGCAAACCGACGGTCGGCATCGAGGTTCCCAACACCAAACGCGAAACCATCAGTCTCCGCCAGATTTTGGAGTCTGACGAATTTCTCAGTTCCGCCTCGAAACTTACGGTCGCCTTGGGCAAGGACATCAACGGGCGGATTAAAGTGGCCGCGCTCGAATCGATGCCTCACCTGCTGATCGCCGGATCCACCGGATCGGGCAAGAGCGTGATGCTCAACACGCTGATCATGTCGATTCTCTACAAAGCCACGCCGCATGAGGTTCGCATAATCATGGTGGATCCCAAGCGCCTGGAATTTGGACCCTATGAGGGAATCCCGCACCTGCTGACGCCCGTCATCACCGACGCGCGCAAGGCCACTATCGCGCTGCGTAACGCGGTGCTTGAAATGGAGCGCCGCCTGAAACTGCTGGCGGGCCAGGGCGTCCGCAACATCGAGCAGTTCAACAAGAAAGTGCGGCAACTGGAGTTGCAGCCGCGCAACCTGTTCGAGGATGAACTGGAACAGGAAGAGTTGGAGCACCTTCCCTACGTTTTGATCGTAATCGACGAATTGGCGGACCTGATGATGCTGGAACGCGCCAACGTCGAGGAGAGCGTCACGCGGCTGGCGCAAATGGCGCGCGCCGTGGGCATGCATTTGGTGCTGGCGACGCAGCGGCCGAGCGTGGACGTGATCACCGGCCTGATCAAGGCGAATTTCCCCTCGCGGATCAGCTTCCGCGTGGCCACGCGCGTCGATTCCCGCACGGTGCTGGACGTGATGGGCGCCGAGCACCTGCTGGGCAAAGGCGACATGCTATACCTGCCGCCCGGTTCCTCGCGCCTGACTCGCGTTCACGGCTCCTTCGTCAGCGAAGCCGAAACCAATCGCGTAGTGGAATTCTGGAAGCAGCAGGCCCAGCCGGAATACGACCAGACCTTCCTGATCGCACCTCCCGCCGACGACGAAGAGGGCGATCCGCAGGAAATCGACGGCGACGAGGATCCTTTGTATCAAGACGCCGTGCGCGTGGTGTGCGATATGGGCAAGGCATCCACATCCACGTTACAGCGAAGACTGCGCCTGGGTTACGGGCGCGCTGCCCGCATCCTGGATATGATGCAGCGCGACGGCATCATCGGGCCGCCCGACGGCAGCCGCCCGCGCGACGTCCTGAAGCGCCCCGATTGGCTCGAAGAAGTCGAGAATCAAGTAAGATAAGTTTTTGAGTCCTGATTTCCCTATGCTTAGAGCGATTCTTGTGTCCCTGTGTCTGCTGGTGTCGGTGGAGGGCGCTTCCACGCCTCGACCTCTAGCGGATGTAACGGTTCCCACCGCGGACGGAAAGATGGTCCGGCTGAATCAGTACCGCGGCAAGGTGATGGTGGTGGCCCTTGTTTCCACCTCCTGCGCCCACTGCATCAGCTCCCTCGGAGTCCTGAGCATGCTCCAGACAGAGTATGGCCCGCGTGGCTTCCAGGCTTTCGGCATCGCCGCAAACGCGGGCGCCGAAAAAACACTTGGCGACTTTACTCGTCTCAAGTTGGGGTTTCCCGTCGGCTATCTGGACGAGACCAGCACCATGCAGGTTTTCGATTTCAAACGCGAAGACCGCCCCTACGTCCCCATGTACATGTTCGTCGATAAAAAAGGCAACGTCCGGTTTCAGTACGCCGGGAAAGACGATTTCTTCAAGAACGAAGAGAAGAACACGCGGATCTTGATTGAAGCTCTGTTAAAGCAATAGAGGCTGTACTGAAGCTGTAGCGATCAGATATCGAACTTGATTCCCTGCGACAAGGGCAAGTCGCCCGACCAGTTCACCGTTACCGTCTGCCGCCGCATGTAAGCTTTCCAGGCATCGCTGCCTGATTCACGGCCGCCGCCGGTGTCTTTTTCGCCGCCGAAAGCTCCGCCGATTTCCGCGCCACTGGTGCCGATATTCACATTGGCGATCCCGCAGTCGCTGCCGCACGCGCTGAGAAAGGTTTCCGCCGAAATCAGGTTAGTGGTGAAGATCGCCGAGGAAAGTCCTTGTGGAACGTCGTTGTGCCAAGCGATGGCCTGGTCCAAGGTATCGAACTCGATCAGGTAGAGGACCGGAGCGAATAGTTCTTCTTGAAGCATCGTCATGCCGGGGAGCGCATGAACGATCGTAGGCTCGACGAAGCACCCTTGCAGGCGGTTTCCGCCCGTCAGGATTTTCCCGCCCTGTTCCTGGATCGCCGCCAGACCTCGCATCATGTTGTCGACAGCGTCCTCATCGATCAGCGGCCCCATCAGCGTGGCGGCATCAAGCGGATCGCCGACATGGATCTGCTGGTATGCCGCGATAAGCTTTTCCTGGACCTTTGCGGCGATGTCTTTTTGCAAAAAAAGTCTGCGGATGGACGTACAGCGCTGCCCTGCCGTTCCCACCGCGCCGAACAGCAGGGCTCGCACGACCAGGTCCGGATCAGCGTCGTCCATCACAATGACGCCGTTGTTGCCGCCCAGCTCGAGAAGACTCCGCCCCAGCCGCTCGGCCACCACTTGCGCCACACGCCGGCCCATGCGGACGGAACCCGTGGCGCTTATGAGCGGAACGCGCTCATCGCGGATCAGGCGCTCGCCGATCACGTCGTCCTTTCCGATGACTAAGTTGAGAACGCCTTTCCAGCCGTGGCGATCCAGAACGCGGTCGCAGATTTCCTGCACGGCCACGGCGCACAGCGGCACTTTGAGCGACGGCTTCCAGATGACGGTATCGCCGCAGACTATTGCTATGAGCGCGTTCCAGCTCCATACGGCCACCGGAAAATTGAACGCGCTGATGACACCGACCGGGCCCAGCGGATGCCACTGCTCATACATCCGGTGGCCGGGCCGCTCGCTGTGCATCGAAAGGCCGTAAAGCTGGCGCGACAGGCCGCAGGCGAAATCGGCGACATCGATCATCTCCTGCACTTCGCCCTGACCCTCGGCGACAATCTTGCCCGCCTCAAGCGTCACCATCCTGCCCAGTTCCTGCTTGGATTTCCGCAGCTCGTCCCCGATCTCGCGAACGATTTCACCACGTTTTGGCGCGGGCAGTAGGCGCCAGCGCTCAAAGGTCTTCTGGGCTCGTGTGACGATGGCATCGTAGTCCTCGGCCGTGGCCAGAGGCACACGGCCAAGCTCGGCTCCAGTGGCGGGGTTGTAGGAGATGACTTCGCTGCCGTCTATACGCCCGCTCATAGCGCGCCGCTACTCCGTGGCAGATTTCGATGCGATCAGTTGCGACACTTCTTCGATGAACTGAGCCAGCGGCTTCACACCCATATCCGCGTGCTTGCGATGGCGCACGGAAACGGTGCCCGCCTCGGCCTCGCGATCGCCCACTACCAACATGTACGGCACCTTCTGCATCTGGGCGTCGCGAATTTTCAGGTTGACCTTTTCCTTGCGATCATCCAAGTGAACTCGTACGCCCGCCGCTTCGAGCTTCGCGTGAACAGTCTTCGCGTAGTCCTGCTGACGGTCCGTGATCGGCAGCACCACCACCTGCACCGGCGCGAGCCACACCGGGAAAGCTCCCGCATAATGCTCAATCAGTGTCCCGAAGAAACGCTCGACACTTCCGTACAGCGCGCGATGCACCATCAGCGGCTGATGCCGCTTGCCGTCTTCAGCAACGTATTCGAGATTAAACCGGCGCGGCAGCGTGAAATCGAACTGCACGGTGGAAAGCTGCCACTTACGCCCCAGCGCATCCAGCAGTTTCACGTCGATCTTGGGACCGTAAAACGCAGCCTCGTCCGGGATCACGGGAGCCTTGATGTTCAGGCGATCCACGGCCCTCTTCAGCGCGCCTTCCGCCAGAGCCCACTGATCCGCCTCGCCATCATATTTGCCGCTGACCCCGCCATCCCAGGTCGAAATCTCCGCGTCGTACTGCTCAAACCCGAAGGTCTTGAGCACATCGAGCGCGAATTCGAGGCAGTTCACCACTTCATCCTCAATCTGGTCGCGTGTGCAGAAGATGTGTGCGTCGTCCTGTGTAAAACCCCGGACTCGTAATAGCCCGTGCATCGTCCCACTGCGCTCATAGCGATACACCGTGCCCAGCTCGCCCAGCCGCACCGGTAGCTCGCGATAGCTGCGCAGCTTGTCGCGATAGATCAGAATGTGACCCGGGCAGTTCATGGGCTTCAGGCGATACTCCGCATCATCCAGCTCCATGCCGGCGAACATGTTCTCGGCGTAGTGGCTCAGATGCCCTGAGGTCCGCCACAAATCCGCGCGCATCACGTGCGGCGTGTAGACCAGCGAGTAGCCGCGTTTCAGGTACTGGTCGCGCATCCAATCTTCAATCAGTTTGCGGATGATCCCGCCCTTGGGGTGATAAAAAATCAGCCCCGGGCCGGCCAGTTCCTGGATGCTGAACAGGTCGAGCTCCTGGCCCAGCTTGCGATGGTCGCGCTTCTTGGCTTCTTCCAGTTTGGCGAGATACTCGTCCAGCTCCTTCTTGCTGAAAAATGCCGTCCCGTAGATACGCTGCAGCTGGGCATTCTTCTCGTCTCCCTTCCAGTACGCGCCCGCGATCGAAAGCAGCTTGAACGCCTTGATCTTCTTGGTGGACGGCACATGCGGGCCGCGGCAGAAATCGATGAACTGCGGACCCAGCGTGTATTCGGAAAAAACGTCGCCGGCGCGCTCCGTAATCAGCTCCACCTTCATGGGCTGATCGGCATATAGCTTCAGCCCCTCATTTTTCTCGGTGTACTTGCGCTCATAGGGAAGATCGCGCGCCTGGATCTCCCACATCCTCTTTTCGATCTTTTCGAGATCCTCGGGCGTGAACGCGGTGTCGCGCTGAAAATCGTAATAGAAGCCAGTGTCGATGGGCGGGCCGATCCCGAGTTTGGTCTCCGGGAACAGCTCCAGCACGGCCGCCGCCAGAAGGTGCGCCGTGGAATGCCGGTACACTTCCAGCGCTTCGGGATTCTTGGTGGTCAGGATCTGGAGCTGGGCGTCGCCCTCGAGCGGCCGGTTCAGATCCCACAAATTGCCGTCGACGCGCGCCACCAGGGCGTCATCCGCCAGCCTGGTGCTAATCGAGCGCGCGACTTCCAAAGGCCGGGTTCCCGCCGGGACGCTCTTGACACTGCCGTCCGGGAGGGTAACCTGTATGTTGTCCATGGGTAATTTTCAGGTTAACAAACCGGCGTTTCCAACGCCCTTCTTCCCCAGAGACTCCCTGATATAGTGGAGAGGAGGTTTTCGCCGCCGTGACCCCTACCACCAGCGTACCCGCCGGATTCGATGAATCCGCTTTGGTGGCCCAGGCCAAGGCAGGGGACCAGAGCGCGTTCTCCGAGCTGGTGAACCGTTATGAGCGTAAAATTTACCGGCTGGCGAAGAACATCACCCGAAACGACGAGGATGCCGAGGATGTCCTCCAGGATGCCTTCCTCAAAGCCTATACCCATTTAGACAACTTCAAGGGCGATTCGAAGTTCTATACCTGGATCGTCCGCATTGCGGTCAATGAAGCCCTAATGCGGCTGCGCAAACGGAAAACCGACCGCAGCGTGCCCCTGGACGAGCCGGTGGACCTGGGCGAAGAAACGGTGGCAAGGGAAATCGCCGTGTGGGAAGATAATCCCGAGCAGCAGTATTCGCAAGAGGAATGGCGGCGCATCCTGGATGAGGCGATTGAGAGTTTAAAACCTGATTTTCGCACCGTTTTTGTGTTGCGTGACATCGAAGAATTGAGCACCGAGGAGACTGCTGAAACCCTCGGGATCTCCGTTCCGGCGGTCAAGAGCAGGCTCCTCCGAGCCCGCTTGGCGTTGCGGGAGAGGCTCACCCGTCAGTTCAAGAGGAAGGGAGAAAACTTACTTGGTTACCTGTAAACAGTTCCTCCAGGAATTGAACGCCTACCTCGACGACACGGTGGACCCGGAGACCAAGCAACATTGGCAGGCCCACGTCGATGCCTGCCCCAACTGCTTCGTCATCGTAGACACGACTAAGAAGACCCTACAGGTTTACAAGGGCGTGGAGCCGCAAACCCTCCCGGAAGACGTAAGAAGCCGACTATGGCAAGCCCTGGAGAAGAAAATGGCAGCCAAAAAACAGCCTCAAGCCTGACTCCCCGCCGGACAAACCCCTCCCCAAAACAAACACTTCCTGCATTGCTCCCCGACTCTCAAAGGAAACTGGAGCCGATCCTGCGCTTGCTTTAACTCCCGAACGGCACTTCGCGCCCCAGCCAAATCTGCATCGCTTAAGCTGATTTCAACGACTCGGTCCGAGCGCAGATAGTGCAGCACGGCGCGATTCGGACGGCGGCCCGTGTAGTATTCCAGCGCGACAGCATAGAGCCGCAATTGCAGCGCGTAATCTTCGCCGGCCGATTCATCACGATCGGTCTTGTAATCGACAATGACCAGTTCATCGTCCTCTTCAAACCATAGATCGATCTGACCGCGCACGATGATGTCGTCTGTTTCAAACAGGAAGTCGAATTCGCGTTCCACGCGTTTCGCCGACTCGGCGCGGCGTCCCAGATCGCTGGATCGAAAGCGTGACGCTAGCTCCCTGGCCTCGGCGGATTCCACGAATTCACCCGCAAGCGCACGGTGCACATCCAGGCCGAGTTCGATGGCTCCCGTGCCGGGCCGGTCTGCCGCTGGATCCAGACCCAAATACCGTCCGAGATAGTATTTGCGGGGGCAGGCCTGAAACATCGCAACGGAGGTCACCGACATCGCCGAATCGTACTGGCCGGATAGGACTGGCGGATCAAGCGCGTCTTCCCCCAGTCCAGCGGCCGAGAGTGTAGCGGTTTCCATATGTTCCGCGGGAGCGGCGGATTCCGGCACGGATGCGGCAAGCTTCTGCCATGCCGACGACCGTTTGCGCTCAGCATGCGAGAGAATCAGGCGATCCTGCGCACGGGTCATTGCCACGTACAAAAGCCGGTTTTCTTCCGCCTGTTCCTGGCGATCCATTTGGTCGATGATCGCCTGGTGCGGCGGATCGGAACACCCCTGGCCCGTCACTGGATTCCGCCACTTAATCCCCAGGCCGGCCTCGCGCGATAGGGCGATCACGGGTTTCCTGCGATCCGGTCCGCGATGCAGCGCACTCACGAAAACTACCGGAAACTCCAGGCCCTTGGCGGCATGGATGGTCATCATGCGAACCACGTCGCCGGCCTCGGGCGGAGGCGCCTCCGCGACGCTTTGTGTCCACCGCAGCGCTTCCAGGTCCTCGAGCAACTCGGCCAGCGGACGCGGGCGATCGCGGAACTCGCGCCGCAGCCACGCCAGCAGCTTTTCGACATTGGCGCGGGAGCGTTCGGACAAACCAGTGGTGTAGCCGCACTCATCCAGGGCCATCGCGATTAAGCGGTCCGGGGCTATGAATCCAGCGAGTTCACGAACTCGCCCGAACCTTCCTTCAAACTCGGTCCACCAGCCTTCGCGGGTCATCTGAAAAATCTGGTGATCGCTTAATCCGACGAGCGGCCCGCGCAACACACCCACCAACGGGATATCGTCCAACGGATTTACCAGCGCGGCCAGCAATGCCAGCAAATCACGGGCTTCACGAGTTTCCAGAAACGTCCGGCCACCGGTGAGCAGGAACGGGATCTTCAAACGATCGAAGGCGCGCTCGAACGGCGCGGTGGAGCTGAGCGTACGCACCAGAACGGCGATATCGCGGTATTCGAACTCGCGGCTGTCGACGAACTGGCGGATGCGCGCAGCCACCAGATCCGCCTCCACCTGTTGGGACTCGTCACCCCGCCCGACCAGCCGCTCCACGGCGACGCTCGCGGGCTCGAACTTAGCATAAGCCTCCAGGGGACGAGCCTCGATCCCGGGCTGCCCGTCCAGCATGGACGAAACCGTCGCCAGAATCTGCGCACGGCTGCGATGGTTTTCCTTCAGCTCGTCAATTTCCGCTCCGCTCGACCGCAGTTCGTCGCGGTATTCCGCGAACACCTCCGGATCGGCATGGCGAAATCCGTAAATCGACTGGTTGACATCGCCCACGCCAAAGAAGCTGGTCCGCAGCAGGTTCACCAGGCGCCATTGCAGGCGATTGGTGTCCTGCAGCTCATCCATCAGCACATGCTCGAAGCGGCTCAACACTTCGAGTTGGACGGCTTCATCCGATTCGAGCAGTGCGACGGTAAACTCCTCCAAATCCGCGAAATCCACTGCGGACTGCTGACGTTTTTTCGTGCGATAGGTTGCTTCGATCCGCGCAATCGCGGCGCACAGGAGATCGCGCAGATCGGCATACCGCTCCCTGACCAACTGCGCTTCGAGCGCCGGCAGAGATTCCTTTTTCAATTGAGTCGCCGCTGGATTCCGGCCCACGCGCGTCAGGTTGAAATCGAATCTTGCCAGCACCTCGAGATCCGGTTGCGCCAAGAACTCCGAGGCCCATGCCCGCAAGCGAGGTCCATCGGCTCCGCCAGGAAGCGGCCCGGTTACGAGCGAACTCGCGAGCTCTCTTGCGACATTTAAACAATCTGGCGTAGCGGCTCCATGTGGGATTTCCGTAATTCCCGACGAGCGCATCGATTCGTACAGCGCCACCAAACTGTCGGCCAGGTCCGGTTGGCGGCCATCGTCTTGGGTAGAGAGATCCAGCGCCTCGATCAGGCGGCGCATTCGCTCCGGCTGCTCGCGATACATGGCATCCAGCGTGGCCTCGGCCGCTTCACGCTCCAGCCGGTCGGCGGCCGGCTGATCGAGCACCTTGAAATCAGGCGGCAGACCCGCGCGTATCGCGTTTTCCTGAAGCACGCGAGCGCAGAAGCCGTGAATGGTCGATACCCAGGCGCGCTCGATGCTTTCACGTGTCTCGCGGGTCTCACGCGACTGAGGCCGCCCAGCGAATCGCTGGATCAGGCGGCTCTTGATCTCATTGGCGGCTTTCTCCGTGAACGTGATGGCTAGAATGGCGTCCGGGTCCACACCGTGCGTTTCCACCAGCCAGGCGAATCGCTCCGTGAGGACCCGGGTTTTGCCGGAACCGGGCCCTGCGACAACGCAGACGTCCTGCCCGATACGTTCCACCGCACGGCGTTGGTCATCCGAAAGAATCATTCGTGTCCGATCTGCACGAGCGCACGGGATTCCACCCGGCAAATGTCGCAGTAGTCGCACCACCGGCACTTCAGCGGATCTCTCGGGTTAACAGTGATATCTCCGGAGGTAATCGCCTCATGCACCCGGACGGCGGCGCCTTCGGCGTCATCAATCAAGGTTCGTATGTACTCGCGGGTCGACGACGTGCCCAGCGACTCGAGCCCCGGGATACTGACATGCCAGCCGTCCCAGGTCACGTCCTTCTTCAGACCGCAAAAAAGCATCGCTACGGGATCGAGCCCGAACGTCCGCGCTGCAGCCGCCAGATACAATCCGCCCTGCACCAGATGGCCGCCGCCCGTATCCTCCACACGCTCGCGAATCTTGTTTCCGGCGCTGTACTTGTAATCGATCACCAGGGCCTGGTTCGCAGGGCCAACATCGAGGCGATCGATACGGCCTGCGATGCTCACCAGCGGATTGAGCGCGTAGCTGAACTTCTCTTCTACGCGAGTCTCCCAGCCTCGGAGCGCGAACTGAGTGTCGTCCAGGAAGCCTCCAAAGTGGCGCATCAGCTCCAGCCTGACGGCTTCGGTGCGATATCCCTCGGGCACTCTCAACCGCGCGCACTCTTCTTCGAAGATCTCATCGAGAATTGCCGGGCCCAGCAGCGGCGCGCGGGTCCATTCGGCCAGCGCGCGATGCAGAATGCTGCCCTGAAGCAGCAGATCCAATCTGTCGCGGGGAACCGGTGGCCGCCGCCGCAGCCGCAGTGTTTTGCTCGCGAAAAACTGAAATGGGCATTGCAGGAAACTCTCGATCCCGGTCGGACTCAGGGTCTTATGCAGGAACAGGGGCCGGTCTCCGGTCTCACTTTGAATTCGCGGCGGTACGCGGGGCACAATCGGCCGGGCCTCGATTGGTTCAAGGCTGCCTTCTATAAAGAAAGACGGCAGCGTGTCTTCCCCTTGCTCATCGAAGCGCGGATAACTGAGAACCGTTTCTTCGGTCGCACGCGAAGTCGCCAGTTCGAATAGAAATCGTTCTTCCGTCTGCCGGTCCGCGGCTGTATCCAGGCCGGCTTGGCGGCGGGCGCTGTCGCCCAGAATCGGATCCTCGCGATGATACCGCGGGAAATGCCGCTCGATCAGCCCACACACGAAAACTACGGGGAGCTCCCACTGCCGGGCCTCGTATGCGTCCATGACGTGAACCACGTTCCTACGGGCATCCTGCACACGTAGAGGCTCCAGAGCGAGGGCGGTCTCGACCTGCTTCCAGAACACGGCCAGCGCGCACCGGCCGGACCAGTCGAGTGCCAGCGCCGTGCCGTCAAGTATTTCATCGAAGGCAGCCAGCGCGGCAGCAGTCGAGCGCAAGGCTCCGATTCGATCCCGATCGCCGTCCTGAGGTACTCGCGGTTCGGGCAGCAGCGCGCGGAGCGTCTTCAGTCGGGCCGCCCACTCGCGCGCCTCCAGCCGCTCCCGCCGCCAGCCATCCAACGCTGCCAGGTTTTCCAGCCCCGCTGGCAAAGGCAGACCCACGGCCGGCAGTCTGTCCCTCCACGCGAAGTCCAATTGGTCTCCCAACGCCGTCGCACCCAGGCCGGAAACCGGCATGCGAACGGCAGCCAGTAGCGTCGCGTGATCCCATCCGGTCAGCATGGCCTGGATCACAGTGGATAAGAACCTCAAAGCCGGGTGAGAACCAAGCGTTTGGTGAAAATATAGCCGGGCGGGAATCCCGAAGCGTGCCAGCGCAGTTTCGACGATACCGGCATAGGGATCGCGCGAGCGCAGAACAATTCCCATCTCCCGGAATGCGGTTCCCCGTGCATCGTATTTGAGGATGCGGCGAGCGATTTCCTCCACTTCGCGTTCAATGGTGGCCGCGGAGAAGCCGCTCCGGCGGGAGGAGCGAGCTGCCGAGGCAAGTCTCTGCTCTCCGAAGCCCGCGGATCGCAAGGTTTCTCGAACGGCCTGCGAGCCTGGCCAGTCCGGAAGAGTGATAGTGACGTTGGTGCGCCCGCCCAGCGCCAAAACCAGTTCGGTTTCGGCGGCCGAGAGGGTGAAGAACCCATCCAGAGTGACGTCGGGCAGCATCCCACCGGCGTTCCGAAGAGCTTCCGCCGCACTGCGGAGACGCGCGTAGCGCAAGCCTAGCCCGCGAGCCTTCAGGTTCCGTTCCACATCCTCTTCCAGACTCAGGATGTCCGCGGGAAGGGCCTGCGGAGAAACATGTTCGAACAAATCCGCCAGCGCGCGGCGGAAGCCCGGGAATTCGGCAACCGCGGTGAAACGCTCCGGCCGCAGCCGCCCCAGCGCCTGCTCGATGAACAGATCCAGCAGAGCCGGCGGAGCCGCCGCCTGCGGGCACCATGCTTCCAAGGCTGTCGCCAGGGTGCGGATTTCGCGCGGCCGAACAGGATATCCGGAGCACGCCCCCGATCGAGCCAATGCATGGCGGACGTGCTCCACCATCGTTGCCGTGGGAACGATCAGCAGCCGGTTGGATCGCGATCGAAAGTGTTCGAGGGCGAGGCGAGACTTGCCGCACGCAGGAGGACCCGAGATCAGGAGATTCAAATTCCCACTATACGGCAGGATGCGATGGATTACTTCTTGCTTTCGTCGCCCAACTGAGGAACCAGCTCAGCGCGCATCTTCTCGAATTTTTCGCGCTGGCCGGGCTGCAGGATCTGGAGAATCCGGTTCAACCCGGTCGAGCGCAGATCGTCGAGCTGGTCCTGCAGGCTGTCATAGTAGTGGCTGTAGTCCTGGAGCACCACGGAGATCTGATCGGTCTGCTCAGTGGAAAGGTCCAGCTTGGTTTTGAAGTCCCGGAGCACGGCATCGTGGCTCGAATCCCGGGTCGGCGCTGCGGCCGCGACCTTGTGAAGCCGGTCGTGCAGACCGTACTGCATACCCAGCATCCCGACGGCCGCGCCGGCGCAAAACACCAGCAGCAGCGTGGTCGCGATGCGCGGATTTCCGATTGAAGGGCTATTGCTCACGATAAGTGACCAGATTCAAAAGAACGGCGCCCTGGTCGGGTGTACCCGTGACCAACATCGGTTGGGCATGGTCTGAAAAAACGCCGTCGGCCAAAGCGCTGGGAAAATCCTGCGGCATCTCCAAAGCTTGATCGGACACCAGCGTCACTTGCAGTGAGCCGCCGCCTGCGACCGGGGACGCCATTTGTTCCGAGGAAACCACATAAACGCCCAGCAGCAGCGCCAGCGCCAGCGCAGCCATGGCGAGCCGGCGGCCAAACACGGAATCGAAGAACAGCTCGTAGACGGAACCGGGAGTTTGCGCCTCGATCCGCTCCATGACGCGTGCGTAAAATCCTGGACGCGGCTCAACCTCGGCCATTTCCCTATTCGCTACGCGCCACTGCCGCAACATCGCGGCCTGCTCACGCATGGCCGCTACCGTATGACGGCATTCTTCACATTCCGCGAGGTGCTGGCCGGCGGGATGCTCTGGATCGGGACCGACTCCCGCCAGAACCTGTTCGAGATGGTCCTGAATGATCCGATGCATCATTTTCTTCCCTCAGTCACTGCCACTTCATCCGTTGCGGGTCTTAAGCCCGCTCTTTGATTTACTAGATCCCTATATGCTCTATCTAACCGCTTTATGTGAGCGTCCCAGACGCTGCGCCGCCTTGAGAAGCTTCTGGCGGGTTCGAAACAATTTTACCTTTATTGTATTCTCGTTCATCCCGGTCATCCGGGCCAACTCTTCCACTGAGTGGCCTTCAACTTCCTTAAGCAGGATCAGGCTGCGATCTTCTTCGGAGACCTTGGACAACAGCTTCACTGCCAGATCCCGCTGCGCCAGTCGCTCATCCGCGGGCACGGCCGGATCCACCGCCGGGTCGGAGGCTTCCATCCTCTGCGATTCCTCCTGGCTGAAATCGCTCTCGTACACCAGTCTCCGGACCCGCTTCTTGCGCAGGTAGTCGTAACACTCGTTCACCGTGATCTTGTAAATCCAGGTGAGCAGCGAACTCCGGAAATCGAAATTGCGGATGGAGAAATATACCTTGCTGAAGACTTGCTGGGCGATGTCCTCCGCGTCGTTATGGTTGCGCAGGATGCCGTAGATGATCGAGAAGATCTTGGCCTGGTAACGCTCTACCAGCTCACGGAACGCCAATTCGTCGCCGGCCTGCACCCGTCGGACAAGCGCCGCCTCTTCGCCGTTCCTGTGGTCCACTCGCGTCCTGGCTCGCGCCTTCGATCCAATCGCCGGGAACTGCAGCGTGCCGATCAGGGTACTCATATCTACCTGATCCGACGCGGCCCGGCCTACCCCGGTTTCATTCGGTTTTCCCTATAGATAGCCGACCAGGCTGTCGAGCCCGACTGTTTAGCGAAACTGGACCGCTCTGGTCGCCTATAGTATAATGCTTTTGAGGAGCAAATACGCCGCAATGGTCCAGCTAACTGAAACCGCGATTGGCAAAGTCAGGGAAATACTGGAGTCGCAGGAACCCAAACCGGCCGGGCTGCGCATCGCCGTGGTCGGAGGCGGATGCTCGGGATTCAGCTACTCCATGGCGTTTGAAAACAGCCCCGGTATGCTCGACAAGACCTACAAGTTCGACGACCTCAAGGTGTTCGTCGACCAGGCCAGCCTTCTGTACCTGGATGGCGCCGAAGTGGACTATGTCGAGAGCCTGGAAGGCTCGGGATTCAAGTTCAATAATCCGAACGTGAAATCCACGTGCGGCTGCGGCAGCTCGTTCAGTGCCTAGCGGCTTCTCCGGAAAGAGCGTACAGCGATTAAGAAAATCGAAAGAGCGCCCCGCAAGGGGCGCTCTTTTTTATTCATTGGTCTGCTGACGCGTAGCGGTCCTGCTCCAAACGTGAAACGGGCCGGCTTTCGCCGGCCCGCTGACCAAAATCGGAAAGGAGATTGGTTCTTTAGCCCTTGCGGCCGGCGCGCTTCCGCAGAAGGCCGAGGCCCAGGAGGCCAGCGCCCATCAGCGAGAACGTCATCGGCTCGGGGACCGGAGTGTGGAAGCTCTGCGAGAAACTGCTCAGCTCGCCGGTGTTCGCTCCAAGAGTGTTATTCAACTGAATATCTTTAAAGATGTAAAGTGTGTTCACAGTCGTCCCGAACGGCGTTCCCGGGTTCGACTCGTTGGAGCCAACCGAAATTGAGCCGCTCACCTGAGAACCGGACGGGCAGACGTTGTTTACGAAGGCGGCGCTGCAATAGGTCTCGGTAATTCCTGTGCCCGCCGAACCCGACGCCGACAAGTCCACCTGATTCACCGGACCGGTGACCTTGAAGAAGAAGTACACGTCTTCGATTGAACCTGGGGGGACAACGAAGTTGGGGTCGAATATAAGATTCACAATCCCCGAGACGTTGTCGAAATAGCTGAATGCGTAGGGAGCCATGGTAACATTTGCGGTCCCGCCCACAGGGTTAATCACCGTTGCGCTAAAACTATCGAAGACCAGCGGACCGCACGAAATTGATGCCACCGCACCAGCTCCGACAACGACCGCGCCATCGGGGTTGCACGCCACTGTGGACGCGCTACCAATAGCAGCAAACGCTATTAGCCCCAAAAGACTTCCGACAACTCTCTTTTTCATTCCGTATTCTCCTCCGAATTTGACCTTTGTGCTGCTTGCAGTTAGACTGCGATACCTCGCAAGTATAAGGTTTCTGTCTTACAAGAGTCAAGGTGATTCCTGATCGGGTTTCTAGGATGAATTCGATCCGCAGCGCTCATTATCTTTTAATTATCAGCAACTTAGGACTAGCATTGGAGCCGCGATCCACCGTGGGTACCAGTACCTTTCGTGATGTTCTCCTCAGAGTTCTGGTACACCGAGCGAGGAAATTTCTAGGTATGTAGTCCTTTCCTGCCCCATGTACAATACAGTTTCGATGCTGGAACGCCTGACGACTGAGCAAACCAATCCGGAATCCCGCGACCTGGACCAGTTTTCAATGGTTCGGTTGCTCGAAACCATGAATGCCGCCGACGCCCAGGTGGCAGCCGCCGTGGCCCTGCAGATTCCCCGTATTGCAGCCGCCGTTGAGGCCATTGTTCGCGCTCTGGAAACAGGAGGATCCTTGATCTATCTGGGTGCGGGCACCAGTGGGCGTCTGGGCGTCCTGGATGCCGCCGAGTGCCCCCCGACCTTCGGTGTACCTCCTGGACTGGTGCGTGGCATCATGGCGGGTGGAGACCGCGCTCTGGCGCATCCCGCGGAGGGAGTCGAAGACGATCCCAGCGCCGGCGCCCGCGATCTGGGAGGAGCGGGCTTCGGGCCAGGAGACGTGCTAGTGGGAATTTCGGCCAGCGGCCGGACTCCTTATGTCCTCGGGGCGATTGAAAAAGCCCGCGAGATCAAGGCCGTGACCTGCGGAATCAGTTGCGTCCCGGACTCCGAACTGTCCCGCCTTGTCGATTATCCGATCGAACCCGTCCCCGGACCCGAGATCCTGACAGGGTCCACCCGGCTGCGCGCCGGCACCGCTACGAAGCTGGTTCTCAATATGATCAGCACGGCGGTGATGGTGAAACTGGGGCATGTCTATGGGAATCTAATGGTTAACGTTCAGCCTACCAACCAGAAACTGGAGGACCGGGCACGTCGTATCATTCAAGCCGCCACGGGCGTGGACTATACTCAGGCGGCTGAACTTCTGGATTTGGGAGGCCGCAGTGTTCGAGCCGCTATCATCATGCAAAAGAAACAGATAACGCGTGAGGAGGCGGAGAGCCTCTTGCGCCGCTCGAAGGGGAGAATCCGGGAGGCTCTAGACCTTGGATAAGTTGTTGATTGAAGGGGGCGTTCCCCTGGTAGGCGAAATTGCAGTCAGCGGTTCCAAGAACGCGGCGCTTCCGGCGCTGGCGGCGTGCCTGCTAACCGCCGAGCCGGTCATCTTAAACCGCATTCCGCAGGTCCGCGATATCGGCACAATGCTGGATCTGATCGGCCATGTGGGAGCAACGGTCTCAAGCGAAGGAGGCCGGGTTACGATTTGCGCCGGACGGATCGAGCATCCCGAGGCTCCCTACGAATTAGTCAAGACCATGCGCGCCTCAAGCCTGGTGCTGGGCCCCCTGGTCGGTCGCTGCGGCCGGGCGCGCGTTTCGCTGCCTGGTGGCTGCGCCATTGGTGCCCGCCCCATTAATTTGCACGTCTCCGGACTCGAACAATTGGGCGCGAAAGTCCGGCAGGAACACGGCTATATCGAGGCAGAAGCTCCGCACGGTCTTCGGGGCGCGCATGTTCAGTTCGACCGCATTTCGGTCACCGGCACGGAAGACCTTCTGATGGCTGCGGTGCTGGCCCGCGGCGAAACCGTGATCGAGAATGCGGCGCGAGAGCCGGAAGTAGCCGATCTCGCCGCACTCTTGACGACCATGGGCGCGAAGATCGAGGGCGCGGGCACCTCCACTATCCGTGTCCAAGGTGTCGCGAAGCTGGGAGGAGCCGAACACACCATCATCCCGGATCGCATCGAAACGGGAACGTTCTTGATCGGCGGCGCGCTCACCGGCGGCGATCTCACCGTGCGAGGCTGCGTACCGGAGCACCTGCGAGCCCTGATCGCGAAACTGCAACAAGCCGGCGTCGAGGTGACCGAGCCCGCGCCCGATGCCCTGCGCGTTCGGGTAACCGGCCGTCTGAAGAACGTGGACATCACCACCGAAGAGCATCCCGGCTTCGCCACCGACCTGCAGGCCCAGTTCATGGCTCTGATGACGCAAGCCGCGGGGATCTCTTTCGTCACCGAAACCATTTTCGAAAACCGTTTCATGCACGCGCAAGAACTGGCGCGCATGGGAGCCAACATTCGCCTGGAAGGCCGCCAGGCGATTGTCGCCGGGCCCACGCCGCTCTCGGGGGCACAAGTGATCGCCAGCGATCTTCGCGCCAGCGCGTCCCTGGTATTAGCTGGTCTCGCCGCGAAAGGCGAAACGGCGATTGACCGTGTGTATCACATCGACCGCGGCTATGAGAACATCGAAGCGAAGCTCGCGGGCGTGGGCGCCCGCATCCGGAGAGTCAGGTCTTAATAAACCAAAATGAGCACAGGACACAAGCAGCACAACCCGGCATTTCTGGCGCTGGTGAATAGCGCCAAGGCGCGCGTGAAACAGGTGGACATCGAGCAATATCGGAAGATGCCCACCGATGGTCACGTACTGATCGACACCCGCGAAGACCATGAATGGACCGAAGGCCACGCGGCGGGCGCGATCCACTTGAGCAAAGGCATCATCGAGCGCGATATCGAAACCGAGATTCCCGATAAATCGACGACCATGGTGCTGTACTGCGGCGGCGGATTCCGCTCGGCACTCGTGGCTGACGCGCTGCAGCAGATGGGCTACAAGAACGCGATTTCGCTCGATGGGGGCTGGCGCGCGTGGAATCAAGCGGGGTTGCCGACAGAAAGGCCCTGATGTCCAAATGGCTGCTGCTGGGAATCGGACTGCTGTACGGCGGGCCTGCCTTCGCCCAGCTCGACCTGACGGGCATCTGGAGCCCGGTATTCCACGAGGATCAGCCGGAGCGCATTCCGGGACCGGAGCTGGTGGACTATCTCGGCCTTCCCATCAACGACGCAGCTCGGCAGTGGGCGCTGGCGTGGGATCCGTCCCGACTGACTGCGCCCGAACATCAGTGCCAGGTGCATACGGTCGCGTACGTGTACCGGGGTCCGCTGCTATTGCGGATTTGGGAGGAGCGCGATCCCCAGACGCAGGATCTAATCGCGATCCGGCAGTACATCAGCAACTACGAACAGAACCGGACCATCTACATGGACGGACGCCCGCATCCTCCGGTGTACGCCCCGCACACCTGGATGGGTTTTTCGACCGGCAGGTGGGAGGGCAACATCCTGACGGTGACCACCACGCATATCAAGCAGGGCTGGCATCGCCGCAACGGCTTGCCGTCGAGCGACCGCAACACGCTGGTGGAGCACTTTATCCGGCATGCGGATCATCTGACTCACGTGACCGTGGTCACCGATCCGGACTACCTAACGGAACCGCTTATCAAGAGCCAGGACTTTACGCTGAACGTCAGTGAAGAAGGCATCGGCACCGGTGGAATCACCACGGGGTGGCTGTATCCCTGCGAGTACGTCGAAGAAATTCCCGGACGCTCCCCGGATCACGTGCCCAGCTACATGCCCGGCGAAAACCCGTTTGTCACGGAGTTCGCCGAACGCCACAAAGTGCCGGTGGCCGCGGCTATGGGTGGAGCAGAGACGATGTATCCGGAGTATCGAAATAAACTGCAATAACCGCCTTTACTTGCCGACCATGTGGGGCAGATTTTTGTTGTTCTCATTGCAGACGTCCTCGATCAGCTCGGTGTCGAGCGCTAACGTCAGATAGCGAGTTGCCGACCACGGCCGGGTGTAGGCCTTGGGATCGTTCACCGTGAGCTGGACTTCCAGGCGGCCAAACTTGGGCCGCCGGATTCGCTCAGTGGTCCGTCCTTCTTCGGTAAGGGGATCACCCTTGAGGTCGAGCCATAGACCGTTCTTATATCCCGTGGTTTCGACCACCAGAGTGTCGCCTTCCCAGTGGCCGACCGAGTAACCCTTGAAGCTGGGAAACGGGTCTTTGGGCAGAGGGCGGCCATCCAGGAAAATCTGCCGGTACTGAATCATGTATTCGCTCAGCACGAACACGGCATCCTCGGTCTGCACGATCTTCTGCGGGAAGAAGTCCGACCATTGCCGCACGGGAGAGATCGGCAGGCAGCGGGTGGTGGGGTCATCCTTGCGGATGTCGGCCAGGTTTTGCTTGACCTGGGCTTCGGCCCACGGTTGATACGGGAGTGGCACGGTGGTCCCGGCTTGCCCCTCTTCCGAACCGGTCGCGGTAACGTCCATGATTCCGACGGGGGCTCCGAAGGGAATGTCCGAACAACCGAATATCTTCGCGGCCTCGGACTTTTCACACGGTGTCTTGATCGAATTCCAGATACCGGATAAGTCAGGAATCTTGCCGTTGCCGAACTTAGGTGGAGGAGCATTCAGATCAGGTTTGCCGTCCCGAGTCAGCGGGACGCGCCTGGTCTTCACCTGAGGCCATTGAGCCGAAAGCGGAAGCGCACCTAGTGCAAGTACCACTGCTGCAAGGTTCGCGATAACGGAAAGGGAGCGCACTGGGGTCCCTCCTTCTTCAACAGCATAAAGCGAATCGGGAGCGAGGTGGGGCTTACAGCTACGCCAGGACGTCGGACATCATGGACCAGATCATCAGAACCAGTCCGGCACTGGCCAGAAAGGCGACCATTTTCGAAATGCCCTTCCCCATGAACTCGAAGCGCAGGATCAGGCAGAACGCCAGGCCGCCGTACAGAATCGCCGGATTGACGGGGCGCTCCGCGCCGTTGGTGAACATCACCGCCAGGGAATAGAACAGCAGCGGAAGATTACTTTCATAGCGCTTACGCAGCAGCATGATCATGGAGACCACGGCCACGCACACCACCAGCAGCTCCGTAATGTTTGTAGGACTAGCGTTGAAGTACATGGGCGTGCCTGCTCATCTATCGGCGGGTCTGGCGGGTAGTCTTAGGCGGCTGAGGGGCCCTCGTCATCCCCCCAACCGTAATGGACGGGGGCCAGCCTCAGCCTTGATTGTTACGACCCCGCGCGTGGGCGCGCAGAACGATCTGGAGACTAATTTCCGAAGCTGATGGCCACCATCGGCACGATGTCGTGCAGCCAGCCTTCCACGTTGGCGCCGAAGTTCGGCGCGATCACTTGCTTGGGGAAGGGCGACATATAGTCGTGGACATCCAGCCGCAGCCAGGCATGGGAACCGAGTTTCATCTTCACGCCGCCGCCGACGCTCACCACCCCCGTCAGATCTCCGGCCTGGGTGAGCAGCGCGTATTGGCTCAGCGGCTGGACCACGGTTTCGGTGCCAGTCCCGCGATAGAACTTGATGCCGGCTCCGCCGGACACGAACGGCCGAAAGGTGGATTCCGAAGGCTTGGCATACAACAGAAAGCTGTAGTCGATGGTGTGCGCCTCAGCGCCGAATACTGCTTCGGTGGAATTCTGTTTCAGCTTCGCATCGCCAAGCTGATAGCTGTAGCGCAGTTCCCCGCCCCATCGATCGCCCATGTTTTCGCCGACCCAGGCGCTGGTGGCGACGCTGGTTTTAAACTTGGCGGAAGCCGAGGTGGAACCCACGGTCACGTCTTGTGGAGTATAGAAGCCAGCTCCCACACCCACGCCGAACTCCCATTTTTGAGCCATCGCGGCGGGCAGCATCGCTAGCGCCGAACACACTGCCAAAAAACGAACAAGTTTCATGCTCTCCTCTTTCCTGATCCCCCGGTTTTAGGTCGCGGTCTCCGCCGCGCTCGATTACTTTTGGACCACTCGCACGCTCTGCGAATAGATGAGCCCGTTCTCTGTAATTGTGAGCGGCACGCTCAGTCCCTGCGGAGTAGAGTTGGACACGCTCACGTTCAGCACATACCATCCCGGATAACCGGGAACCAAGCCTGAAAACAGGATCCCCGCACCCACTCCCCCGATCTCTACGGTTGGATCGACCAGGGTTCTTGACAGAGGGTCAACCAGCCCGGCGGCTCCATCAGCCACCGGCGGATTCACTGCCCCCAAGCCAGTCAGATAGATAGTGAGAATGTCGCCGCGATGCACCGGATTGGTGGTGGTGACTACCAGCCCATTGTTCCAGCGGACGATGGAGGGGACGTTCGGCACGCCGTCGAGTGTGGTGATAAACACCGCCGGCGCCGCGCTCAGCACGTCTAGCAAGAACGTATTGCTCACGCCACCCGGCGTATGCATGACCAGAGCCACGCTGCCCGACGCCAGGGACGGCACCTGGGCATTGACCTGGTCGGGAGAAACCAACAGTAAATGCGCGGGAGTGCCATTCACCGTGAGGCAGCTATCGCCGATCATAGTGGGCAGCGGCACGTCGCTGCTGGCCTGGTTGATGCTGCTGAGGCTGGTCCCCAGGACGCTCATCAGACCACCCGGAGCTACCGGCGACTTCAGGTCCGCGGCGCTGACGGCGCCGGTGATCGAGGGCAGGGCCACGGCGGCATCGAAATTGGGAGGCAGGATGGTGATCCCCGACGTAGTCAGGGCCACAATCTCGCGATTGGCGGGAAGAATCGTCAGAGTGCGGGTAAACGCCGCTTTGGTCGAACCCAGCAGCGGGGCTTCCACTAGGCTGGTGGGCGTTAAACCCGTGCCATCGCCGGAATTCACGCGCTCCAGCACGCCCGGACTGGCTGAATCCGGGGCCGAGATAAAGAGGCCGTTCTGGTCCACGAAAACGAATCCTGAGGAAAGCCCCGAAGTGGGCTGAATCGTAGCGGTCTGGACCAGGGAAGAATCTAAAATCCTGTTACCCACCACGTACTGCCCGAACGAGGAGGCCGCGTACGCTCCCGCGAGCGAGGAGAAGTCCTTGCGGGAAATAGTGAAGCTGTCCACATTGGCGTCGTAAAGCATCACGCTGCCGTCGCTGGACGCCAACATGATGGAGGAGCCGTTGGGTGCGGGCGCCAGCACAGTATTCAGGGGAAGCGTGTTTTGATACACGCCCAAGCGGCTGTACTTGGACGTAGTGAGGGTGTTTAAATCCACGCTGTGAACCTGGGGTTGCTCGCCGCCGCCATCCCGCATCAGGGCCAGCGTGGCCCGAGACGACGACGCGAGGGATTGGACGTAGTCTCCCCTGGTATTCACAGGGGGGAGCGGAGCCAGCGTATCAAGATCGAATACACTGATGATCTGGCTGTTGTCGCATCCCACCAGAAGTCTGGTTTGATCGTAATTGATCGCCATCGACATGGGTCTGGTGCAAGTGCGCAGCGGTGCCTTCTGCGTATTGTTGGTGCCGTTGAAAACCAGTACTTCATTGAGGTCCTGGCGCAGCACGTAGAACTCATCCTTGGCCGGGTGGGAGATCATGTCCACCAGCGTTCCTGGAATGTTGATGATAGTGCCGCGCTGATTCGGCTCGTGGGAGTTCACTAGAACACGCACGTCCTTGGGAATGTTGACCGCCACGTTGGACGTAAAACTCAGCTGAACCGCGACCGTGCCCTTCTGGGCCGCGAACGCATTGGGGTCGACCTGCACTGTGATCACAGCGGGAGTGGTGCCCGACTTGGGTGAGAAGCTTACGGCGGGGTTCGAAGATGTAATGCTAAACGGCACATGGGCGCCGCCGGGATCGAAGAGCGTGAAGGTCTGGGTAGCCAGCGTCCGGTCGCAGAAGTTTCCGCGGAAAACCAGATCCTCCACCGAGGCCTTCAGGCGCGGGGATAGATTCAGATCACCTACCGGCAGCACCAGCACGCCCGAGTCCGAGGACGCATACATGGTGTTGTGATCGCTGGCCACAATCGCACGACCCGCCAGGTGTTCGGGCAATTGAAGGCTTTCATGCAGCGTCAGGTTATCCACATCCCGCACGGTGAGCACGGGGGGATCGGAAACATTCGAGGGCACCTCGGAATAGATCAGCCCGCGTCCGGAGTCGATGGCGTGGCCGCCGACGTTCAGGGAACCGCTGGGACTGGGGAACTCCGCGAAATCCAGGCCGTTCAGGTCCGTCATAGCCCAGCCAGTGACCGCGTACACACCGTCATCGGACACGCTAACGGCCCGCGGCCCAAGGGGCGGAGTCGCGGAATAAGCCGAGCTAAAAAGCAAATGGTTTCTTACGTCATACCGGAAAACCAGGGTGTCGCCGAAGCCGTAAATCCAGCTTCCGTCGCGGGACGCTCCGACTGACGCCGCCACGATGTTGGGCGGAAAGCTCTGCGGAGGCTGCGGTATGCTCTTGGCCGCCTGGGCTGGAATGGAGATGAGCACCTGTGAGGTGCCCGAGCCGGGGTCAAAAATGAGGAAATTCGTCGTGGTTACGACGAGGGCAAGATTATCCAGTCCAAAAGCCAGGCCCAGAGGCGGATCGGTGAGCGCAAAGTTCTGCTGTGTATAGTTGTTGCGCAGGTCGATCAGCGTCAGGGCATTGGCGGGCGACTCGGGCATGGCGAGGTTGCCGTAGTGCGCCACCAGCAGCCAGTGTCCGTCCGGAGAAATCGAGATCGAATACGGCTGGGGCATCACGTTCACCCGGGTCTGGACCGTATTGGTAGCCAGCGATATTACTTCGATACGGTTGGCCGTGAAATTGGCGACATACAACAGACCCCGGGGTTCATCGAGCGCCACGTCCGAGGCGTGGCCACCGATCGGCACAACTTTCCCGAAGGTTCCCGCAAGAGCCGAATGGCCGAGCAGGAACGCACTCAAAATTGCCAGCAAATGAAGCTTTCGAAGCATCCTGACTCCGTCCCCCTCCAAAAAATCGACTTCTTTCCGGTCTGCCGCGCCCCCAAAAGAGCGCGGCGCCGGACGTGCGACTTCTACTCCTGTGACCTGCCTGGGCGAACCAGCCACCCCGGCTTATGCGGTGCTCCCGCTAGTCGGGCGTGCTCATTGGGCCGCGCTCTGACTACAACTCGCGCTCTTATGGCGCGTTACTCAGCGTTCTTTTTGCGGCGAAGCACGATGATCCCTAGAAACAGGACCGCCAAAACAGCGCAAACGATTCGAACCGTGGAAGCGTCCAACATCCCTCTTTCTCCTTTCGTGACAAGATTTAATTCGACCCCATGAGCCAGTACCTTTAGGCCAGTACTACATATTCTTCATCATGGGTATCAGTTCCCGGACAATCTTCATGGCGACGGGCCCTACCGTCACAATAAACAGCGATGGCAAAATGCAGAAAAAGATCGGGAAAATCAACTTAACGCCGAGTTTGGCGGCTTTTTCCTCAGCCACTTGGCGGGATTGGATCCGCATGAAATCGGCATGGGCCCGAAGACTTTGCGCCACGCCTGTTCCAAAGCGGTCAGCCTGGATCAGAACAGCCACCAGCTTTTTGAGATCGTCGACGCCGGTGCGCTCGGCCAAGTTTCGCAGGGCCTCCACGCGGCGTTTGCCGGCCTTCAACTCCAGGTTCACAAAACCAAATTCTTCGCTAATCTCCGGATGGGCGTGTTCCAATTCCTTGGAAACCTGCAAAATGGCCTGATCCAATCCCAATCCGCTCTCGACGCAGACCACCAGCAGATCCAAGGCATTGGGCAGTCCCCGAGCGATCTCATGCTGACGGCGGCCTGCCATCCGACGCACATATTCGTTGGGTCCGAAGAAGCCCACAGCCGCGGCAGCCAGAGCCATGGCGATCCGGTTGCCGGAATCGGTCGAGACTCCGCTCATTACCGTCATGACCAGGATGGGAAAGATTACTCCGGTAGCGACCTTGGCCCCGTATAGAACCTTCAGAGCGCCTTCCTTACGGATGCCGGCGCGAATGAGGCGGCGCTGCATCACCGTCACGTCCTTGGGGGACTGCGGGACGAAGTTGCCCAGGCGCTTGATGATCTCATGGAACGCCAGGCTGGGATGCTCGCCTTGCTGTTCGCTGGATCCCACCACGCCCGCCACGCGCTCCATGGCCTCCTTGGGGCGCACGTACAGCTTCAGGCCCAGGGCGGACACCATCGCGACCATCCCCACGAAGATCAAAACTGTGAGTAGAAACATGACTAGACCTCGATGTTCACGATTTTTTTCATGACCAGGTATCCGATCACCTGCAAGGCAACGCCGGCGCCCATCATGTAGTTGCCGACCTGATCCTCAAAAAAGAACTTCACGTAATCCGGATTGGTGTAGAACATCAGGATCGCCACGGCGATGGGGATACAGCTGAGCGAAGTCGCGGTCATCCGCCCGTGCGCGCTGACCGCGCGGATGCGCCCGCGCAACTTGAAACGCTCCCGGATCACATAGGCCAGCTTGTCCAGAATCTCGGCCAGGTTGCCACCGGTACGTTTCTGCAGCAGCACGGCGGATACAAAGAAGTGCACATCCAGAGACGGGACACGCTTGGCTAAGCTCTGCAGCGCGACTTCGATGGGAAGTCCCAGGTTGTGCTCCTCGAATGTGCGGCGGAATTCGCCCGACACCGGCTCGGCGAACTCGCGATAGATCATTTCAAGCGACACGGAAAAGGCGTGGCCCGCGCGCATGGAGCGGGAGATGAACTCCAGGGTTTCCGGGAATATGGCTTCAAATTTCTGCAAGCGGCTCCGGCGCTGACGCCAGACATACAGGAACGGAGCGGGCGCAAACACCAGACCCACCACCAGATCCAGCGCCATGGGGATGGGAAGGATGACCCAGCCGAAAATGAATCCCGCGCCGAACGCCATGATGCTCAGATGCAGCAGGCGCGCAGGAGTCCACCGCAGGCCCGCTTGCTCCAGGAACAACTGCATCTTGGGACCCAGCTGATACTTTTCCACCAGCAACTGGGCAAATTTGTTGCCGCTCTGCTGGGTTTGGATAATGGACGGCTCGCCGGTCTTGCTGTCTTTAGTTTTCTCCCGGGCTTTCCCCATACCGGTGAGACGCTGCTTGATCTTGTCGGCGTCCGAGCTCTTGAAATATCTGGAAATGAAGTACCAGGCCGCTACGGCGGCTAGCCAGACCACGATTGCCAGAGGCAGGAATCCCATGATGTCAGACCTCCACTACTTCGTCGAACAAGTCCGGGCGCAGACGGATGCCGGCGCTCAACAGTTTTTCGTAGAATTTCGGGCGGATGCCGGTCGCCGCGAAACGGCCTAACACTTTGCCGTCCGGATCCAGGCCGCGCTTATCGAATACGAACAGGTCCTGTAGCGTGACCACTTCGCCTTCCATGCCGGTGACCTCAGTGACGGAAATCACGCGGCGCGATCCGTCGCTCATACGCGAGGCCTGCACCAGCAGGTTCACGGCGCTGGCGATCTGTTGGCGGATCGAGACCAGTTGCATGTTCGCATTGGCCAGCGAAACCATGACCTCCAGGCGGCTGACGGCGTCACGCGGAGAGTTCGCGTGGACCGTGGTCAGGGAGCCGTCGTGACCGGTGTTCATGGCTTGTAACATGTCCAGGGCTTCCTCGCCGCGGACTTCGCCCACCACGATGCGGTCGGGACGCATACGCAAACTATTGACCAGCAATTCGCGCTGGCGGACCGCGCCCGTGCCTTCGAGGTTGGCGGGCCGGGTTTCCAGACGCGCGACGTGCGGCTGCTTCAACTGCAATTCGGCCGCGTCTTCGATGGTGACGATGCGTTCTTTGGCGTTGATGAAACAGGACAGCGCGTTCAGCAGGGTAGTTTTACCGGAGCCCGTTCCGCCGGCGATGATGATGTTCAGGCGGGCCTTCACCGCGGCTTCCAGCAGCTCCATCATGCCGGGCGACAGGGCCTTGCGGTCCACCAGGTCCGGGGGCATCAGCTTGTCGGTGGAAAAACGGCGGATGGAGAGCAGCGGGCCGTCCACCGCCAGCGGCGGGATGATGGCGTTGACGCGCGATCCGTCGCTCAGGCGGGCGTCTACCATGGGCGTCGATTCGTCGATGCGCCGGCCCACCTGGCTGACGATCTTGTCGATGATCCGCAGCAGGTGCTGGTCATCGCGGAAAGTGACGTTGGTCAGCTCCAGAAGACCCTTCTTTTCGATATAGACCTGGCGGAAGGTATTCACCAGGATGTCGGAGATGCCGGGGTCCTGCAGCAGCGGCTCGAGCGGCCCCAGACCGAATACTTCGTCCAGGACCTCATCGCTGATCTGCTGCTTTTCAAGCGAGCTGAGCAGGGTGGGCTCGGCGTCGATCAGCTGAATGACCGCCTGGCGTACTTCCGCCCGCACACGCTGGTTATCAATGGTCGCCAGCGCTTCCAGGTTGATCTTGTCCACCAGCTTGCGGTGCAGCGTGAACTTGAGCTCCTGGTATTCGGGCTTCAGGTTGGTCTTCTGGCGGCCGGCATTCTTAAGCAGCCTCTGCTCCCAGGAGATCTGCGGGTTGTTTTTGTTTCCGTTTTCTAGGGACGTGAACATAAGGATTCTCTAAATCTGCCTCACACCTGTGACAGCGCGGGTCTCAGATCCCGCGCGCTCGGGGACGGCGGTTTTGCGGTCACCCCGCACAGACGCTGCGCGACATTCTCGATCGCGCGGCCCAAATCGTTTTCCGCTCCCAGCGGCTGGCCCAGCGTCACTACGCGGTGGAGGGCAAAATAGTCGTTAGGAAGACTGGCGTGGACGCTGCACCCGAACAGTTTTTCCATATCCGCGATTCCGATTTCCTCACGCCGGTCCAAACGGTTCAGCAGAACATGGAAGCGCTCCTTGGGAAAACCGAGGTGGTTGAGCATCGTGAGGGCCTTGCGCGCCAGATGCAGACTGGGAAGATCCGCTGTAGAAACCAGAAATGCCCGCTCGCATTCGGCTGTCGCCATCAAGCTGGTGGGACTGAACACCGTAGGCAGGTCCAGAACTACCCAATCATAGATTTGACACGCTTGTCCGACCAGCATCCGCAGGCGTGCGCCGTCTACAGGACCTGCATAGGGCAGGGCCGGCGCCGGCAGAATGTCGACACCGCCGTAATTGACGGCCAGCGAATTCCACAAGGCTGAATCCAGATGCTCCACGTGCTGCAGCGCGTCCACCAGCGAATAATTGTGGCTGAGCTTCAGATAGAACCCGATGGTGCCGCCGGTGAGATCGCAATCCACCAGTAGAATTTTCTTGCCCGTCAGCCGGTGCAGCGAAAACGCCGTTTGGGTAGCCACGGTAGAGGCTCCCGAGCCCGGCTTGCAGCTGCTGAAAGCCACGGCATGACCGGCTTCGGTACGCTCCGCGTTCTCCGGCACCACCAGCCGGCGCAAGCGCGAGATCGCGTCCCTCTGCGTGGCCAGATCGAAGGGAGCGTAAAGAAACTCCACTGCTCCCGCCCGCAAGCATTGCAAAATCATCTGGGAATCGTTGTGCGAATGCAGACCCACTACCTGCATGGCCGGATTCAGAGACACTATATAGCGCACCAGGCTGACCGCGGTCGCCGGGTCCGACCCCAGGTCCAGCAGCACCACTTGAGGGTTAAGCTGCCTGGCCCGGATTTCCAGTGTCTGGTGAGGCGGATAGGTTTTGAGATCCGCCAGGATCTGAAAGCCGCGGGTCTGCGGAATCGTTTCCAGAAATTTTTGCGCGAGCTCGCGATCGGGCGCGATCAGCAGCGCTGTGATTTCCGGACCGTTTTGTAGTAGCGTGCTCACCGGGACAGGTCTCGCTTCCAATTCCCGGAGGATGCCCCCCCGGTCAGTTATTGCGCCTACTTCTTGCCGCCGGACTTGCCAGACTGCGTGTCTGGGGGCTCGATCCTCTTCAGGAAATCCCTCGGAAAGTAGGGCGACGGCTTAGGATCATTGGGGCCCAGGGGTTCGGTCACCTCTGGAGTTACCAGCATGACCAGCTCCGTGTTGTTCTTGTTCTCGATCTTGCTCTTGAAGAGCGAACCGAGGATAGGAATGCTGCTGATGACGGGGATCTTCGACAACGCGTTGGTTTCCCGATTATCCATCAGGCCTGCCACGACAAAAGTCTGTCCTTCGGCCAGCTCCACGTTGGTTTCGGCCCGGCGTGTGGAAAGTGCGGGAATCAAAAATCCCTGCAAAGTGACGGCATTGGCGAAATCGATGGTCGAGACTTCCTGACGCAACGCCAGCTTAATGGTCTTGTTCGCGGTCATCTGGGGAGTGAACAGCAAGCGGATGCCGAACTCCTTGAACTGAACGGTGACGGCTCCGGCGGCTCCCACGCCCTGCAAAATAGGCACCGGGAATTCACCGCCCACCAGGAAATTGGCTTCTTTTCCGTTGGTGGTCACCAGGTTCGGCTCGGCCAGAATCTGCAGGACGTTTTCCTGCTCCAGCGCCTTGACGAAGGCACCGATGTTCAGGTCCGGGCGGAAGGCGAAGAAGTTGAGGGCATCGGTCACCGTTATGGTGCTCGGAGCGCCTTTGATACCGGGAGTCACCTGCGCCGAATTGAATTGTCCCGTGGACACCGATCCGATGGTGTTCAGAGCGCCCGTGGACAAGAGGTTCACGCCGAATTGCTGTGCCCGGGAGCGATCCAGCTCGGCGAATTTGACTCGCAACAGGATCTGCTTTTCAATCGGGCCGGGCGTTACTTGGAGGTTGTTGACCACCGTTTTCGCGAAGGTCCCGGAAAGAGCCATCACGCGGTCCGCTACGTCTTTGTTGGACACCGTGCCGTTTAAGGTAATCGAATCCCGCGAGCTGTGGATGTCAATTTTCTCGTCCGGGAACGTGTCCTGCAGAATGCGCCGCAACGGCTCCAGGTTGAGCTCCACCGTGACGTTGTAAAACATCCGCTGATCGGCTTTGCTCCATACCACCATGGTGGCGGAGCCTAGTCCTTTGCCGGACATGAGGATTTCCCGTGTGGTCACCGGGCTGGCATCCACAACCTCGGGATTACTGGTCGAGATCTGGCGGATGTCGCCGGGGTAGTCGATCACGATGCTCTTGCCGACGGTAATACGCAAGTCCTCGGCGCTCTGCGCCAGGAACGGCCCGGCGGCCAAGCCCAGCAGCGCCGCCGTGATGGCGATCCGGCGGATTCGTCCGGCAACAGCATGGTCAAACACGCGAATGGAAGTCATAGTGGTTTCCTTGGATTGCATGGGTGCGGCAGTCTCAGTTCCCTCTGGGGATCACTTCCACGGTCTTCGTGGTGCCGCGGATCACAATGATCTGATCCGGCGGTGCGGGAGCCGGGGGCGCGGCGATCGGAATCGCCACGGGCGCGGCAGTCAGGACCACCGGCTTGCGAATCGGGGCAGGTCCAGAAGCCGGAGCTTTGCGGGGCGAGCCGTACAACTCGGCGACATAACGTCCCGGCGTCTTCTCAATGCCCTCATCGCTCGAATTGCGCAGCACCAGTTGGATACGGCCCTCGCCGTTGGCCAGGGTAAGCGTTTCGGCGTCATTCGGCGTCACCAGCAAGGTCACAGTAGAGACCGAGACGGGCGTACCGCGCGCATCCGACTGCATGGCCTGTCCGGCGGACAGAACCAGAACATTCTGCAGAACAGTGGTGGTCATGTTGCTGTCTCCGGTGGGCGGGTGGCCTGTGACCAGCACGTCCACTTTCAGACCAGGCAGCACGAATCCCGCCGCGCCGGCTACGTCGTTGACGCGAACCGTAACGGCGCGCATTCCCACCGGAATGGTGGGCGCCAGGCCCAGACCGCTTCCCTTGACCGCCAGGCGGCCCTCCAGCAGCGGCTCATCCAGCAGGATGTTGGATACCACCGGCCGGTCCAGAACTTCTTCCACTTTCGAGAACGCTCCCTTGGGGAACGCCTCTCCGGGAACCCTGGTCACTTTGACATCGGCCGGCTTCACCATCACACCGATGCCCAGCGGACGTGTAGCAACCACCACGTCCTTCATGTCGGTCGGTTCGGCCTTTTTGGGGCCGCTTCCGCGCGAGGTCATCTGGTAGAACACGCTCGACACCACCAGCGCGAACACCAGACTGACGCCCAATACCGTCAGAAACCTGCGATCCATACTTGTTCTCCTCTATTCCTAATGCCCCTAGAATCTTGCCGCCAGCGACAACCAGACTCCCAGCGCAATGGCTGGGGCGTAAGGAATCGAATCCTGGCCCGGTTCTTGTTTCGGAGTCCTACCCATCCTGCGCCGCATGGCGCGCACGCTCAAAACCCCCACGGCGATGAGGCCGCCCACACCCGCCGTCCACAGCGCGGCGGCAATCAGCTGATGGAAGCCGAGCAACGCTCCGAAGCCCGCCATCAGTTTCACGTCGCCCCCGCCCATTCCGCCCAGCAGATAAAAAATCAAAAACACGGCGAAACCCGCTACCGTCCCTGCTCCCGCATATAACAATCCATGCAGACCGCTCTGTCCGATCTGCCATCCGAAACCGGCCGCTAACGCCGACAGTGGAATCCAATTGGCGATCTGCCGGCGCGCGAGATCATCGATCATCGCCGCCAGTCCCACCAGAATCGCGATCCACACTTGAGCGTTCACTGGATCCCTCGAAAGCTGCCGGAATGTTCCGGCGCCTCCCTGACCTGACTTTCGACGACGCCCGGACTGGCTGGAGCCGGCGCCGGCGACTTCCTGCGCTTCAAATTCGGACGCTCCAGCATCATCGGCGCGAGAAATCCCGACTGCAGCGCGAACTCCGCCAGATCTTTCCCCGACGGAAGGCGCCAGCTCATCGGATCCATCCATTCCATCGGCAGCCGATGAATACGAGTGGAGCCAAGACGACGATCCATGCCGTTTCCGCGCCCACCCGCGCCCTTCTCCACCATTTCCTCTGTTTGCTCCTGCCTGCATATTTATTCGGCCGCGTCGGGGCTTTTCATTAGCCCCGGACTGCCCTATGGGCTACGGAGCTTAGAACTTTCGTTTCCCGATGCAGTCGCCTATAGCGGTACTTAGTACGGCTTACGAACTAAGAGGATTCGCTTACCGTCATCCTGGATCACGCTCCACTCCGGGGCCAGCTTCAGGATTTGAACCAGAGCCGAATCGACCGGCAGCAGAACCAGGTTGAAGCGATATTTATCCATAAGTTGCCGCCAGTCCCAAGCGCCGGCGGTGAGACGAAGATAATCGTTGCCTACCTCCGGCCCATAAAAATCGCTGCGGCCGTCCATGAACACTTTCTGGGCGGGGTTGACATAAATCAGATAGTCCCCCCACTGGTCGGTGGTCAGGACGCGTGATCGCAAGATCAGGTCGCTGTGCGCCCGGACGATTTTGACTGGAAACACGAATTCGGGAAAATCCTGGGGCCACTTTATAGGAGAGCCCACGAGCACCAGCCCGGCCACCACGGCCGCGGGCCAAGCGCTGGTTCTCCGGAATCCCTGAACAGCATCGGCGGCCATCAGGTTCAAAATGGCGGCCAGCGAGCCCTTCTTGGCGTGCGCGGTGCAAGTGGTCCACCAGGCGCCCAGTTGCGCCGCCAGGATCGGTGCGGTCACCGCGATAAAAACCGGAGCGTGGCGCACGCTACCCAGCGCCATGTGCGCCCAGAATACGATCCACAGGCCTTCGACGATCTTCCAGCTCCGGAACTGCGCCCCCGCCACGATTAATCCGACCAGCAGCAGAACCTCGAACTGCAGCATGTTTTCCGACCGGAAAACCGGTGATTGAAATTCTTGAATGACGTTGCGGATCCAGTCCGAGCGCAGGTATTCGATCACGTGCCGGTGCAGGTTCCAGCCGTAAGGGTTCACGAAAGACGCCGCCGCGCATGCCAGGGTGAGTTTGGCGTAACGTACGGCATCGCGAATCGTGCTCGCTGAGCCGAACCCATTCCCAAAGAACGCCTCGATGGCGCTACCCGCGGCCGCCAGCCCAAGTACCGCGATCAAGGCCAGGAATCCGCCATGGAGATTGGTCCAGAGCGCGGTGAGCGGCACGAGCCACCAGATCCTGGAAGTGGGCCGCCGGCGGTCCTCCTCGATGAGCCATACCGAAAGCGACAGCAGCAGCAGCGTGAACAGGTGGGGGCGCGCCAGAAAGTGCATACTGGCTCCGCCTACGGCCAGCAGTGCCACCGCCAGCGCCACGAATAAATGCACATCCCGGCTGACCATCCTGCGGATCAATGTCAAGGCGAACAGCGCGATCAGGACGGCAGAAAACAACACAATGCCCTTGAGTCCGGCTGCCGTGTGCAAGCCGCTGTCGAGCACATCGGTGAGCCATTCCCAGGCGTACCAGGGCGCGCCGGGTTTCGAAAACGAATAGAGGTCGTGGTGCGGCACGGTGTGGTGCCGCAGAATGTAGTCGCCCGTGCGGATGTGCCAGCCCACGTCGGCATCCGCCAATAAACCCTGCCAGCCGGCCACGCCCGAGCTCATGAACAGCCAGACCAGAACCGCCAGGAAGAACAGGTCGGATAGAGAGGGAATCAGAACCCGCGCCCACCGGTTGGCGAGAATTGTTTCCATCCGCGGCACCGATGGCCGGATGGCGACGAGTGTTTGGGGAGGCGTCATGCAGTCGTCGCCAGCACCGTTTCTCGCGACACCCACGGAATCATCCAGGCCAGACTTATGAGGAACGCGAGCAGCGCCAGCGGGGTGGCCGCGGCCCAGGGCGATCCGGCCAGGCCCAGCAGCAGGGGGACCGGCGTGAGCAGAACGGTGGCCGTGATGCGAGCGCCCCGTGTCCCGCCCGGCTCGAACATGGCGAGCCACAGGCCGGCGAGTAACAGTGCCGCATCGTAGCCATATACATGCGGCGCTACCAGCAGCGACCCGGCGCTGGCAGCTGCGACAACTCGCCACAAGGGGGCGCGCCAGCACGCCGCGACGGTCAGGATCGCGACAACCGCGGTCAACATTCCGGTGACCATGAGATTATCCATGCCCAGGTTCAAGGCCAGACTCCGCACGTTAATCATCAGCTCCGGTGACGGGTTCAACTGGCGCAAGTCGGGCATCCGCAGCAGCGCGGCATATTGCATTAGCCCGCTGGGACCCACCAGGAGCAGTGACACCAGCAGTTCCACGAGCGCCGCCGCACAGGCTCCTGCCAGCATCCTCCAGCGGCGCTGGATCAGCACCGCCAGCGGCCATAACAGAAACAGATGGAACTTGATTAGTCCGGCGCCCAGGATCACGCCGCTTAAGAAATGTTTCTCGCGGCGCGCCAGCCAGTACACGCCCCCGACAATCGCCAACATCAGTACGCAATCCTGGGCGTGCGCGATGCCCAGCGCCGTAGGGAGATACATCGAGCCGAAGATCAGCGCATCGGTTCCCCAGCGCCGGAAGGCCCAAGCCCAGGCTCCCAGCAGCACCGCGGTTTGGATTCCGAGCCAGGCCCAGAAGGCCGCTCCGAATGGCAGCCAGGCCAGGGGGGTTAGAAACAGCGCATAGAAGGGCGGCCGGATGTAGGGCACCAGATCCGGAAGCTGGGCGTATTCCCGCTGGCGCTCCAGTTGAACGTCCGGCGCATACATATCTTTAAACGTTCCGTATTTAAACGTTCCATCGCGCGCCAGCGAGGCGCCGGTATAGAAACTCAGGAAGTCATGCTGTCGCGCGCCAGGAACCACGAGAGATCCAAGCAGGATCCAGAAGGCGCAGAACGCCAGCACCGCCAGCACGGCGTAGAGCGGGATGGTTCGGTCCGGGTTCGGCGCCAAGCCTTCTCTCCGCACCTCCGGCGCCACGGCCGGATTGGTTTGTGTCGGGATCACTCCCTAGTTATTCGCCCTGGAGCTGCGTGTACTTTAGCGCCGGTACCGTGCGATCTTCGGAAGCAGGGCCGATTTTGGGTATTTCCAGCACGCCGGCGTATGCGTCCAAACCCAGTAGTTTGCGGCCTTGGATCGCCAGTTCGAACCGGTCTTTTACGCCGGTTTTCTCGAAAATATGCATCAGATGGACTTTCACGGTTCCGGCCGTGATCGACAGCGCCTGCGCGATTTCCTTATTCTTTTGACCCTCGCAAATCTGCTGCACGATTTGCTTCTCCCGGGGCGTCAGGCGTGGAGCAGACCTTCGGTCAGAGCCGTCAGCAGCCTGTTCCGCCGAACCCTCAATCCAGACATTTCCGGCGGCCACAGCGCGCAGGCATTCGACCAACGCCGCTACTGGTAAGGTTTTTTTAAGGATGCCGCGCGCGCCGCAACGCAAAGCCCGGAAGCAATCCACATCCGCCAGGTCATTGACCCACAGGACCGGTTGACAGTTTCCCGCGGCGTTCTTTACGTCGGCGATAAACTCAAACGCAGCCTTCAGCCCGGCGGAGTGATCCAGCAGAACGATATCGGGCTGGCTTTGCCGCACGGCGGCGAATGCCTCGCCCAGCGCCGGCGCGGAGCCGGCATACTCTAAGTCCTCGCAGGCGGCCAACACTTTGGCCAGCCCTTCGAGAACGATGGGTTGCGATTCACACGCGAATACAGAAATGTGGCTCAAGCGAGTTTTGCCTTTGCTTGTAAATCGTCGCGAAGGGGGCGCGCAGATAGGTACTAAGTGTCGATTGAGGGTAAGGCGTTGGAAGGCAACAGAGCGCCGGTCATGGCACGGTCGCGTTCACGGGCGGCGAATTTTCCCGCAGCTGGTTGCGGGCTCCGGAGGCCAGCATCAAGCCTATGAAGGCGACGGCCGAAGCGGTGAGCCCCCAAACAGTCAGCCAGCCCTGCTCGATCAGGTATCCGCCCAGGGGCGGCGCGATGATCAGCGCGAGGGAATTGAGGGATTGCGTCAAGCCCAGCACCACTCCTTGTTCTTCGCGCGGAGTGGCCTGTGTGATCAGACTGGTGAGCGTCGGCCGCACCAGGCCGCCGATGGAGGTGACCAACGTCGCCAGAGCCAGCATCGGGATGGTGTGGCAGAATGCCAACAGGGCATAGCCGCAGGTGTAGCCCATGAAGCCGGTGCGGTTCAGCGCTCGTTCCCCGAAGCGCTTCACTAATCGCCCCAGCGCGGGGCCCTGCAGAAAAATTCCCATCAATCCGGCGAAGGCCCAGGTGTAGCCGACCTGCTCCGGACCAAAAGGCATCCCGGCCCAGGTGAGGCGCCGTTCGAGAACCAGCGGCATGCCCGCAATAAACATCGCAAAGCCGAACGCAAACGCGAAGAACTGATACAGCTTTGCCGCCAGCGCCGGTTGCCGGAAATACACGGCGTAAGCGCCCCATTGGACCAGGGAAAGCCTTTTCCCGCCTGGACCCGACAGGCCCTTTCCGGCTCCGGCCGGTGTAACAGCCGGCAACAGGAGATAGGTAGTCAGGATGCTGGTGGCCGACATCGCCGCGGCAGCGAAGATCGGATAGCGATAGTCGTACTTGGCGAGCAATCCGGAAATTGCGGGCCCGATCAGGAATCCCATTCCAAACGCGATGCCGATGATGCCGAAAGATTTCGCGCGATCCTTTGGCTCCGTGACATCCGAGATATAAGCCTGCGCCAGCGACAGGTTTCCGGCCGTCAATCCGTCAATGGAGCGCGCCAAAAACAGGATCCATAGCGTCGGCGCGAATGCCGTGATCAGAAACCCGATGAAGGTTCCTGCCTGGCTCACCAGCAGCAGAGGCTTGCGGCCGGTATGATCCGACAAGCGCCCCAGCAGAGGACCGGAAAATAGCTGGCAGGCCGCGTAAATCCCGATCAGCCAGCCGACTTGCTCGGCGTTGGCGCCCAGCTTCTCCGCATAAAACGGAAGCAGGGGAATCATGATGGTCAGCCCGAGCACGTCGACTGCGACGATCAGGAAAATAGCGAGGAGAGGAGAGCGGACCAAATTCCATGATGCCACGGCGGCCAGACGCACCGCTGTCGTAATGACGTGGCGCTGCCGTAGAATGGAAATAATGCACCCCAACGAGGAGTTCTACCGCATCCAGAAGCTTCCGCCCTACGTGTTCGCCGTCATCAATGAGATGAAGGCAAAATCACGCTCGGCAGGGCTGGATGTGGTGGATCTAGGGATGGGCAATCCCGACGGCGCCACGCCCCGCGCCATCGTCAGCAAACTGGTGGAAGCTTCGCGCAACCAGCGCAATCATCGCTATTCGATGTCCAAGGGCATCCCGCACCTGCGCCAGGAGATCGTCAAACGCTACCAGAAGAATTACGGCGTGACGTTCGATCCGGAGACGGAAGCCATCGTTACCATTGGTGCGAAAGACGCGCTGGCGCACTTGCTGTTCGCGGTGATCGGTCCGGGCGATGCGGTGGTGTCGCCGAACCCCTGCTATCCGATTCATCAGTACGGCGTCATCATGGCCGAAGGACATGCCTGCCTGCTGCCGATGCCGACCCCGGCGGATTTTCTTGAGTCGCTGAACGACCTGTATAAGAAGTCGTCCAAAGCGCCGAAGATGATCCTGATTTCGTTCCCGCACAATCCCACAACCCAGTGCGTGGATCTGGATTTCTTCAAGGAGATTGTAAGACTCGCGGCGCATCACGGGACGATGGTAGTGCACGATTTCGCATACGCCGATCTGGGCTTCGACGGCTATAAGCCGCCCAGCATGATGCAGGTGGAGGGGGCCAAGGAAGTCGGCGTCGAGATTTTCTCCATGTCCAAGAGCTACAACATGGCCGGATGGCGGGTCGGCTTCTGTCTTGGCAACCCGAAGATGATCGGTGCGCTGGCCAGGATCAAGAGCTATCTAGATTACGGCGTGTTCCAGCCCATCCAGATCGCGTCGATTATCGCGCTGCGCGAGTGCGAAGAAGACACCAAGAAGATTTGCGCCACGTATCAGAAGCGCCGCGATGTTCTGATTCAAGGCTTGCACCAGGCGGGGTGGCCGGTGGAACCTCCCAAGGGGACGATGTTCGTGTGGGCCCCGCTGCCGGAAAAGCACAAGCACCTGACATCGCTCGAGTTCTCGAAAATGATGCTGGAGACCGCGCTGGTGGCGGTTTCACCCGGGATTGGCTTCGGACCAATGGGCGAAGGAAATGTG
>Ga0207667_10000770_pt1 | contig 41675 bp, 39 predicted proteins | sample KBSCornC52_FD_184301 | JGI IMG/M metagenome (GOLD analysis project Ga0207667, IMG submission 184301) | Corn rhizosphere microbial communities from Kellogg Biological Station, Michigan, USA - KBS Corn C5-2 (SPAdes) (version 2) | ecosystem: Host-associated > Plants > Roots > Rhizosphere > Soil ...
CACAACCTTTAAATACAAGAACTTTGGTTTCGGTATGACATGGGATTACCGTGGTGGTTATGTGGTATACAGCTCGGATCTTGGAACCACACTTGATCATAGCGGTAACAGCATAACTTCAACAGTAGCCGGTCGTCAGCGTTTCGTATTCCCGAATTCAGAATATATGGATCCAACAAGCGGGAAATATGTTAGCAACACGAATGTTGAAGTACAGGACGGTAACTTTAACTTCTGGCCAACTTTATACCAAAGCGTAGGTGCTAACTATGTTTACAGCGCTGCCGCCTGGAAATTAAGAGAGGCACATCTTACCTATGATTTTCCAAAAGCATGGATAAACAAAGTGAAATATATTAAAGGCGCTTCGCTTACCGTATCAGGGCGTAATTTGTTAATGTTTACTCCTTCAACAAACAAATTTACCGATCCTGAGTTCAGCAATGACACAGGTAACGGTGTAGGTACTAACGGTTTAGGTCAGCTTCCGCCAACAAGGACGATTAGTGGAACATTGTCTGTAACTTTATAATATTTAAAAACATGAAAAAAATTACGATATATAAACGAAAAGGACACATCGCCTTGCTTTGTGCAGTGGCGATGTTAGCCGGGCTTGCAGGATGTAAAAAAGGTACTTTTGATATTAACGGGACGAATCCGAACAGCCCCGGATCAGTGCCCCCTCAGTATTCATTAACTTCAACTTTAGCGGGAACAGCTAACTTGTTGTACTCTGCTGTTGGTTATAATGGCGCAACACCTATTGGCGGTAACCAGGATATTTTAAATAACTGGATGGGTTACTGGACACAGAGCGGTGGTTTTACGCCAAGCAACACTTTTGTGTTGTATCAGTTAACCAGCGGTACCGGTGCCGGTAACTGGGATGCTGCTTACAATAACCTGAGCAACTACCACTCCATGCTTACTACTGTGGGCTCAACGCCTACGCTGGCTAACTACAGGGCTGTCGGCATGATCATGACTGCTTTTGTTTTTCAACGTATAGTTGACTTATATAACAATGCGCCGTACACCAGTGCCTTAATTGTTAATAGTAAATTTTCGTATCCGTATGATAGCGGCAGCGTTATATATAAAGGCATCACAGCAAAAATCGACTCAGCAGTTGCTATTATTAAAGCGAATAGCTCGGTAGCGGTTGACCTGGGTGCAAATGACGTTATGTTTGGCGGCGATATGAACAAATGGATAAAATTTGCAAACACCCTGAAATTGAAGATCCTGATGCGCCAAACACAATCGAGTGCAAATGGATCATTGGGCGATGCAGGTGTGAAAGCTGCTTTAGCATCATATACCCAGGCAGATTTTTTAGGCGTGGGCGAAGATGCAATTGTTAACCCTGGTTATTCAAATTCAGCTGATAACAACGAAAATCCATTATACCTTGATATAGATTATACCACAACAGGTTCTCCTGGTATAAATGAAGTTTATTATCGCGCCAATGCAAAGGCTGTGAATTTTTACAAGTCGACAAGTGACCCCCGCGCAAGTGCCTTCTATTTGCCAAACAATGACGGTATTATCCGTGGCAGGGTATATGGCAGTACTGATGGTACTGAGGCAAACAGCGTTATTTCGGGTATTACAGCTTTCGGCCTTAATGCGAGCGGTAAACCCAATGGACCTTCAGTAGGCTCACCTATTATTCCTGCAACTGAAAGTTTATTCCTTCAGGCTGAAGCAATTCAACGCGGTTATTTAAGCGGTGATGTTTTAGCAACATACAAAAGTGCCGTTGAGGAATCATTCCGCTTGGTTGGCGCTCCGGGAGGTACAACTGCTGCTGATACTTATATTTCGCAAAATTCGTCACTTACTAATTTAGAGGTGGCAACCAACAAAATTCAGACAATCATCACTCAAAAGTGGGCCGCATTAAACGGCATTGATGCACTTGAGTCATACAGCGATTATCGTCGCCTTGGATTTTTTGATCCTGGAGTTTCTGTGTATCCTGGTAATACAGCAGCACATATTCCTTACCGGTTGCCTTACCCTACCAGCGAGTTAAACTACAATGCTGCAAACGTGCCTGACGGCGGTACAGGAACAGAATCACTGACATCGAAAATATTCTGGATGCCGTAATTTTTTTATAAAATTTAACTGAAAAAGAAAATGAAAAAGATTTTATTCATATTGACATTGGCGGCGGTTTCGCTTACGTCCTGTTTGAAGGACTCGCCAAATACCAATTTCTCGTCGATCGGTACGGTTGTTGAATTGCCGTTCGCTGGTCTGCAGTATTTCGGCAGTGATGCGGTGACTAACACGGCCGATACCGTAAACCTGGCTTTTGGTATTAACATTGCATCAGCTAAAGCGCTTTCTACGCCTACTAATTACACGCTGTCTGTAGATTATGCGCTGATGAATGCATATAATACTAAAAACAATACTAATTACTTACAGATGCCAACAGGATCATACAAGATCAGTAAGTTGTCTGGCACTATAGCAGCGGGTAACCGTTTGGATTCTGTGAAAGTTACAATTTACAGAACATTTTTGGATCCGTCGAAAAGCTATATGCTTCCAATTGCACTGACAGGCGCTTCAAATGGAATATTGAGCGGAAACTTTAACGCTCATTATTACCACTTCATAGGTAACGATTTTGCGGGTGCCTGGAGACAAACCTGGAGGCGCTGGACCGCCCAGACTGACTCGGTTAGCGGTGGCTTTTCCGGATCATCGTTTGCTGGTCAGCCGACAACCTTTATACCGTTGTCCTCATCGGAATTCGTAGTGTTTACAGGCTATAATGGTGGCAACACTATCCGGTACGATGTAACGTTTACAAAAGTTGGGCCTGATAACTATCAGAACTTTAACGTTACGTTATTGGCATCCGATGTGGCAGCTTATGTTGGGGCAATTTCATTCCCGCAGATGCCGCAATTTGAGGCAAGCCCAGGTACTATTGGACTCGGAAATAACCGACCGGGGCCGTTCACCTATGCGCAAGCCGTGAAGATTTTTAATTTCCAATATATCGCGTTCTCTGTTGGAGCAGGTGCGCCAAGATATATGGTAGATTATTTCTACAAATAAATAGATTTCAAAATTCAACAAAAAAGGCAGCCCCAGGGTTGCCTTTTTTGTTGCTTGGTGTACATTCGGATTGCATTGTTTTAGGCAACAAAAAGGTATCAACCAAGAATGTATAACGTTGTTTGAATTTGTTAAATTGACCTCGGAGTACGCGTACTAATTTGTGGAATAGAAACACGATTGACGCGTGGTATAAAGCAAAAAGTGCCATTATGGCACCATAGCAACATATTTGTTACAAAAAAACATCACTATAGCTTTAGTTCACCGCGTTATTTTGGTTGTCACCGTTGCACTTTGTATGATTGATTATTATATTTGGAGATAAACAAAGAAGAAATGAAAAAGCAATTATTTTTCTTATTAATGCTCTTTGCGGTTAAATTAGCTGGAGCTCAATCGTTAACCATTAACGGGACGGTAAAGGATAGTGAAGGCAATACGGTACCGTTGGCCTTTGTGCAGGATAAAACAGATAAAACTGCTATACGCACCGATTCACTCGGGCGGTTTACGCTTGTAGCCAACCCTAATGCTACCTTGTTTGTATCATCGGCGGGTTACGAATCGCGGTTAGTTGATGTTAAAGGCAATGCGGCCATCCAGGTGGTTTTGAAGCTGGAGAAACCAGCTTCCGCCGATGACGTTAACGCTGCGGTAGCCAGAACACCCTCTGCTTTCAACGATTATACTGGTTATCAAAGTACAAGTACAAGCTTACTGTATGCGTCAGGTACGGGAGGTAGTGCTATGTTGCCTACATTTAAATATACAGAAGCAACAAAAGGGAACCGCTATCTTTTCAACGATTGGGTTAGCGGATTTGTGGTTAGCCCCCAGGATTCGGTTTATAAAAACCCTGCTTATGGATTTAATTATGATAAAATTGGGGGCGGTTTGCTATTAACCCAGGATAAACGCAGGGCAATTCAAATTGATGCGGCAAAAATTAAAAGCTTCACCTTATATAATAATATTGGGCAGCCGGAAACATTTGAATACGTTCCCGAAATAAACAAAACGCACTACCCGCAGCTTATTGCTAGTGGCCCAAAATATAAGATATACAAACTAACAATCACATCGTTTGTTAAAAACAACTATTCGTCAGACGGTATGACTTCCACAGGGAATAACTATGATGAGTATGTAGACGATGACACATTTTACGTTATGAACGTAAAAACTAAGCAATTGCAAACGCTTGATTTAAAAAAGAAATCGATTAGGAAAGTATTTGCTGAGGAAGGGAAAAGGCTTGATGCATTTTTTGATGCATACGACGGCGCCATTGACGTAGCCTATTTGCATAACCTGGGCGATTATATGAACCAGTAAAAAGCCTTTGCGAAATGGGGTTTGGGTTTAATTTGTAACTCTCCCGTTTCGACATTTGGAACTCTTACGAGGATAGATGAGATAAAAAAAGCCGTTGCCAAACAGGTAACGGCTTTTTTCTGTTTTTTTTGCGGATACATCTGGATTCATCGATTAACTCTTAATCCTTATTCTTTTTCAATAATATTGGTCGGGTTGTCAAGTTGGTATATACAATAACCTAATTGGTGTAATATTTTATACGGATTAACTTTTAGTTATTATTTTGCTTGCAAGGCCAGTTCCTCCGCCTTGTAAGAGAGGGTTATTTGTAGTAACTAAACACTGATCTTCATGAAAAAACTAATGAAACCGCTTACCAGGGCGGAAATGAGAACTGTAACGGGTGGCGTGGGCCAAAAGTACATTTGGCATTGCCAGGATACGCCCACTTCGGGGTTTATGATTGCCGGTACCTGCTCTGACAGCAATCCGGCTGTGTTTTGTGGTGAGTACTCCTGTATTAATTCAGGCGTTACCTGTTCAGGCGGCGAATTTTGCCCATGATTTTGAATTTTCTTGTTTACAAAAAGGACGCGTGGTATTAAATACTTCGCGCCCTTTTTTGCTTTCTTAAATTGAAGACTTATTTCTTATCCATACTATACTTACCCGGACCTATAAATATTAAACCCGCGAAAACAATGGCGTCTTCAATAGCATGTGCGGCATCGCCAAGGCCGCTGCCGCTGCCCAGGTGCATTGCCGCAGCCACAATCAGGTTAATTAACATTAAGATACAAACCGGCCTGAAGGCAAGCCCCAAAATCAATAAAAAACCGCCGAATGTTTCGGTGGCGGCGCTTAACAATCCCCAAACAGTTGGCCAAAAATGTATGCCGATATATTTTGTTGAACTGCCCAACTCGGCCCATACTTTGGGGCCGCCGCCCAATTTTGGATAACCATGATAAATAAACATAATACCTAAACCAACGCGGATGATTAATAGACCGAAATTTTTATAGTTGCCTAAATTGCTGAAAAGTGCCATGGGTTAGAGTTTAGTGATTAGTCCGAAAGTCAGTAAAGTCGGAAAGTCCGAAAGAAACTGCAACCGACATTTCAAAAAATAATTATTTAAGTTATATAGAAGTTAATTAACGGTTAGCCTAATACAACCTTACGTGGTTGCTGGTTACCTGCAAATTTATTATTTTCCCTAATATCAAACTGCAATTATCAGGAATGTGGCCTGCCGGAAACTCAAAACAGACCGGGTAATCATATTCCTTTACCACGTCCATAATGATTTCGGGAACCGTTTGGCCGAAGGGTATGTCGTTATCTTTTACATCGGTAAAACCGCCAACGACTAAACCGGCCAGGTGTTTTAATTTACCGGCGCGTTTTAAATTGCGCATCATCCGGTCAATGCTGTACAGGTATTCGCCAACATCTTCAATAAATAATATTTTGCCGGTATAGTCAATATCCGAAACAGAGCCGGAAACTGCAATGAGCAACGAAAGATTACCGCCCACCAGTATCCCCGACGCCTTGCCAGGCCGGTTTAGCGTATGGGAATGATATTGGTAAGCAAGTTCTTCGCCAAAAAGGGCTTTTCGTAATGTTTCCAGCGAATGCGCCGAGGCGTCCGGTATATTTACCGGCATTTGCCCGTGTATGGTTTGTGCGCCATAATTGGCAAACAGGTGGGTGTGCAAAACGGTAATATCGCTAAAGCCCACCAGCCATTTGGGTTTTTGCGCAAGGCGGCTAAAATCTACCTGGTCTATCATCCTGACAGTTCCATAGCCGCCGCGGGCGGCAATAATCGCCTTAATGCTGTCGTCATCGATAAACCGCTGCATATCGCGTGCGCGCATCTCGTCGTCGCCGGCAAACTGGTGGAATGAGGCATCAACGGTTTCGCCCAAAACCACTTCCAGGCCCCAGGATTGTAGCAGTTTTACCGCATCGGTCATCGGCGCGGGCAATTTTTTTGCCGGGCAGGTGATCGCTATTTTGTCGCCCTTTTTTAAAGGGGGCGGAATAAGTTCAGTCTGAACCATGATTTTTGGGATTATTGGATTGCCTTGATTGCTATAAAAAAGGTGCGAAAATCAGTAAATTCTTAAATCATATTAATCATGATCCGGACAACTTTCCGACTTTCGGACTAAAATAGTTTATCTTTGCCAATTATTTAAAGGGATGTCTAAACTAAATAAATTTAAACGTTTTACTGTAACCTCGGCGCTGCCCTATGCCAACGGCCCTTTGCATATCGGGCACCTGGCCGGCGCATACCTGCCTGCCGATATATTTGTACGTTATTTGCGCCTTAAGAAAAAGGACGTGGTATACATCTGCGGCTCTGATGAACATGGCGCAGCTATCACCATAAAAGCTAAAAAGGAAGGGATCAGTCCGCAGGAGATTATTGATAAGTATCATAATCAGATAAAAGACAGCTTCGAAGAATTTGGAATTGCTTTCGATTTTTACCACCGCACATCCTCGCCCATACATCATGATCTTTCGCAGGAGTTTTTTTTGAACTTGTACGAAAAAGATGAGTTTATAGAAAAGTTTTCGGAGCAATACTTCGACGAAGATTACCAACAGTTTTTAGCCGACCGTTATATCACCGGAACCTGCCCTAATTGTAGTAATCCCAACGCCTACGGCGACCAATGCGAAAACTGCGGTACATCGTTAAACCCGACGGATCTGATAAACCCCATATCGACCCTTAGTGGGAAAACGCCGGTATTAAAACCTACCAAACACTGGTATTTGCCGCTCGATAAATACCAGCCCTGGCTTGAACAATGGATTGATACCAAGGAGGGCGAGTGGAAAGTAAATGTTTTTGGGCAATGCAAATCGTGGTTAAAATCGGGCCTGCAGCCGCGCTCGATGACCCGCGACCTGGACTGGGGCATTGACGTGCCCCTTGAAGAGGCTAAAGGCAAGAAACTGTATGTGTGGATGGATGCGCCGATTGGCTATATATCATCAACCAAACAATGGGCCATTGATAATGGCAAGGATTGGAAGCTGTACTGGAAAAAGCAGGCCAACGAGGCCGACGACGCCTGCCTGCTGCATTTTATAGGCAAGGATAATATAGTGTTTCACTGTATTATTTTCCCGGCTATATTACACGCACACGGCGAATATATTCTGCCGCAAAATGTACCTGCCAACGAGTTTTTAAACCTGGAAGGCGATAAGCTTTCCACCTCGCGCAACCATGCGGTGTGGCTGCATGAATACCTGGAAGAATTCCCCGGCAAACAGGATGAGTTACGCTATGTACTGACATCGATTTTACCGGAAACCAGCGACAGCGAGTTTACCTGGAAGGATTACCAGGCGCGCGTAAACAACGAGTTAGTGGCCATACTGGGCAACTTTGTGAACCGGGTGATGATACTGATGCATAAATTTTACGGCGGCAAACTGGAAAGTGAAAGCGGTAAAGTTGTGCTGACGGATAAACATATTGAGGCCGAGTTGGGACGGTTTTACGATGAACTGGAAGTATGCCTGGAAACCTATAAATTCAGGCAGGGGCTGCAAACGGTAATGGAAATTGCACGCCTGGGTAACCGCTACCTCACCGAAAACGAACCCTGGAAACGGATAAAAACGGACCCTGTGGATGCAAAAAATACGCTGCACAATAGTTTAATACTTATTGGCCACCTGGCGTGCTGCCTGCAGCCGTTTTTGCCTGCTACGGTTAAGAAAATTGTGGGCATGCTAAACATACCCTTTAGTTCAATAGGATTTGAGAGTGAGATTGAGTTTGAAAACGGACACACCTTAAATCCTTCGGAACTGTTATTTGAAAAGGTTGAGGACGATGTGATAGACTACCAGATGCAGAAGCTATTTGATAAAAAAGCCGCTGCGGCACCTGCAAAGCAACAGGAGTTAAGCCCGGCCAAAGAGAATATCAGCTATGAATCTTTTGCTACGATGGATATCCGCACGGGTACCATTGTAACGGCCGAAAAGGTGACTAAAACCAAAAAGCTGCTGAAATTATCAATCGATACGGGTATGGATACGCGCACCATTGTATCCGGCATTGCCGAATATTTTGAGCCGGAAGCCATCATAGGCCAAAAAGTGAGCGTACTGGTAAACCTGGAACCCCGCGAAATAAAAGGCATTGTATCACAAGGAATGATACTGATGGCCGAAAATGCCGAAGGGAAGTTGAGTTTTGTTTCTGCGGACGGTGGTTTTCATAATGGCTCGGTAATCAGGTGATGTGCGGAAGAAAAAAGTGAAACGGTGGAAGTATTTAACTTATTCAACCCAATCAACTTAATCCAACTCAATCAACTGATATACGCACTTGACTAACTCACACAAAATTTGCACCTTTGCAGCTGTTTCGCGAATAGCTAGGATAAATCTGACCCCGATAGCTATCGGGGCGTAATTCTAAATTCGTAAATCGCCCTGGTCCCGTAGTTCAACGGATAGAATAGGAGTTTCCTAAACTCTAGATATGAGTTCGATTCTCGTCGGGACCACGTTTAAAAGTCAAAAGCCTCAAGTCGAAAGTCTTGAGGCATTTTTATGGAGTTTACTGCCAGGTTTCGATTTTACCCTATCCGGCATAAGTTATTCTATCAGTCTCTTTGGGTGTTAAAGCTACCTCATATTTGCAATTCCATTCTTTTATACTTTCTAGAATTGGCAAAAAAGCTAAGCCTTTTTCAGACAATTTATATTCTACCCTTGGCGGTAATTCTTTATAGGCCAATCTTTCCAATAGTCCGTCTTCTTCCAGCTCTTTTAGTTGTTCCGTAAGTACTTTCCTTGAAATGAGCGGTATAATGGAATCCAGCTGACCAAAACGAACGGTACGGGTGCCGATAACATTTATGATGATCGGTTTCCATTTATTACCAATAGTGCCAATAGCTCTTGTAAAGGGGCAATTCGAAGCGCAAAATCTCTCGTCTCTCATATTTTCAAATTTGTAGTTACCTCACAGTAACCAGAATAAACTATCTTAGTTACAAATATAAACTATTGATAGTAACTTTGCGAAACAAATTTATAAATATAGATAATGAGCAAGTTAAAAAATAAAGTAGCCGTTATTACAGGCGGCAACAGCGGTATCGGCTTTGGTATTGCGGAAGCGTTCAAAAACGAAGGTGCTGTTGGTGCTATTGTCGGCAGAAACCAGGACACGTTAAATAGCGCTGTGGCTCAGCTTGGCGATAATTTCATACCCATAAATGCCGATGTAACCAATGTTGACGACCTGGAAAGGGTGTTTGCAGCAACAGCCGAAAAATTTGGTAAAATAGACGTGGTTGTAGCCAACGCTGGTGCTGGTGCTGTAGGAACTGTGGCAACTACCAGCGAGGCCGACTTTGACAAAGCAATTGATCTGAACCTGAAAAGTGTTTACTTCACTGTTCAAAAAGCACTGCCCCATATGAATGATGGTGGTTCTGTTATTTTGATCGGGTCAAATGCGGCACATCGGGCATATGCGAATTTTACGCTTTATGGCGCTGCCAAAGCGGCTGTAATCTATTTAGCCAAAGCATTTTCAAGCGACCTTTTAGATAGAAAGATCAGGGCAAATGTAATAACACCAGGTACAACAGATACACCGGCATTTGAAAAGTTTGTTCCCGCAGAACAAATGGAAGCTGTAAAAACACACTTTGCGAGCGTAATGCCGACAGGCAGGATCGGGCAACCAGCTGACATTGGTAAAACCGCGGTTTTCCTGGCCTCTGATGACTCTGCATTTATGCTTGGCGCCGAACTCCTTGTTGATGGCGGTATGACTTATCTGTCTAAATAATTAACCTCACACTGGCGCTGGTTTGTAACCCGTGCCAGTAAATCATTAAAAAAATTTCAAAATGAGTAAATCAGAAAACAAAGTTGCGAGCTACGCAATTATCGGCTTTGGCAAGATCGGCCAGGCCCTGGCGAAGACGTTTGCCCGCAAGGGTATCGAAGTATCCGTTGCAACCACACGCGACCCGGAAAGCTTTACATCCGATGCAGCCGCTATCGGCCCGGAGATCATTCCCTCAACACTGACCGAAGCCGTAAAGGCGGACGTCATATTTTTGGCTGTGCGTTTCGAGTCGCACCCGGATGTCGCAAAGGTGCTGTCCAGCTGGCAGGGGAAGACTATCGTTGATGTGACGAATGCTTACGGCGTGCCCCCTGAGCAAATGGGCGGACTACCTTCTGCCAGGTTCGTGGCACAGGCCTTCACTGGCGGAAAACTGGTTAAGGGTTTCAACCACCTGGGGGCTGCCAAACTTGAGCAGGATCCGGCCGTACATGGTGGCAGGAGAGTTGTGTTCCTGGCAAGCGACGACGACGGCGCAGCCTCGGAGATTGCTGCACTTGCCGACGATCTCGGTTTCGCGCCGGTCAACCTTGGCTGCCTTTCGGAAGGCGGACTGCTTGTGCAGGCACACGGAAATACCTGGGGTAAACTCATCTTCCAGGACTTAATCAAGTTCGACTGATGAATCGTGATCGCAAATTTCAATGCGATCCTGCTTTATAAACAAACGGGACTACGGTCTCAAAACTTAAATAATAGAACTCATGAGTAAATTAAAAAACAAAGTAGCGGTAGTTACCGGTGCTTCAAAAGGAATAGGTGCAGCTATCGCGAAACATTTTGCGGCAGAAGGTGCAAAGGTTGTGGTGAATTATGCTTCAAGCAAAGAAAGCGCAGATAAAGTGGTGAAAGCCATTACCGATAACGGAGGCACAGCCATCGCCGTACAGGCCGATATATCGAATGAGGCCGATGTAACCCGGTTATTTGAAGAAGCAGAGAAGGCTTTCGGCGGGTTGGATATTTTGGTGAATAACGCGGTTGCACAGGGATACGCGCCTATTGAACAGATCTCAATAGGCGCATTTCATCAGAGCTTCAACGTTAATGTATTAGGGCCTATCCTGACCATCCAGGCAGCTTTAAAATTATTTGGTGACAAGGGCGGCAACATTATCAATATCAGCTCGGGTGCAAGCAAATACCCACTTCCGGGAGCCTCGTTATACTCTGCAACGAAGGCGGCTTTGGATGCCTTCACCATTGCGTTATCGAAAGAGCTGGGTGCAAAAAATGTTCGTATCAATTCTGTTTTACCGGGCGCTACGGAAACAGAAGGTGCAGCGAGTGCGGGTGTTACACCCGGCAGTGATTATGAAAAAATGTTTATCGCCAATACACCGCTTGGCCGCAGAGGCCAGCCCGAAGATATTGCGAAAGCTGTAGTATTCCTTGCTTCTGATGATGCAGCGTGGATTACCGGTGAGCAAATTTCCGTTTCGGGTGGTATGTACGGTTTTTAAATAGTTTGAAATAGCTCTCATCGCCATTTTGAAATCGGCCTTACATTTAATGAAAAAACCTCAAGTCGGAAGTCTTGAGGTTTTTTCATTGAAGTTATATTTAGCTCTGCTCAATCTGCTTTAAGCTGTCCATTTTCTTGTAGGCTAAAAACCCTTTGATGTCCTCAAAATGCTCGCGGACACGTTTATTACCAAACTCAAATACTTTTGTTACCAGCCCGTCGAGGAAGTCGCGGTCATGGGATACGAGGATCAGCGTTCCATCAAAATCCTTTAAGGCATCTTTAATAATGTCTTTGGTTTTCATATCCAAATGGTTGGTTGGTTCATCCAGGATCAACACGTTTACAGGCTCCAGCAACAGCTTGATCATGGCGAGGCGCGTCTTCTCGCCACCCGAAAGTATCTTGACCTTTTTAGTGGTGTCATCGCCGCTAAACATAAATGCACCCAACAAATCTTTAATCTTTACAGTGCCGTCACTTAAGGGTATTTGATCAATGGTTTCAAACACCGTTAAATTTGCGTCTAATAACGACGCCTGGTTTTGAGCAAAATAGCCTATTTTGGCGTTGTGGCCTACTTTTAAAATTCCGTCAAAATCAATTTCGCCCATTATGGCTTTTATCATGGTCGACTTGCCTTCGCCGTTTTTACCGACAAAAGCCACCTTTTCGCCCCGCTCTATCACCATAGCCGCTTTTTCAAACACAACGTGGTCGCCATAGGCTTTTGTTAACTCTTCAACCATTACCGGATATTGGCCGGAACGTGGCGATGGCGGGAACTTTAATCGCAATGCCGAAGTATCCACTTCATCTATCTCGATAACCTCCAACTTTTCGAGCATTTTGACGCGGGATTGCACCTGCAAAGTTTTAGAATAAGTGCCTCTGAACCGGTCTATAAATTCCTGGTTATCGGCAATAAAACGCTGTTGCTCCTCGTATGCTTTCAGTTGGTGTACCCTGCGGTCGGCACGCAATTGCAGATAGTGGCTGTATTTGGCTTTATAGTCATATATACGGCCCATGGTAACCTCTATTGTACGGTTTGTAATGTTGTCAACGAAAGCACGGTCGTGCGAGATAACCATAACCGCCTTTGCCGAGTTGATCAGGAAATCCTCCAGCCATTGTATACTTTCAATATCCATATGGTTGGTGGGCTCATCCAATAAGATCAGGTCGGGTTTCTTTAACAGAATTTTTGCCAGCTCGATACGCATGCGCCAGCCACCCGAAAACTCTGCAGTTTGGCGGGTAAAGTCTTTGCGTTCAAAACCTAAGCCTTTCAGCACTTTTTCTACCTCTGCATCATAGTTGACCTCTTCCAGCGAATAGAATTTTTCGCTCAGCTCTGATACCCGTTCAATCAGCTTCATATAATCATCGCTGTCGTAATCGGTACGGATAGTGAGTTGCTCATTGCATTCATCGAGCTCTTTCTGCATCTGGTTGGCCTCGCTGAAGGCTTTCATCGTTTCTTCAAAAACGGTAACATTATCCTGGGTGAGCAAATGTTGTGGTAAATAGGCAATTACCGCATCCTTAGGGCCGGATACGTTGCCTGTAGTAGGTTTAGCCGCACCGGCAATAATTTTGAGGATGGTTGACTTGCCTGCGCCGTTTTTACCCATCAGGGCTATCTTATCATTCTCGTTTATCGAGAAGGTTACGTCGCTAAATAATGTTGTTCCGCCAAATGAAACGGAGATGTTATTGACATTTATCACTGTATAGAAATATTAAATCGGGCGCAAAGATAGGCGAAAGACATGAATTATAGCGGGCCTTGTTGGATGTGCAAATGTGCGGATGTGCAAATTAGAAAATTAATATTGAGGCGGGTTTCCAAATCAATATCCAATTCGGAAACACTACGCAAATCAACCTCAAACTGGTTGGGTTTTGTATGATCGGGACTACATTTAAAAGTAAAATAGGGATCACTATGCCCGTTAAAACAAAATACAAAGGGGCAGCATTTTACTGCCGCCCCTTTTGTACTTAAACAATTTATCAAATCAACCTCGCTTTTGATGCAACCCAGGTAAAATAGTATTACCGGCTGGCAACATAAGCCAAATCATTATTTCGTTATCCAGATTTTTGTGCTGGTAAGATCGTTGCCGCCGGTAGCTGCCTTCCAATTAGCATTATTTAAAAGCTGTTCATCGCTTGGATATTGATACCGTTGCAAGCTGCCATAATTTTGGGTGTATCCCGCCGGATTGGTTTGGTCCATAGGGGTTGCGCCGCCGGTTCTCCGCAATAATGCCCAGGCTACCCAAGGCTGGCGGAACAGGTCAACCCATTCCTGTGCGTAAATCAGTTTTGTTGCGTTGTTAGCATCCCAGGCAACTTTAGCATTGGTTAGCACCGAGTTAATTTCAGCAGTAGTTGGCGTAGCTGATGTAGGTTTATTTACTACCCAAACCGAAGAGTTAAATGCCATGTTTTTCCAAAACGTGAGCGATGCTGTTACACCTGCTTCATATGCTTTTTTTGCTTCAGCAGTATTTTGGGCAACGCCCGCGCCTCTTGCATATGCCTCAGCTTTCAAAAAGTCTGTTTCTGCTGCCGACATAAAAATTTCGGGGCAAGCGCCGGTTGACCCGCCGATGATTCCATCACGTCCCCAGTAATAATTGTAGTTCGAGTATAAATTGCCCGCTTTATTTGATGACCAGTCGGCATCCCTGTCGGTTTTATATGGATCGCCGCCATCGGATATAGGCGTAACCGGGTTTTGCGGATATGGTACCCAATCACCATTTCCGTTTACTTCAAAAAATATTTTAGCTCTCAGATCGAATATCCCGCTACCGTCGGTGTTATTATTATCGCTAAATAAGTTCCAAAGGGTGCTCCCCATCCTTGCGCGGCTTTCCTGGTGAAAAAAGAAGCCTCTGCCTGCGCCATCTATATCAAAAGATATATCGGGAACATTTGTTTGGCTAAGGCCAACAACATCTGCAACAGGGTCAGTTAACAAAGGTTTAGTTAACGCGTCGGCTATTATTGGGCCGGCGTCTGTATTGTCTTTATCGTACATGGTAAGCGCGTAACGTAAACGCAGCGAATTGGCAAATGCTTTCCATTGTGCAATATTATTCCCTAAAAGAAACTCGGAACCAAACGAAAACTGTGGAGTGCTGCTGGTGTTAAAATGGTTTACAGCCCAGGTCAGGTCACTTAAACAGGATAAGTATATTGCCTGTTGTTTATCATAAGGTACTTTAAGATCGGTAGTAGATCCGGAAAAGGCCTTGCCGGCTTTGGAGTAAGGCATGTCGCCATAGGTGTTTGACAACTCAAGCGCCTGGTATGCCCTAAGTACCTTTACCATGGCTTCGGCATTGGTATAGGTGGCAGAATCGGGGCTTGATTGCATGGTACTAAGCATTTGATTCATAGCAGGTAAGTTTGCATAGAATAATTGCCAGTTTTGGTTCTCTTCGAAGCCGAAATCAGATACGGCGTACACCGCGCCCAATTGTGTAATAGGATACAGCCATCTTGCCTCGGCATTGTCGCCTATGTCGGCAGCCCGATCTAAGTTACCCCCAATGCCGGTATAAAGCTGTGACAGTGTTGCTGATGCAGGGCCGCTATAAGGAGCATTTTCTTTTTGAAAATTCTTGGTACAGGACGCAAGAATTGCTATAATGAAGACCGTAGCGGTTGCTACGCCTGTCCATTTTTTTATATTATGATACTTTAACATAACGTTGCTTTTTAAGTTTTTAATAATGATATTAAAATCCCGCTTTTACAGAAATACCGTAAGAACGTACACCAGGTAAACCGCCAAATTGAATGCCCTGAACGTTTCCGCTGCTAACAAGGCTTTCGGGGTTTATCCTATCCGGTAAGGTGGTAAACAGGTAAAACAAATCGCGCCCTATTAATGAGAACGACAAGGATTGGAACACCTTAGATTTTTGTACAAACTCTTTTGGCAAAGTATAGGTTAGCGATAGCTCACGCAGTTTTCCCCATGAATCATTAAATATAGAGTTGGTACGTACTATAGGGTCGTTATCCCATGATTGGTAATTACCGGCATATTTCCACCATGCATTTACCACATTGGTATTTGTGGTATATCCACCGCCGGTGGTTGGCACAACACCCGGTAAAATTACACCAACATTGGCTTTAGTTCCGTCGGGGTAGGTATATGGCAAACCATGGCCATCCCTTTCGTAAACTGTTTCAGGCGCGAGGCCTTGTCCCATAATAGTTGCGTAGTCGCCCGACCAGATCTGGCCGCCAATTTTAAAATCAGTTAAAATATATAAGCTAAAGTTTTTGTAGCGGAAGTTTTGTGAAATACCACCTGTTAGTTTTGGTGTGGCATCGCCTATTTTAACCATATCATCGGTGGTGGCATATTGCGAGCCGAGTACAGGGCCGTTGCCGGTATTTGTACCATCAGCGTATATCAGGTTCACTATTTTTTGGCCATTAGGGGCGTATTTGTAGTCGCGCCCGTAAATGCTGCCGTAATCGCTGCCAACATCAACTTTCATCAGCACGCCGTTGCTGCCAAACCATGAGCCTAATTGCAGGGAATTGATGCCCGATTCTAACGATTCAACTTTATTTTGATTATGCGCGGCGTTAATGGTCATATCCCATGAAAAATCCTTGCTCATCAATATTTTTCCCCTTAAGGTTAATTCAATACCCCTGTTGCGTAAAGCGCCTGAGTTAATCAAAACGTTGCTCACACCTGATGAGTTTGCAACGGGAACCTCAATCTCCTGGTGATCGGAATAGGTATTGTAATAAGTAAAGTTCAAACCTAAACGGTCGTTAAAAAAGCCCAGGTCGGCCCCGATTTCAAATGATCTTGAACGTTGCGGCTGTATATCTGTTGGATATAAGGCCGGTAAATTTAAACCAGTTTTAAAACCAGCGGTGCTTGTAGGGTTATAAGTAAGGCCATTTTGATAGGGCAGGTATGCGTTGGCACTTTCTGCTTCGCCGAGACGCAATTTTCCGTAGGTTAACCAGTTTTTCACCGAACCCATGTCAAATGCATCGGTAAATACAAAGCTCAAACTTCCTGACGGATAAAAGTAACTCCAGTTTGTTGGCCGCAGTGTCGACGACCAATCGTTGGTTCCTGACAGATCCAAAAACAGGTAATTTTTGTACGAGAGGTTAAGCAAACTATATACCGAGTTTATTTCCTGTACATACCGGTTCTCTGTAGGGTTGAGAGCCGAAGGCGAGTTGCCATTGTAATTGCTCAGGTTAAAAACAAAAGGATAATTAAACGGCCCCGGGTTATTCGAGGCGATATCATACATATTGGTATAATAATGCCTTGCGCCTACTGACAGGCTGGCATTAAAGTCCTTTAACAACCTATCTTTATGAAAAACCAAACGGCCATCCAGGTTATTGGTAGATGTTTTTGCCAGGTCATAGCCATAGGTACCCAGCAAGCCTGCCGCATCTGTGGGGTAATTTTGCGTTACATACTCGTTGGTGTAATAATCAAGCCCAACATTGCTTATAGCCTTTAACCATGGCGTAATTTCGGCATTAAGCGAAATAGAGCCTACAAATTGATTTTGTGTAAGGGTTGTATTATCATTGAAGGTATTCCACCAATAATATTGCTGTCCGTATTCAAACGGGGATTGCTTCAGAACAGGATTCTGCGATCCATCGGGCAAAGTGCTCAAGCCTCTCTCAATGGGCTTATAATCAGCCGGTAAGTTATAAACCGTCATATAGCCAACACCAATATTTCCTGCAGACCCGCTTTCGCCATATATATTTGGTGGGTTAAATTTTTTCAAATTAATATAACTGGCCGTCGCGTCGATCTTCACCTTCGGACTAACGTTAATAGAAGAACCGATGTTGAACGTGTTGGTGGCATTATTGCTGTTATAGGTTATCGCATCGTTTGTCATCCGGGTATAGGACGCGCGCAGTGTACCCAATTCGCCGCCGCCTGAAACCGAAATATTCTGCGTTTGTGTGTTTCCCTTGCGGTAAAAGCTTTGGAATATATTAGAATTACCGGTGTATGGCCTGGTTTTTCCGTCCCACCAAACTAATGGCTGGCCCGACATTTTAGGCCCCCATGATGCACCATCTCCCGGAAAACCGATATAGTTATAGAATGGGCCGCCTGCGGGGCTGGTAACGCCTGGGCTTACATAAGCTCCCGGTATATTACCCAGCGAACCATATGGGTCGCCGCCAATATTTTCCTGCCTGTTATTGCCATTGGCATCCTTATAAAATTGGGCATTGGCCGAATAAAGATCTTCTGTCATACCGTTACCGTACTCATCCTGGGTTTTGATATACCTGTAAGGGTCGTTAACACGATAGGTATAGTTATAATCAACACCAAATCCCGACTTTTTGCCCCCTTTTTTGGTAACAATAAGTATAACACCATTGGCTCCGCGGGCGCCGTACAACGCTGCCGCGGTTGGGCCCTTTAGTACGTCAACGCTTTCGATATCGTCGGGGTTTAAGCTGTTTAAAAACGAGCCGTTATCAATCGGCGGCTGCGAAACATCTGTATTTCCACCATTTGTTGCATCAGCAAAGGATTGTACAACTCCTTTTGGCTGTACAGGTTCGTTATTAATGATAACGCCATCAATAACTATTAGCGCCTGGTTATTACCGAGCAGGTTATTATTACCCCTGATAACGATACGGGTTGAGGCCCCTTCAACCCCATTGGGCTGCGTAACATTTAAGCCTGATATTTTTCCCATCAAACCTGTAGCAATATCTGGTGGGTTCACTTTATCCATATCGGCTCCGGATATTGTCTGCGCCGAATAGCCTAATGACCTGGCTTCGCGCTTGATACCCAAAGCAGTAACTACTACTTCGTTCATTGACGAAATGTCGGCCAATAATTTAACAGTCATGGGGCTTTCGCCTACCGGTACTTCTTTTCGGGCAAAACCTACAAAGGTAAATACCAATATAGCGTTGTTGTCTGGCACGGTTATAGTAAAAAAGCCGTTAATATCTGTAACGGTAGCTATGTTCGTGCCTTTAACCCGTACAGTAACACCGGGCAAGCCAACATTTGTATCATCAATTACTTTACCTTTTATGGTAACAGGATTGATTTTGATATCCCGCGTTTGCGCTGACGTTTGCACAGACGGCTGCTCTTTTGCCTTTAATACAATGGTTTTTTGAACAATAGTATAGGTTATAGGCAAATCTTTAAAGCAGGCATCGAGCGAAGCCTCGAGTGAAGAGTTTTTTACGTCTAATGATATTTTAGGCGATTTTTTTACCAGGTCGGTTTTGTACCAGAACGTGTAACCGCTTTGCTGCTCTATTTTATTTAATACTTTTTCGAGCGTAGTGTTCTTTTCACTTATGGTTATAGTTTGCGCCCTGGTAGCGGCACTTAGGTGCAGGCAGCCTACTAAAATTATTATAAAGGTCAGCTTCATGGCCAGCAGTGTTTTTTTGAGCCACGGAAAATGTAACCGCAGCCTATTGTAATGAAGAAATTCCATACATTTGTTTGGTTTTGGATGATAAAAATGGTTAAGAAAATAGCATTTTGAATTGCCAGACCGATATGCCGGAGGTGCTGGAACACGCTCCGGCTTTTTTGCCGGCAAAAAAGGACTTACAGGCCTTGCCTGCAGATAGGGTTTTCGTAATTATTTTACTATAATCTTCCTCCCTTCTATTGTAAAATTTATCCCGCCTAATTCAAGAATTTTAAAAACCGTTGAGGCATTGGCTTGCCTTGATATTTTGCCGTGATACGTATAAGCAGGAGTGTGGCCGTTAAATGCCACATCCACATCATACCACCGGGCAACCTGCCTCATAATGGTTTGTATGTCGTCGTCGTTAAACTGGAAAAAGCCATTCTTCCATGCCGTAATTTTCTCGGTATCAACGTCATCGTTTATCGTTAACAACCCTGATTTATTCATTACTGACTGCTGTCCGGGTTTTATGAGCACACTGCCCCTGGCTGAGCTTACCTTCACGCTGCCTTCAAGTAAGGTAGTGTTTACAGTAGGCTCGTTGCCGTAGGCACTCACATCGAAATGCGTACCCAAAACCTGGATTGTCTGCGTAGGTGTTTTTACATTAAAGGGTTGATTTTTATTTTTGGCAACTTCAAAATAAGCTTCGCCTGTTAATTCAACAGTGCGTTGTTTACCCGGGAAGGCCGTTGGGAATTTTAATGAGGATGCGGCATTCAGCCAAACTTTTGTGCCATCGGCAAGCACCAACTGGTATTGGCCGCCGTTGGGTATAGTGATGGTGTTATAGGACACTTCATTGTTATCGGCACCATGCTGATAGGTGAGTGTACTATCCTGTTTAACAAGGCTTAAACCTGTTTGACTTGCCAGGCTGCCATTTTTTAAATTGTTTAAAACCAGTTTTGATCCATTAGCCAGTGTTAGTACAGCTTTATTGGTACCCGGCGCAAGGTCATGCTGAACCAGTTGAACGGCAGTGCTTTTAGGCCGTTCGGCAGTGCGGTAAAGCATCGCAGAAATAAAAAGCACCAGTATTGCTGCTGCAACCTGTAAATACCTGTTGCGATAAAATGGGATGACCGGTTGCTCCGATTGCATTATCCTCGAAGCTATCCGGGTTTGTAAGGTTGAATTCAGCGCGTCGATTTCGGCCGGGCTTAACTGATCGGTAATTTGCGGCTCGTCGGCAAACGAATCAAAATAGTTTTCAATGGTAATAACTTCTTCGTCAGAAGCTTTACCGCTTAAATACTTTTTAACTAACTCCCGTAACTCTTTGACCAAATCGTCCGGCATAAATTTATCAAGTTTTATAATAGCATGTGTTCAAAACTGCATAACCCTCCCATCCGGAATTAAATTTTTTTTATTTTTTGTGAGTTTGCTCTTTTAATGAGATCATTTTTCCATGTTTAGCGATACTCACTAATATTCTATTATTTAAAAGCGATCTCCTATAACCATTTTTCTTATATTTACTTAAACTTGAATATCGTGCCTAAAGGAGAAAAATCGGACCTTTTAAAATTCCTCTCTCCATTTTCAGAGGATATTCAGGAAAGAGCAATGTGGCTTCGCGATTTTGTCTGGGATTTATATCCCCAAACAAACGAATTGATTTATGACAATTATAATGCTGTGGCATTCGGTTGGTCACCTACAGAAAAAGTCGGTCATACTTTTTGTTCAATAGCGGTAGGCAGGTCAACTGGCAATGTACATTTGGGGTTTTACTGGGGTGCGGAGCTGTCTGATCCAGGAAAAATGCTATTGGGAAATGGGAATCAATATAGATATATACTTGTTGAAAACACGGCTGAATTTCCAAAACAATATATCATCCAGCTTTTAGGAGAAGCTTATGCCAATTCCATTAGAAAAATTAAGGATACAAAACAGATTGTAACAGGGAAAACCATCACGAAATCTATTTCTGCAACTCAAAGGGTTAAGCGAAGCAAATAGTTGTCACGTTTATCCAGTAATGTTATCAGATCAAAATGGATAATAGTTTGGCCAAATGCGATCGCAAAAGGTTAAGCGAAGTAGAGAATTGATTTTGTACCGTTTTTTGAGACACGTTAAGTTTGCGGCTTATTTCTTTGGTAGAAAGGTCCTCACTAAATTTTAGCCGGAACACTTCCCTTCTTTTCTCCGGCTGCATCTCCAGCCATATGGCAATACATTCGCGTAGCTCCTTCTCATGAAAAACGGAATCGGCCTGGCATGCGTCAATAGCCATCATTTCAACAGGTTCTTCGAAGGCAGTAATTTGTTTATTTTTTTTATAAAGTAAAAAAACCTGGTAACGGGCTGCGCTATGTAAATAAGCACCCAGGTTTTCAATGTTTTTGCTTTCGCGTTTTATCCATATATCAGCAAAAACATCCTGAATAACGTCAGCGCTAAGCGCTTCGTTTTTTAATCTTTTGTAGCAATCGTTGTACAGCTTAAGCCAGTACCTGTTGTAAATTTCATTAAACGCAGCCTGGTCCCCCTGTTTTAACAGTTCAATCAAATCACAATCGGCATATTCACTTAGTTGCCCCATTCTGCTAAAAAAATTCGAGGATTAAAATTATTAAAATTAATATTATATAACAATAATAAATATCAACTGACCCCGTTAAGCCGCTTCATCTCTTCCGGGTATCCGCCTGATGCATAGCGATTTTACGCGTCCGCTTTGCCTGATAAGCATTAAACAAATACTTACAGGCATGGGCTAAAATATCAATAAATTTATCAAATATCAGATTTAGGGGAAAATGAACTCATCTGCAAAACTATTGCATAATCCTGGTGAACTATAAAAAGCGGTGGGGTGTTGTATCGCAGGAACCACCTTGATTCGAATGCCTTTAGATGAAAGTTTCAAATCGTTTATTTTTATATCGACTTAATAATGGCCTTTTAAAGAGAGGATATCAAGAATTACCAACTCATTTCTTTCGTTAATTTCGTAAATCAAGCGGTGTTCGTGGTTTATCCTTCGCGACCATGCTCCTGATAAATTATATTTTAAAGGTTCAGGCTTGCCTATCCCTCCGTATGGGTTTTGTTGTATGGCATCAATAAGCGCGGAAATCCTTTTCTGGATGATTTTATTTCCCGATTTTTTCCAGTATTTTAAGTCCTCAATTGCCTTGGGGCTATAAATTACTTCCATAGATCTTTAGTGTCGATTTTCACGCCCTTCCCGTTCTTAATATCTTCCCGCCCTTGCAGTATTTTTTCAACAAATTGTGGGTCATATGGATTTTTCTCGGACTTAAAATCAATTTTAAGCGCTTTAATTACAGCCTTTAAGGCTGCTAATTGCTCTTTGGTTTTAGGTTGTACAATCAGCGTTTCCATACACAAAAATACGTAATAATTAAATTGAGTGTATGAAAATACTAACAGGATATAATGTGATGCAACCGATGGCTCAAAAGGTAGGACAGGGGTGTGGTAAACGCTGGATATGAGTTCGATTCTCGTCAGGGCCGCGGTTAAGTTAAAAGCCTCAAGTCCTGAAGCTTTTTTAATGCATCAGCACGATGGAGCGGATGCAACCTGCAGACCTCGCAATCGCCGTTGCGAACCTCAAAAAAAAGGCAGAGCTAAATTGTTTATGGGCCACAGTTTTGCCACAACCCGAAATCAAAATTAACTAAACGGGTTGCCAAGCAACAATACCACGGTCAGCGAAAACAGGAACAGGCTTAACAGGTTTTGTATGCCCAGGGTAACCCTGGTCCAGCCGAAACTGCGGATATCATATTCTTCCCTGAGCAGCTTTTTAGCCCATTCATTGATATTGTATTCGCCAAAACCAATAGCAAATGCGGTGATAATGCTTAAAAAAACGAGCCTTCCGGGGTGAATACCGTCATTGATCACAGTCTCCTTGCCCTGGCCATTGTCAGCCGGGTGCCGTATTTCAATCTTAAGTTTTCCCGCAAAAAAGAGTAACAGGTACACGCGGTAAAACAAATAAATCAGGGTAATCAATATCATCAGCGGCCTGAATGGCTTTAGGCCGTAATCACTGGTTACATCAAAAAGCAGCTGGTCAATAGTACGTGTGATCCAATCCGGATTTAACTCAGATTTGCGGCGCTTAATGGCTGCCGTAATTTGCCGTTGCGCTGTGTAAAACCCGCCGGTTTTAAATTCCCCCTGCAGTTTTATCAGCATTGCCGGATTCGTGCGGTAAGTAATCGAGTCGAGGTTGTCGGCGCTGGCCATTCCCTCAACATCCGGGAGGCTGTCCGGCTCGAAAATCATTCCCGATACGTTTGCGTGGGTGAAATCGACGTTTTTGAACTTTACGCTTGTAAAAATACTCCGTCGCAGGTCCGCGCCGATAAACGAGCAATTGGTAAACGAGGCGCCGTTAAAATTAGCGCTGTCGAGGTGCGAATTATAAAAGTTAACTTCCGACAACCTGGAATCGGAATATTCGATTTCCTTTAATACTGAGGAACAAAAATTCACCGAGTCGAAAGTTGTACGGGACAGGTCCGCATACTGTAAAGTAGCGTTATAACACAAAATGCCTTTGATCTTTTGGGTCGACAGATCCAAACGGTTCGAATTATCGGCGCCATGTTCGAGCCAGCGGCGGTGCTGAAGGATTTGCTGTTCGAAATGGACGCTGTCCTTAGGCTTGATAAGCAGGTATGATGAATTGAGCGCGGGTTCCCTGCCGTTGCCGTTGGTGATTTGTGCCGCATCAACGCCGCTGATCATCACCATATACATGCTAAAGTTTGCCTTGTTGTTTTTCTGCGGCGGCACCGAAAATAAATTCCCTTCAAACTGCTGTTCAACGTCCGAAGCAGCAAGCATGCGTACATATACCACGTAACGGGCCTGCTTATCGGTAGTGTGCAGGGCTTCGCTGAGCTCAACCTTTTTATAATCGCGGAAAACGGCCGGAGGGCTGCCGTTAAAAATGCGGCCATCCATTACCAGGTAAATCTTTGCGCTTTTACCGTCGGTTATGTGGATAGTAAACAGATTATTCTGATCGCTCATTTTGTCGGCATTGGCAGTTTGTATCAACACCGCATTGTTCAGTTCGCGCGGCACAGCAATAAAAGTATAGCCACGATCCATGTACACGGTTGTTTTTGGGGCGCAGGTACTAATGGTATAAACTTTACCGCTATTGGTGGTAATGTAATTTGCAGGCTCATCGGCCTGGTATGCCAGCATTACCCAACCAATTACAAAGGCAGCCGCATCATAACGGAGTATCCGCCCGGCAAACTGCCTGAACAATGCGAAATTGATGATCAGCAATATGCAGTTAAGTATTGCGACAAGGGTGACAAAGGCTACCAGGATCATTTTATTAAATGATAAAACTAAGGAACAATATAAGCACATTTTTTAGATACGGCAAGGGAATTGCCTGGAACAAGGGACTTGGGGATATTACTATCAGAAATGTTGATCAGCCTTTTATCAAAATTTTGTTGTTTTTATATCAAAGTAAATTACAGTACTTTAGATAACCCATTTCCCGCCTGCCCTGCTAGTTTTCTGAAAGAATCAACCAACTTTATACAACCTATAACAAACTAAAAAAAATGGAACATCAAACTAACCAGCCATCGCCTGAAAATATCATGAAAATTGGCACCGGCTTTTGGGCCTCAAAAATTCTTTTGACTGCGGTGAGTTTTCAATTATTCACGAGGCTTGCTGAAAAGCAAACCATGAAGGCCAAAGAGATTAAAGACATTTTGGGATTTAAATGCACGGACCGGAATGTTTATGATTTTTTAGATGCATTAACCGTGTTTGGTTTTTTAAAGCGCGAAGGTATTTTGGATACAGCTGTTTATTCAAATACCGTGGACGCAGATACATTTTTAGATAAGAACAAGCCATCGTATATTGGCGGGATCCTTGAAATGATGAACCACCGGTTATATGGATTTTGGGGTAACCTGGGCGAGGGGCTGCTTACCGGGCTTCCGCAAAACGAAGCAAAAAGAAGCGAGGATTTTTTCGGCTTGATATACAGCGATCCTGAAAAATTAAAAGAATTTACCAATGCGATGAGCGGTATCCAGATGGGTAATTTTATGACCTTTGCTCAAAAATTTGATTTTACAAAATATAAAACACTGATAGATGTGGGTGGTTCGGCGGGGTTGCTTTCGCTGATGGTTGCAAAACATAATGACCATATGCATTGTACAAGTTTTGACCTGCCGCCGGTTGAGCCTATTGCAAACGCTACCATACAGCAATTTGGGTTATCAGATCGGGTGAAAGCCGCAAGCGGCGACTTCTTCACGATGCCAATACCTGGTGCTGACGTTGTTGTAATGGGAAATATACTGCATGATTGGAACGAAGAAAATAAAATAGCATTAATGCAAAAAGCTTATGACGCACTGCCGGCCAACGGGGCATTTGTAGCTATTGAGGGCATAATAGACGACGAAAGAAAGCAAAACGTTTTTGGCATGATGATGAGTTTAAATATGCTTATTGAAACAGGAACGGGATTTGATTACACATTTGCCGACTTTAACCGGTGGGCAAATATTGTCGGGTTTAAATCAACCTCGCTTATCCCGTTAGCAGGGCCATCAAGCGCGGCGGTGGCATACAAATAAAACCGCGTTAATATTGTTGTTGGCGAATTTTTTTAAAGCCTTTAGATGAAAATGGACTGACCCCCAAAATCTAGAGGCTTTTTCATTTGTTTAACCCACCCGCTTAACCTATTTTAGGCTGATCTCCGTAATTTCAACTACTTTCAAGAACATGACCATCGAATTATTTAACCAGGAATTTCCAACGTTTGCGGGCTCCACAAAAGATATTTTTTAACAAGTGATCATTTGAAATGAAAGATAAAATCGGAACAAAAGAAAATCCATTAATGCTGAAAACCCCGCCGCTATCATCGGAGTTTACGATGCATGTGGATGAAAGAGATGGAAAGAGGTGCTGGTTTGTACCGTTGGTAAAACCGTATTGCATTATGACCAGCGCTGCATAGATGATCTTTATGCTATGCTTAAAGCGCATGGCGACTGGATGGAACTGGGCAGCGCAGACGAGCAGAAACCTGCTAAAGAAGGAACCGTAGAAGCCTGGGGACGCTCGGCAAATAATCCCGTTGGTGGATGGTATAGCTTAAAAAAAGGGCCTCCGTGGCAGGTTTGGCATGTATGTTCCCCTTTTGATGGAAAGCCTTGGACTTGCAGAGGTAACACATGATGCAAAAGGGAATAAGATGAGGGCGATATAAGCTGGACTTATTGAGGCTTTTTGTTATTATCTTTTTTTATTTTAGAGCCATGTTTAAAAGCCTGGCTGTCCTTCATCTTTCGGCAATTATCTTCATCGCTCTAATGGGATATAAGTTTGGAGGAGAATCCAAAAAGAGTACGGGGGGGCAAAGAGTTTGAAGGAATAATCACTTATCATGAGATATTTAAAATTAGTGATGGCACGATTAATTTAGATGACACTGTGCAGGTTTTTTACGCTCATGGGAATTATGTTGGTGTACATTCTGGCAAATCACCAAAATTCCACGTCGTGAAAGACTATTATCTCGAAAGCAGGCCTTTGCGATTGTTTCTTGATAATACCTCAGATACATTGCATCAATTACAATTAAATTTTCCCGTTGAAAAACTTGATGGTTTTAAAGTGAAGAAAATTAATGATCGGATACTTTTCAGAAAATGTGAAGAAATTCAGCTCAACGTAAGTTATTTGGAAACGGGGTCTATTAGCTACACAGATTTCAGCTTCATATTTTCGAGGGGATATTTAAATATTGACAAAGAACATTTTAAAAACTGGAATCTCGGATTTTTTAATAAGGTCGTGGCCGAATCCGGCGCTTTTTATTTGAAGTTTAAATCAGTCCATTTTGATAGTTCGCACAAGAACGTTTTATCCAGTAAAACTTTTGATGTTATTTCGGCAAAGGAAGTAAAAATTGACGCTAAAATATTTGAAATAGACACGAAAATGATCAAATGGGCTAAATAGAGCGCAGCGATAAATCTGCTATGGGGACGGGAAAGCCGTGGAAGTATCTTTATTTGGAACTTCTGGAATCAGGTTTTTGCATCTGTAAAATCAATTGCCCTGATGAACTTTGCAGGGACACCCGCAACAATTGTATTAGCCGCAACATCTTTATTAACCAAGGCGCCCGCAGCCACTATTGCGTTTTCGCCGCTAGTTACACCCGGCAGTATGGTTGCCGATGCACCTATCCATACATTTTTTTTAATGACGATGGATTTAAGGTCAAGCGCTTTTCGTTGCGATGGGTCCACCGGATGGTTTTCGGTGATCAAATTTACTTTTGGCCCAATTTGCACATCGTCTTCAATGGTTATTCCGCCCAAATCAAGGAAGGTGCAAGCATGATTTACAAATACATTTCTGCCAAATTTAATATGCCTCCCAAAATTGGTATAAAAAGGCACAAATACGGTGGTACTTTTATCTATTGAAGTCCCGGTAATTTCACTCAAACGCTCCCGTATCTGTTCAATAGAAGTAGATATATTAAGCGCTGCCGACAATCTTATGGTATTGGAAACAATTTCCCATACATGAGTCATTTGGGGATCATCATTCCGGATGATGCCTCCGGCAAGCATTCTTTCAAAAATGTCAATTGAGTTTTCAGTCATATCAATGCAGTTATCCTTGCCAGGCAAGCCCCTATACCCTGACGGCAATCATTTCGAAATAATCGCGTGCACTAAGATAAAGAATTGCATTTTTAAATTCAATTGGGAGACGCTCCAAATCCGCACACAGCAACGTACGCATTCGTTACACTACACGTATCGAATGGTATGTATTTTCTTATTTATCAGCGGGTTATAATTTTGGAACAGCGATTGAGTTAATTAATTTACTTGAAACCAGATACATTCCATATCAGCCTGTATGACATTGCGTTGTTAGCATCGATATTCGTCGGGCTGGCATTCAGCATGCAGTTGTGGCTCAGAAAGACCGCCGGATATTCCAATCGACTGCTTAGCCTTATCATGGCCACATTGGCGTTGTGGTTGATGAGGATCGAATTTATCGATATCCGGTTGGGAAACTATTTTCCGCTTTGGAGCTGGATGCCGTTACCATTGCTGCTTTCTTTAGGACCGCTGTTGTTTTTTTACGTGCGCAGTATAGTGCGGCCGGAGCAAAAGTTTACCCGTAATGATTTGCCGCATTTCAGCCCGTGTTTATTGGAACTTGGTCTGCATGTGCTGGCGGTGGTACAGAGTGCACATACTGGGGCTGCAACATATGATACCCCGGCCTATAAACAATGGCAGCCGGCATTGCAATTACTGGCCTTTATTTCAGTTGCCGTTTTTTTATACCGGTGTGCACAGCTGGTTAAAAATCCCGCCAGGGAAAATCAGAATAAAACACCCCGGCAGAATCTTTTGCGTGTAAGCCCCTCATCAAAAGATAAACTGATACAAAAAGGATACTGGCTACGCCACCAGATGAAGGTGAACCGGTTTTACCTGGATGCGGAGCTGAGCCTGAATTCGCTGGCCAAAGCGCTCGGTATCCCTATTCATGAATTGTCGAAGATCATCAATACCGGCCTGCGAAAAAATTTCAACGACTTTGTTAACGAATTCCGGATACAGGACGTTACGCGGAAAATGAAGGACCCTGCCCATGACCGGATAACGCTTTTGGGTATTGCGTACGATTGCGGGTTCAACTCAAAAACCACTTTTAACCGCGCCTTTAAACAAGTTACAGGCAAAAGCCCTGTGCAATATAAGGGCGAACTAAAAAAAGAGCGACCAAATCATGATTCGGAACCTTTTTACCGGTCCGCTGCGATAATTTCGTGTCACGAAGCCATCCCTGTATGGTCTTATGAACAATTAAATCGCAATTTTATGTTTCGTAATTATTTGAAAATGGCATGGCGTAACACGCTGCGCAACAAAGTTTACAGCGGCCTTAATATAGCAGGCCTGGCCACCGGGATGGCGGTAGCATTGCTCATCGGCCTGTGGGTGGCCAACCAATATTCTTATGACCGTTTCCTGCCCGGGTATCCGCAATTGTACCAGGTTGAGATGAACCTGACCACCCAGCACAACGGCACTACTACGCAAACATCCATAGCGCTGCCACTAACCGATGTGCTGCGCAAAGAAATACCGGGCATAAAATATGTGGCTGAAGCTGACAATATCGGCAAAATGAACCACGGCCTGCTGGTGGGCGATAAAAAATTATACCTGGGCGGCGGAGCAGTGGGTGTGGATTTCTTTAAGATATTTCAATATCCCTTTGTTAAAGGCAACGCCAATTCGGCCTTAAAGAATATCTATTCGATAGTGATAACCGAATCGACCGCTAAAGCTTTGTTTGGCGACGCCGACCCCATGGGAAAACCCATCCGCTTTGATAATGCGCAGAACATGACCGTAACAGGGGTTATCAGGGATATTCCGGCAAATGCTACGCTGCATTTCAACTACCTGGTGCCTTTTGCTTACAGCGAAGCCACCCAGGGCTGGATTAAAGATGGACGAACCAAATGGACCTACAATTCGTTTTCAGGCTACCTGGCGCTGGAGCCGGGTGTCACTTACGGACAAGTTGAGCCGAAAATAAAGGATATTGTTTATAAGCGGAGCAGGGAGATGCGCACGGCGAAGCCGGAGGTGATACTGCATCCTTTAAAAGACTGGCACCTGATCACTGATTTTAAGAATGGCAAGCCGGTTGGCGGTTTTGTGGAGTATGTGCGCCTGTTCAGCATCATTGGCATGCTGGTGCTGGCTATCGCCTGTATCAATTTCATGAACCTTTCGACGGCAAGGTCCGAGAAGCGGGCGAGGGAAGTTGGCGTGCGCAAGGCCATTGGCTCAGCACGGATGGATTTGGTTTACCAGTTTTTAACAGAGTCGGTATTGGTGACGTTTATATCCTTCCTGCTGAGCTTGCTGCTGGTTATGCTGGTTTTGCCAGCCTTCAATACACTTACAGGCGCCGATGTCCATATTCCGTTTAGCAATGCGGGCTTCTGGGGCATCACGATTGTGTTTGTGCTGTTTACCGGTTTGACAGCGGGCAGCCGGCCGGCGTTTTACCTGTCGTCGTTCAAGGCGGTGAAGGTGCTGAAAGGGAGCATCCAGATGGGCCGCTGGGCGTCGCTGCCCAGGAAGGTGCTGGTGGTGGTGCAGTTTACCTGTTCCATTGCATTAATTATCAGTACGGTTATCGTATACCAGCAGATTCAATACGTAAAAAACCGGCCGACGGGCTACAGCGCCGACAGGCTGATGATGACCGACATGAACAACGACCTTTCCCAACATTATGAAGCCTTGAAGAACGACCTGCTCTCTTCGGGACTGGTGGAAAGTGTTGCCTCATCAACATCGCCGGCAACACAAGTGTACAGTCATTTTTCGCTGGAGAAATGGCCCGGCAAAATTGCGGGCGACGAACAAGTCAACATCGGCGCGATATGGGTATCTGAGGACTATTTTAAGACCTTGGGAATGACCTTTGCCGGGGGGCACAATTTTACGGGCGACTGGAAAAGCGACACGCTGAATGTGATCGTTAACGAAGCCACGGTGCGGCGCATCGGGCTGAAGGACCCTGTGAGCCAACTGATATCATGGAACGGCAGCAGCAAGCCGGTAAGGATCATTGGCGTGGTAAAGGACGCGCTAATGGACTCGCCTTATAGCCCGGTGGAGCCTGCCATTTTCGGGCATAACCCCTTCGGTTTTGTGGTAACGTACCGGCTGGCTAAAAACGTGAATACACATACCGCGATAGACAAGATTGGCAAGATGTTCGAAAAATATAATCCTGCATACCCCTACCAGTACAAGTTTGTGAACGATGAGTATGAGCACAAGTTTAACCTGGAAGTGCTGGTTGGCAAACTGGCGGGCGTATTCGCCGGGCTGGCCATATTTATATCCTGCCTCGGGCTGTTCGGGCTGGCCGCTTACGTTGCCGAGCAGCGAACCAAAGAGATCGGTATCCGTAAGGTGCTTGGCGCTTCCATAGCACAGGTTTGGCTGCTGCTCTCCACCGATTTTATCGTGCTGGTGTCTATCAGCTGCGTTATTGCCTCGCCCGTAGCGTTTTATTACCTGCACAGTTGGCTCCAAAAGTACAACTACCGCGTCGGCATTAGCTTAGGGGTGTTCATCGCGTCGGGTATAGCGGCGATCATCATAACCCTGTTCACGATCAGTTTCCAGGCTATAAAAGCTGCACTGACCAACCCGGTGAAGAGCCTTCGCTCGGAATGAGTTTGGGCTCGCTGAGCGCGTTTGGGAAGTGCTTTGCAACAAATCGTGTTCTAAACAAGTCGCGCAAGGTAAATCAGGCTTGAAAATGTTCGGGCTTTATAGTCTTTGGGTCAAGTTTATGTCAAAAGCCTCAAGTCTTGAGGCTTTTTGCTGGTATGTAGATGCAATCTACAGGTATATTGGTTCGAAGTTGCAACCTCGAACAGCGGGGTCGAAAGCTATTAAAAGATAGCGGAATCTTTCCTATGAATACGATTTATGGTCACTTGATGCTCCGATTAACAGTTTCCTTTTACGGAATATATTTATTAATATAGCCAGTATTTTGTAATTAACCAGCAAAAGATGAATGTATTTTATAACGAGATTTCGCCTAAAGATTGTTATAAGCCGTACATTCAAAAATTCTGGATATTAGATAATATTCAGAATCCGCTATATACGCCGGCCAGGTATGCATTGCCAAATGGGTGCTGTACTATTGTTTTCATTAGCGGCAACGGCGCTCTGTTCAATCCTGCAGGTAAAACGATTGAATTGCCTGCGGGTGCTTATCTATCTGGCCAGATCACCGAAAGAGCAGGCATATCGTTAAAACCCTTTTCTAAGGCTATTATGGCGCAGGTAAAACCCTGGTTTCCGCCAGTAATTACCAGTATTTCAATGAATGAGTTGGTTAATAGTGTAGTCGGCCTGGAGCATATAAATCACATTCTTTACCAGCAGCTTATAGATATCGATCTTACAAACGAGGGGGATGTTATCCCGGCGTTATACAAGGCGCTGGATGCTTATTTGCATACCGGCGGTGATAGTCATTTTATTCAATGGGTGTATAACAAATTGCGGGTAAGCACATCAACACCGGCAAACATCGCAAATATAGCCATCGCCTCCGGCTATTCACAACGGCGTCTCGAGCAAAAGTTTAAAACTTTGATTGGCCTTACCGCCAAGGAAGTGCAACGTATTCTGCAATTAAGGCTATTGATCGATGATTTGAGTAAACACAGTTACAACAGTCATTTGGGCGCTCTTGCGCACCAATATGGTTACTACGATCAATCGCACTTTATCAAATCATATCAGCGTATTATTTTAGAAGCGCCTTCCCGGTTTAATGCGGGCGACTACATATTGCCGCTAACCGGACATTTCGATTTTTTACAATTATAGCAACTTCCTGTAAGCTAATTTTGTGCCTTATTAAATATCGATTATTATGAAAAGATGGAAACAGACCATTATTGTAAGCATATTGCTGTGCGTTTATATGCAGGTCGCTTTCGGGCAGTCCAAATTTGATACGCTTACTACATCATTACAGCAAATAATCAAAAAAGATAGTTTGCCCGGAATGTCTGTTGTATTGGTTAATGCAAATCAAATCGTTTACGAACACAATTTTGGCTACGCTGACGTTGCAAAAAAAATCAATTATACATCGCAATCGATACAGAATATTGGTTCGGTGAGTAAAACTTTTATTGCGATAGCTTTAATGAAAGCAATCGAGTTAGGCTATTTCAACTTAGAAACCAATATCAACACGATACTCCCCTTTAAAGTGGTGAATCCAAATTATCCAAATGGTGTTATCACTGTAAGGGAATTGAGTAATCATACCTCCAGTATTCTGGACAATCCTGCGATTTTTCCGGATACCTATCAATTTGACGAAGGATTTGCCGAGTATGATGCTTCTGCATACAAGCTATTACAAAACCTTGGGTATCATCAGAAGATTAGAGACAGCTCACTCAAAACATTTTTATACAACTACCTTTCGGCCGATGGAAAGTATTACAGCAGCAACAACTTTGGCAGCATTGCACCGGGTAATTCATCACATTACAGCAACATTGCATCGGCGCTTGCGGCATATCTGATCGAGGCCAAATCAGGCATGACCTATGCAGAATTTACAGACAAGTACATCTTAAAACCACTTAAAATGTACAATTCCGGCTGGTTTTTAAATGCTCAAAAATTAAATAAATACGCCAAACCCTATTTTGATCTTTCGGCATCATTTCCATTTTATCAGTGTATTACATATCCCGACGGCGGGCTCAGAACAAATACAGCCGATCTGAGCAAATATTTAATGGCCCTGATCAATGGTTATAATGGCGACCAAAAATTATTAAACAGGCTATCGTACCAGACGATGTTCACCCCGCAATTTTCCAAAGACAACCCTCCTAAAGGTATTAGTTTAGCTTATCGAAATAAAGGGATATTCTGGAACCTTTATAACAACGGGACTTTCGGCCATGACGGTGATGATCCCGGGGTAAGTTCCTTTTTATTCTTCAATCCAAAGACAGGCTTAGGCGGTGTATTTTTGTGCAACAGATATTTGGCCGACAAAACTCAAATCATCAACTTACTTGTACAGGCCACTAATTAGAGACGATAAAACTCGTTAAAGTTTCTGCCCGCAAATACATCTTAAATCATCGCTATCGACTTTTTGTAACTGATTCAAAAAAAGTCCCATAAGGATCACTTTTGAAAGTCATCTATTGGATGGGTATCGGGATTTTTTGAAGCTTTACGTTATGCATTTGAAGGCTTTTTTGCTAGCATTCTTTTCCTATTTTTAGTGCACCATCATGGCGTAAACAATGAAATGGAGATATAGCAAATACTGCCTGTGGGTTATCAATACCAAACAAAAACCCGAGCTGTATTTATGGGATAATTGGAAACGGCTTTTACCATCGCTGGACGTACTGGTAAACCTGACTCAGGAACCGGCATTCATCCGTTCGTTCCAGGGCTATCAGTATGAGACCAATTGGCTTGGCTTTGGCCGCATGAAATGGAACGAAAAGAACAATATAAAATGGACCACAAAATACATCAATGAGAAGAGGCGGGACCAATTACCCCAATTTTCCCACACAGAAATTTGGGCGCCCGATTGGAACCGCGTTTGTGATAATGGTATGCCTCCTGACATATTCATTCAATTATATAACTTCCCAACGCTGGAAAATATTCAGGAAGGAATTGTTATAGCGATGCCAAGATCGTTGTACCATAAAAACAAAGTTTTGGTTGATACAGAGCTCATGAAACTTGTGAGCGAAATACCCGGTGCAACTATTTCTGTTATAACAAGACGCTGGTATCCGGGCTGGAAGACTGGCAATGAGATTGGGGATATTAATAACCAGGAGATAGAGAAAATTGTGGAAGGGGGAATGTGAGGGGTCAGAAACTATCTTTTGACCCTGCTACATTATGCGAATAAACTGTAAAAAGAGTTGGAGTTTTATAGCTAAAGACCACAAAAAGGTTAAAGGCCGATAGTCGGAAGATTGCGGGCTTTTAGTTATCTTCGATTATGATTTCTCCTAATAACATAATGCCTCCAAAGAATTGGCAGGACTTTGAAACTTTATGCCTGAAGCTTTGGGGGGAGATATGGAATATTCCACATGAAATAGAATTTAATTCAGATAATTCACAGGGTCAACAGGGGGTGGATATCTACGGAGCTGTTAATGGACAATATTATGGCATACAATGCAAAAACAAAAAGCTAAATTTAATCGACGGTTCATCCAATCGGATTTCAATTGGAGATATACGAATAGAGATAAATAAAGCAAAAACTTTTAAGCCGGCTTTGTCAAAGCTAATAATAGCGACGTCATTACCAAAAGACCAGAAAGTCGAAGAATTTGTGAGAATGGAAAATACCGCTAGCGTAAATGATGGCTTGTTTTCAATTCAAATATGTTTTTGGGAATATTTTGAACGAAAAATTCCCGAGTTTCAAAAAGTATATGATTGGTACTTAAAGAATGAAAATTTTCATCGTGTCCGCGAAATGAGTGTGACTTTTAGCGAAGGCAAAAAACTAATGACTTATCAACCAAAATTTCTTAAAACCATCGAGCGATTTACCGCTCAACCAAAACTTGAAAAGATTTCGTCGAAGAATGGCTTTTCTTATACTTTAAACGATTATTCAGATGAGCAGCGAAATGACATTTTAGATTTTCAGCGTAAGCAAAAAGAAGCGATAAACAGGATGTTCCCTAAAATAGAATGGGAACAAATTTGTTGGTTCAATCTTTTTATTAAAAATAAAGGTCAAGCTGTTATCGAAGATTATAAACTTGAACTTGATTTTGAAGGGAAATTTGACAGAGTTGGTGCTGAAAGTAGAGATTCGATTTTCTATCCTGGCTTTTCAACTAATGTGCGTGAGTATAGTAACTCAAAAAAGTCTTTGTGGATAAAGCCGTCGAATAATATTCTGGTTCAAAACGATAGCTTTTCGACTAATAATATTTATTTAAAGCCTTTGCCGGGCGAATCGACGGATGTAAAATTATACTGGAAATTATTATCTAGAGATTTCGAAGATTCCGGCTCACTTGAAATTCAGATAAGGCCGTTATATCATAAGGAGTATATTACACATTATAACGCAGATATTGATGAAGAAAGAATTACAGAGTCAGTATCCCTTGTAAAAAGAGACGGTAACCGGACTGCGACAATGGGAAATATTGTTTTTCATGATAAAGAATCAGATTTCACATTTGAGTAACGTCCTTTTTCCCCACTCGTTAAAAAAATAAGTGTGTCTAATTATAATGAAACACACCACAGGCGAAAAACAAAAGCAAGCAATGCTAAATGCTTGACTATGCCAAGGTAAAAATCTGTAATAGCTTAACCTAAGTTGAAAGCCTGTGGTTTTTTTATATTTACCCGAACAAGGACATAAACTCAATTTGCAATGAACATCATTATAGCTACGATCCCGATTATTTTTTTTACTGTTTGGCTTGTGGTAAAAAGCAAGAACAAATCGAAATTTGGCGTCAACTTAAAGAGGGTTTACTGCCCGGTTTGTGGTACAAAACAACCGATAATAAGAATACCCAAAAACGGCGATCAGTTTCTATTCGGAGGAACCACCTGCCCAAAGTGTCATGCCAATTTGGACAAGTACGGGGATGTTATCAAGTAAAATCAGCGTGAAAAGCAAGTCTGAATTTGTTGTTTGCGAACCAAACCCAATCGCCGCACAAAAATAAGAACCAGGTATAACTTTAATGGTGACACGATTTTGTCAGTACAGGTACGGATTTTTGGCAAAATGGACGTCGCAACTCATTAATAATGAGGTGTTCCAAAAATAGTGATGTGTGGAACATGGAACACTGGAACATGGGGTGGGCTTAAAAAAACGTCGTTTTTAGAGTTGCTTATGCATCCCGACCAACAATGCGGCAGTTTAAAAAGCTGAGTAGTATTAACCATTTTAGTGGGCGTTGCGATTTGCGTATCTTTGGCGCTTCCCTCAATTTGTACAAATATTCCGCTTATGCCATCGCCCGTTAAACAAACCATCGCCGAAAAAGAAAACTTGCACCCCCGCAATGCTCACCGGCTTGGCTATGATTTTAAGGCGCTGATAAAATCGAGCCCCGAGCTTCGCCCGTTTGTAAAAGTGAATGAATTTGACGTGGAGGCGGTTAATTTTAGTGATCCGGACGCGGTAAAAACCCTTAACAAAGCTTTGCTGAAATTGCATTATGGGGTTGAGGGTTGGGATATCCCGGAAGGATACCTTTGTCCGCCGATACCCGGTCGGGCTGATTATATCCATTATATAGCCGACCTGTTGGGCGAAAGCAACAAGGGCGAAATCCCGACCGGTAAAAAAATCAAAATACTGGACATTGGCACCGGCGCCAACTGCATTTACCCGGCAATTGGCAGCAGTGTTTACGGCTGGAGTTTTGTGGGTACCGATATCGATCCGATAGCTATCCGATCGGCAAAAGACATCGCGGCAGCAAACAAACCATTAAAACACAGGGTTTTATTCAGGCAGCAAACCAATAAGCACAATGTATTTAAAGGTATTATTTTGCAGGATGAAGGTTTTGATGCCACCATCTGCAACCCGCCATTCCACGCCTCGCTGCAGGAAGCGCAACTGGCAACTATAAATAAATGGAACAAACTCACCAGCTATGGTAAGCCAAGCACGGCCCTGAATTTTGGCGGACAGAAAAAAGAACTGTGGTATCCCGGTGGCGAAGCGGCATTTATTAAGCTGATAATTGAACAAAGCGCCCTGGTTGCTAAACAATGTTTATGGTTTACCACCCTGGTATCCAAAAAGTTCACCCTTCCCGGCGTTTATAAGGCCCTGAAAAAAGCGGGCGTGGTTGAAGAACGAACAATAAATATGTCGCAGGGGCAAAAAGTAAGCCGCATAGTGGCATGGACATTTTTTAACGAAGCCGAACGCACCGAATGGGCCGAGACCTGGTGGCGTAAACCTTAAGCGTTTTATTACCGTGTTTTAAAATCAAAAGCCGGTGGCTCCAAGGAGCTACCGGCTTTTGAATAATTAAATTAAGTGATCTTTTAACGGTCTATCGACCCCATTACCTTTTTCATGAAAGTATTGGCGGCATCTTTTTCGGGCATGCCTCCGGCTATCATTTCGTGAACTTCGAGCGCACCGCACAGGTTTGATATTAACTCGCCTATAACGTCAGTCTCTTCGCTTTTTATAGATGGCGCTTCGCAGATATTTTCGAGCACCTTAATGGTCGCTTCAATTTCTTCGACGGTTGAAGTGCGCTGTATCTGTCTAATTACCGGTAACTTCATTTATTAAAGTTTGTAGCTGTTCTTCTTTATTTGTTTGCACCTGGTTTATCAAAATGCCATTTTTAAAACCGGCAAATGTGGGCAGGTTGTTAACGCTGGCCATTTTGCGCGATATCGGAAACTTTTCGGCATCTGCAATTACAAAAGTGGCATCGGGTTGTTCGGTGGCCAATCTTTTAAACTTGGGCTTCATTAAACGACAATTGCCGCACCAGCCGGCCGAAAATTGCACCACCACGTTTTTATTGCCGGCAACAATTTCTGCCAGGTTATCTTCAGTCAATTCAATCATCTGCGCGGGCTTAGTTTTTCGAAAAATATTCAGCAACACCCTGTGTGGTAGCTACCATGGCTTCTTCGCCTTCTTCCCAGTTTGCCGGGCAAACCTCGCCGTATTTTTCAACATGCAGTTGGGCATCGATCAAGCGGATATACTCATCAATGTTGCGGCCTAAAGGGAAATCGTTTACCGATTGATGCCTTACCACACCTGTTTTGTCAATAATAAAAGTGCCGCGGTAAGCGATAGGCGCTCCCGAAAACGACCATGTGCGAGTATTAGTGTCAAATGCATATTCGCCGCCTAACACACCGTAATTTAACGAGATAACTTTAGATGTATCAGCAATTATAGGGAAGGTAACGCCTTCAATGCCGCCATTATCGCGCGGGGTATTTAACCAGGCAAGGTGAGTTTCTTCTGTATCTGTTGAGCAACCGATAACTACGGTGTCTCTTTCTTTAAATTCAGCAAGCTTTTCCTGGAATGCGTGGATCTCGGTAGGGCATACGAATGTAAAGTCTTTAGGGTAGAAAAATAGCAGTACATTTTTCTTGCCGATGTATTGTTCAAGGTTAAAATCCTCAACTATTTCCTCCCCGTTTATCACAGCTCCGGCTAAAATTTTTGGCGCTTGTTTACCAACTAATGTCATAATATTTATTTTTTTAGATGCTTTTTTTAATAAGCCGCAAAGAGAAGGTATCCGGAGCTATAAATCCAAAAAAGATTTTTTTTTGACCGTTCATTAACAATGACTATTGAGCACACAAAAACCGCGTTTATAGAATAAATATTAATTATTGTTAAACCAGCGAAATAATTGAAGTGTTAAAGGATTGGCAGGGAGTGATATAAAAACCGGATAGTGTAATTTGTACGCTTGTTTTGCTTATAACTTCTTATATTTTGCTGTTTACCTGGTTATTGGCGCCTTGTTTTTCCACAAAATACCCGTTTTTAATATTCAGTACTTAAAACTATATTTGGTAGATAAACTCTAAATTGATGACAAACAGATATTTCGCTCTAATTGGCTTTGTTTTGGCTGTATTTATAATAAGCTCATGTCAAAAAAACGAGCCAACACCCACAAAGATCAATATTGTTCCCAATAACCAGTTGCCACCAGTTGACTCGGGTTGGTCTTTTGCAGGTACGCCCTCATTTGCTGACGAATTTAATTATAACGGAACGCCCGATACCTCCAAATGGGGCTACGACCTGGGTGGCGGCGGATGGGGCAACCAGGAATTGGAAGATTATACTGATTCGCTTAAAAATGCATATGTGAGCAATGGCGTGCTGCATATTACAGCACTGCAACAACACCTGGGTGGGATGAATTATACTTCGGCCCGCATGGTGTCAAAAAACAACGGCGTTTTATTGTATGGCCGTATTGAGGCAAGCGCCAAACTGCCACATGGAAAAGGCGTATGGCCGGCTATCTGGATGTTACCTAACGATTATGTTTACGGTGGCTGGCCTAAGTCGGGCGAAATTGATATTATGGAGCAGGTAGGTTTTGATCCTTTAAATGTTCATTTTTCGGTTCATGATGCCAATAACTTTGGGGGAAACAGCCATACCGCTCAAATGATGATAGCATCGGATACATCGGCCTTTCATAAATACCGCGTTGACTGGACGCCCTATGCTATCCGCGGCTATTATGATGACCAGCAGGTATTCAACTACGTTAATAACGGCAATGGCTTTGCCGATTGGCCTTTCGACGAAAAATTTCATGTGTTGCTGAACCTCGCCATTGGCGGTAGTTGGGGCGGCTCGCAGGGTGTTGATCCCGGTATTTGCCCGGCCACAATGGAGGTTGATTATATTCGCTTTTATAAAATGCTCAACAAAAAATAGGGGCTTTTTATAGCTATCCTCAAATAAAAACATTTTACAATCAGCATAAAAAAGCCTGTAATTGTTGCGGCAATTACAGGCTTTTGTTTTAGTAAGTTTTTTAGCTGATTGTGTAGGATATATTAAATAATGCAGTATTCCCGTCAATATACTTATTGCGACACCCTGCGTATCAGGTTGTTTCCGGTATCGGCTACAAAAACGTCGCCGTATTGATCAACAGCAACGCCCTGTGGGCTGTTAAAAGATGATTGCATTAATGTTCTGTTTACCGAACCGGCAGCCCCGGTGCCTGCCAGGGTGGTTACCGTCCCGTCCGGAGCAATCTTGCGTATCAGGTTATTGCCCGAATCGCCCACATAAACATTCCCGTCCGAATCTACGGCAACACCGGCGGGCGAACTAAACGTTGCAGCGGAACCTTTACCATTTGCAGCTCCCGATCCTCCTCCTCCGGCAAGCGTTGTTACTGTGCCATCAGGGGCTATTTTACGGATCATGTTATTGCCTTCATCGGCCACATAAACGTTGCCACCTGCATCAACGGTAAGTGCCTGGGGCTGGTTAAATGATGCTGCCGTTCCCTGGCCGTTTGCATTGCCACGACTGCCGCTGCCGGCAAAAGTAGTCACCTGACCCTTTGGCGTAATCTTGCGGATGAGGTTATTGCCGTTATCGGCTACATAAACATTTCCTACCACATCTGTAGCCACACCGGTAGGGCCTGAAAATTGCGCCGCAGTCCCCAGTCCGTTCCCTGAACCCTGGCCGCCGTTACCCGCAAATGTGATGACAGCCCCAGTCGGGTCTATCCTACGGATGGCGGAATTATCGTCATCGGCTACATAAACGTTACCGGTAGCGTCAACACCAACACCGCTAGGGAAGTTGAAAGTAACAGCGCCCTTGGTGTTTGAAAAGCCTATTTTAGTGTTGCCCGCTATGGTGTTTACTACGCCCTGCGGTGATATTATCCTAATGATATTGTTTTGCTTATCGGCTACAAATAAAAAACCATCGCTGCTTATTGATAGCCCGGTGGGGCCGTTAAAGGATGCCTGGGCTTTGGTACCGTCGACCGCGGCTGCGCTACCATTGCCGGCAAAAGTTGTTACCATGGGGGTATTTACAATGGGGCCAACAGAAGTAGTGCCTGAGCCGCCTTTTTTGCTGCATGCCGAAGCGAATATTACTACTGTTAAAAGTAAATTAAAAGAGCGTTTCATGTTGTATTATTAAGTAA
>Ga0207667_10000772_pt1 | contig 41643 bp, 33 predicted proteins | sample KBSCornC52_FD_184301 | JGI IMG/M metagenome (GOLD analysis project Ga0207667, IMG submission 184301) | Corn rhizosphere microbial communities from Kellogg Biological Station, Michigan, USA - KBS Corn C5-2 (SPAdes) (version 2) | ecosystem: Host-associated > Plants > Roots > Rhizosphere > Soil ...
TCGGGGTTTGCGGGTTCATCACGCCCTGGAACTGGCCGATCAACCAGATCACGGCGAAACTCGGCAGCGCGCTGGCGGCGGGCTGCACGATGGTGGTGAAGCCCAGCGAGTATGCGGCGCTCAGCCCGATCATTCTGGCGGAGATCCTGGATGCAGCCGGCGTGCCGCCGGGGGTCTTCAATCTCGTGAACGGCGACGGGCCCACCGTGGGAAAAGCCATCTCGGAACATCCCGGCATAGACATGGTTTCGTTTACCGGATCGACTGCGGCCGGCATTCAGGTGGCGCGAGACGCGGCAGCAACCGTGAAGCGCGTGCATCAGGAACTTGGCGGCAAATCGGCTAATATCCTGCTGCCGGGCGCGCATATGGCAACGTCCGCGCCCTACGGCATGATGCGCGCGTTCACCAACAGCGGCCAATCCTGCATTTCGCCGGCACGCATGCTGGTCCCGGAAAACGATGTCGAGAAGGTTGTGGGCCTGCTCAGATCCGCTGCGCAATCGATCGTCGTCGGTGATCCTGCACGGGAAGAGACGACACATGGCCCGCTGGTCAACCGCCGCCAGTTCGAGCGTGTGCAGAACCTGATCGGCTCGGGTATCGCCCAAGGTGCCCGGTTGGTCCTTGGTGGCGAGGGAAGACCCGCCGGTTTCAATCGTGGCTACTATGTGAAACCAACCATTTTCGCGGACGTGACGCCCGATATGCGCATTGCGCGCGAAGAGATATTCGGCCCGGTCCTGATGATCATGAGCTATCGTGACGTTGACCATGCGATCGAACTCGCCAATGATACCGTCTATGGGCTGGCCGGCTTCGTATCAGCGGACTCTATCGAAGAGGCCGATCGGGTTGGACGTCGTATCCGCGCTGGCCGCATATATCTCAACGATCGTCCACAGGACGAGACGCCCAATTATGAATTCGAGGCGCCGTTCGGCGGCTATAAGCAATCTGGCAATGGCCGCGAGGTCGGCCGGTTCGGGTTCGAGGAGTTTCACGAGGTGAAGGCGTTTATCGGGTGATTTTCCGTATGCCGTCTCACCGCTCGCCATCCGCTTCTTGACAAGGAAAAATTGATCGAATGTTTTACGAACCGGCCAAAAACGATCACGGATTGCCTTACAATCCGTTCAAATCCTGCATCGTGCCACGGCCGATCGCTTGGATTTCGACCATCAGTCCCGACGGCAACGTCAACCTCGCGCCTTTCAGCCAGAGCAATATCCTCGGCTGGGACCCCCCCTATGTGATGTTCTCGCCCCAGACCCGCCGAGACGGCCGACGCACCGATACGGTCGCCAATGCCGAGGCGACGGGAGAGTTCGTCTACAACATGGCGACCTATGCTCTGCGCGACGCGGTGATCGAATCGAGCATGATCGAAAGCCCGGAAGTCGACGAACTGGCCGCCACCGGCCTCACTGCCGCTTCTTGCCGTCTCGTCCGGCCGCCGCGCGTGCTCGAAAGCCCCGTCAATCTCGAATGCAAGCATCACCAGACAATCGTGCTGCCAAACGGCACCCCGAGTCAGTTCAACTCTGTCGTCATCGGCCGCGTCGTCGGCATTCACATCAACGACGATTATATCGGTGCCGACGGCAAGCTGGATATTCTTGGGATGCGTCCGCTCGCTCGCATGGGATATCTGGATTATACCTCCGTCACGGACATATTCGAGATGCGGCCCAAGGGCGTGCCCGAGGATGTCGTTCAGGCCATGGCTGGCGGCTCGCCAGCTTTGAAAGGATAGGAAGGCGGGACGGTCTCTCTCGGCTTATTGTTTGGCGACACAGGCCTCGATGGCGCTCGCCACGCGGAACAGATGATGGTCGCGTCCGCGGGGTGCGGCAAGCATCAGGCCCACCGGCGCTGCGCCTGGATCATGAACTGGAAGCGATATCGCGCAGCCATCGAACAGGTTGACGACAGAGGGATTACGCAAGAGCAGCAGGTTGATCGCGGCGAAGGCGTCATCCTCCGCAAGATCGTCAATATAGGGCGGTATGATCGGGACAGTGGGCATCACCAGCGCATCGAAATCGCCAATGCTCCTCTCGACCGCGATCCTATAATCATCCCGCGCCATGCACAGCTTGATATAATCGGCTGCACTCTGAAGCTTGCCGCGTTCGATGCGTACACGGACCCTCGGATCATAGTCGCGGCCTTGCTCCTCAATGAGTTTTCCATGCCAGGCGTAACTTTCGGCGGCGGCAAAACCACCCAAGGCGTTGATCTCCGGAATATGATCGAAGGCGGGGATATCGAGACGCTTCACCAAGGCGCCCGCGCGCGATAGTTGGGCGAGTGCACGGTCAACGCCTTCGAAGACAATACTGTCCATCCCATTGGTGACAAAGTTCCCGACCACCGCCAGCCGGAGTCCTTCCACACGGCTTCCTGCCAGATCGGGCTCCGGTCCATTGGCCAGAATGGCGTCCAGGGCCGCGCAGCAGCCGACGCTGTGGGCGATCGGCCCGATCGAATCGAGGCTCGGTGAGAGCGGAATGGCGCCATCGGAGGGTATACGATGCGCCGTCGGCTTATATCCGACAAGTCCAGTGAGCGCCGCCGGAATGCGACACGAGCCTCCTGTATCGGTGCCGATCGCACCATAGCTCATGCCGTCGCTGACGGAAATCGCCGCACCCGAGGACGACCCGCCCGGGATGCGGCGCGCTGCCCTGTCCCATGGTGCCGCAGGGGTGCCATAGTGGGGATTAATGCCCACGCCGGAGAAAGCGAACTCGCTCATGTTGGTTCGACCGACGATGACCAGACCGGCGCGGCGGAGGCGGGTGACGATCTCGGCGTCGCGCGTCGCGGGAGGGCGATCCGATAACACCATGGAGCCGGCGCGCGTCACCTGCCCTGCGACGTCGAAAAGATCCTTGATGGAGATCGGAATGCCCGCATAAAGAGGCAGTGTTACGCCAGCTGCGCGTAATCGATCTATCGCTTGCGCGGTCGCGATGGCCACAGCTTCATCGACGTGCAGAAATACGCGGATGCCCTCTCCGCTTTCGTTCTTGATCGCCGCCAGGCATTGCTCGGTCAAATGCTGGCTGGTCGTCTTCTTTTCGGCAAGGTCGCGCGCCATCGCAGCGAAAGTGCGGAGGGCCATGGGGCGACCTGCGTCAGACCGGATCGTAATAGTGCATTTCGAGCAGGAGGCAGCCTTCAGAGGACCGGAATGGCCCATGGTAGGCGCCCGGCGGGCGGCAGGCATAGGTGAACGGCGCGAAACTCTCCCCGTCCTCGCCACCGACTGTCATGTCGCCGCTGATGAGGAAGACTTCCTCCCAATAATCATGCACGAAAGGCTCGGTCGTGAAGACCCCCGGGTCGAAGCGCAGGAGCCGTGTTCGGCTTCCCCGCCCTCCTTTTTCGTCCAGCGCACCCGACAGGATTTTCATTTGAATGCCCGACGGATAGCCGGGGGGCACCTCCCACCCGATCGTCATGTCCAATGTATGGAACTCGTCGTGAATCTTTTTGACGGGCATGATCCTATTCCTCTTTCCAGAATGGCGCGAACTGCTCTGCGACGACATCTCCGTAAGCCGGCATTCCCCGCAGGATACTGGCAGCTCGGCAGAAGGCATTCATGCCTTCGACGGACTCAGGCCGTATTGCCGAGTCGTAGAAAGGCGCATCACGCCGGATCAACGTGGCGATCAGGGCTGCCTCTTGCTCAGGGAAGAGGCGGCCGCCTATTTCGGTCGCCAGCTGAGGATTGCTCTTGAGTGCGGCCTGCACCGAAACGATCGCGCGGACGGCTGCCACTGCGATGTCCGGCTGGTCCCGGATCAGCTGGTCGGTCGTTGCCAGCGATGCCATGGTAAAGTCGAACCCTTGTTGCGGACCATCTCCCCGGCGCACATCCAGCACCATCGCCCCGACGCCGCGCCGGATCGCCACCTCTGCCGCCATGCCATTGGCCCAGAAACCGTCTATCGACCCTTCTTCAAGCGCCTTCGCCGCCGTCAACCCGAAGTTGATGCTGGTTCCAATTGCGCCTTGCACCGGGGCAAGGGTGACCTCGTCCCGTTCAATATCGATCCCGCCGGCGGTCAACAGCGCGCGCAACCCAAGTTCGACCCAAGGCGCCGCGCCAATCCTGCGCCCCTTGACGATCGAAAGATCGCCGCGGGATGGATCGAGATCCGCGCGCATGACGAGAAACCAATACATACCCTGTGCCTGAGCGCAGAGCAGCTTCACCCCTTGCCATTCCGGAAACGCGGCCAGCGCCGAGTGCGCCGAGCCGGCGACGAAATCGACCTGCCCGTCACGCAAGGCGGCGTAAGCGCGATCCACCGGGAAGATCAGCTCGATCGACGCCTCCACGCCGTATCGCGCGAAGCAACCGAGCTCCACGGCCGCCACCGCCGGGAAGTAGGAATTCGAAATGAGATCGGGAACGGCGATCTTCATAGTTGCCTTATCGGACCGGCTCAACCGGCCACTGGCAGGGATAGAATGTCGTAAGCATGCGAAAGCCGGCGCTCCAGGATCGGATCCTCGAGTTCGAACTCAAAGCTGCTGGAAGGCCGGATGCCGCCATGCGCCGCCAGTGTGCCGCAGAACATCAGGGTGCCCTCCTCGAGTGGCGCGCGCCAGCACGATAGAAGCTCGGCCGGCGACAGCATCGCCGAAAGCGGCCCCTCTTGATATAATGTGCGTTCCCCAGCTTCGTGGACGTAGGAGCGCAGCACAAGACTGTCCCAATGCTCCGCGACCGAAGATATTTCCCAGAACTCACCCGAAACGGGCTTTTCACACATCTGCTTCGATACCGTGATGTTATAGGTTTCAACATCACGATCGGTATGATCCGACCCGATTCCGACCCACAACCGACCGCCATGATGGAGGAGCACGAACTCGACTTCACCGCTTGAGGATTCTCCCGTCACTTCGATGACGGGCGCGGTGGTCAGCCGGCTTGCGGCAACGCGATAGAAGATGGGCGTTGATGTCGGCGGCTTGACGCCTAGAGCCTCCAGTTCCGCGATATGCTTCTGAAGCGCCGCCTGATCGCGCCCCGTCCAGCCCGCGATGATCACCGTCCTAATCGGAACGTCGATCAGATCATCCAGCTTGAGTTGCAGCACATGAACGGGAGCGGCCATCGGAATCTTCCTTGTAGGGATTGACGCAACCGCAGATCGTTTCAGATGTCGGCGCCTGCGAGCGCGGCATCCACCAGCCGACCGGCGCGATCGAAATCATAGTTTCGGTACATGTTCATTTTGACGAGATAAGAGGCACCGCCGTAAAATTTCTCATATTGCTGGTGCCGGCTGGCGAACTCGGTCCCGATGAAATCCCAGGCCAGCTGCATGAGCCGTGTCCGTTCGCGAGCGCCCATCTCGCTGGAAACATAGTATCGCTCTATATCGCCGCGCGTTTCCGGGTTTTCGAAATCCAGACGCGACGATGGCAGAGAGATCATCGCAGCACCTGTCAATTCACGCACGATATCGATCATGTGCGCATTGATTTTCGACTGTAGCGACATGATCGAATAGAGCGCTTGCTTCGACGGCCAGAGGATGCCGTTTGCGTCGATCGTCGCCGAAACCTCATGCGCATTGAGCATCTGCTCGACGATGGATGCATAGGCAGCCAGCTCACCCATCTCCACCTGGACGGGCGGAGCTTTGTCGTTACCGGTTGCCTTGTTCATTCGGTCGGCGAGGCCAAGCAGAAAACGCAACTTGGTTGCATAGCGCACCTGCGCCTGATGATTTCCATAGGAATGCGCCGGTGTCTTCCACCATTGCTGGAAGCAAAGTTCGGTGTTCCGGAAGATGAAAACGCGTTCCCACGGCACGTGCACATCGTCAAGCACCACGAAACTGTCCGTTTCATCGAAACGCGTGGTCAGCGGGTAATCCTCGACGCCGGAGGCATTTAGCGCAAACGGACGACGCGGATAGAGCTTGAGACCGGGAGCATCCATCGGGATGGCGACGCTGATCGCGTAATTCTCATCTCCAGGACGCAGGGGATGGATACAGCTGAGATGCAGATAGTCCGCAAAGACGGCACCGGTGGCCAGCTGTTGTCCGCCCTTGATGACAATGCCTGAATCCGTCTCGCGAACCACGCCGGCATAAAGCGTCGGATCGGCCTGCTGATGCGCCGGCCGGCTGCGATCGATCTGCGGGGGCACGATCGCGTAAGCGATATATTTGTGGTTGTCGCGGACGTGCCTGTAGAAATTCAGGACATTTTCCGCGAAATTCTTTCCGCCCTGCTCGAAAAAAGCCGGTGTCGCCGCATAACCGGCAAAGAAGTTCGCCACATGATCCGGCGTGCGCCCCATCAAGCCGAAGCTCTGCTCGGCCCATCCTTCGGCCGCTAGCCGCTTGGCGCGAAGATCGGCATGGCTGCGCGGAATCTGGAAACAGCGCCAGACAGGGCCGCCCGTGTCGGGCGACGTGAATGTCATTCGCTCGCGATTATCCGGCGCAGCGGCATAATCGAGCAGCCGCGCCAGCGTCCGCGCCGCGCCACTGAAAGCGGGGTGATCGGCGACATTGGTGACCCGTTCGCCATTGACAAAGACCGTACGCTCGCTCGCGCTCAGGTCCCTGAGAAAGTTTTCGCCAGTCCGCAAGGGGACTACCTGGCCGCTGGTCACCGGCGCATCAACCTGCTGCAAAGCCATGCATTTCTCCTGTCCTCGCGGAACCGATCCAGCGCCAGCGGTGATTCCATTAGAAATTAATATACAATATGTATATATATTTTGGCCTATTGTCAACTGGCCTTGTTCCAGCGACGCCTCAGGGCAGGATCGCCGATCCCCACCGCGCCAACACGGCATTACTCTCTTCGATGCTCAAGGCGGAGGTCTTGGGATAATCGGCAAGGTGCTGAAACGGTATGCAGGCATCGATGATCATCTTTGAGTGGGACGTTAGCCCTATATCGCGGTCGGCCATGGAGATGCGCGGATCAAGCGATGAGCTCCACGCATTGCGAACGATGTCGACGTCCTCCGACGGCTCCGCGCGAGTCGTTACCGCCCACATCACGTCTGCCAGATTAGAGGGGTCGACGTCGTCATCCACCACGACGACGATTCGACCCATGTAGCTGTTCGCGGCAGCGATCAGCGCAGCTCGCTTCGCGTGGCCGGCATAGCACTGCTTCAGGGCAATGACGGTCATGAGCTGAGAAACATGCTGCCACACGCCCGCGATGCCGACCACGCCTACTGCTTCCAGATCCGACCAGAGGCTGGCGGCACGGAACGGCAGCCCGAAGTGAAAGCGCGGCGGTTTGAGCGGCGGCGATCCCAGCAGGATCGGATCATTGCGATGATAGATGGCTGAAACTTCCATCACCGGTGCGGGACGCCGGTCCGCGGCATAATATCCGGTGAACTCGCCGAATGGACCTTCCGGCAGGCTCTCATCCGGAAAAGGCAATAGCATGCCTTCCAACACGATCTCCGCACGGGCAGGGATCGGCAAGCCGGTCCGGGGGCCATTATGGACAGGTACGGGCGCCTGCTTGATCGCGCCCGCGAAATCCAGCTCGGCAACCCCTTCCGGCAGATATTCGAAGCCCGCGATGAACAATGCTGGATCCTGCCCACATACCACCGCCACCGGACAGCCCTCTCCCCGATCCCAAAAGCGGCGGGCAATCATAGCGCCGTGACGGCCCTTGTGATCAAACTGGATCGTCACGCGCTGGGCGTCATGAACCTGCACCCGATAGATCGAGCTGTTGACCCATCCGCTCTCCGGATCCCGGGTCATAACCAAGGCGCCTGAGCCGATATATGCTCCCCCATCGCCGGGATGCCATATCGGGCAAGGCATCCGCCAGAGATCGACTTCCTTATCCTCCAATGCATTTTCCATATAGGGGACATCGCTGGTTTGCTCCGGCGGAATTAATCTGAGATCGGCCCGCCGTTCCATCCAGGCGCGCAATGCCTCAAGCGGCGGCAAGGCGGGATCGATTCCCAAGGCCAGCGCGGCACGTCTCAATCCGACAGTCGCATTGGTGAAAACGCGATTCCCAGAAGCTTGCCCCGGAATTCCATCAAACAGGAGCGCCGGGCAGTGCGGTAGGCCAGCTGCAACTTCCGTGATCCCGCCGATCTCATAGGCAAGCTTTGCGCCATTTACGCGCTTAAGCTCGCCGGCGCGATCGATGAGCTCGATAAAATCTCTGAGATCGCGATAGTCTGGGTCCATGAATGAATCCTCCCATGAGTCTGCGAGCTGCCAATTGGGCGGTTCTTGACAATCGCACAGCATAACACGATATGTACACATCGTATGTACATCATGTGCGGCGTCAATGATAGACCGGCCGCGGCGCAGCTCGAGCTTTTGGTTGGACGCATTTGCGCGCCTGAGCCTCCGGCTGACGAAGAGCACTGCTGCTTTCCCTTCCGGCAATGGCGGAAGCGTGAGAACGTGATCCTTGGATGTCAAGGACGAGTCAAAAACGCATCGCGTGCGTCGGTGCCAGGAGCCTGAAACATGGAGAATGACACTTGGCGGCGACGAATCATCGTAGGGATCACAGGTGCTTCAGGGATCATCTATGGGGTGACCGCCCTTCAAATTCTCAGGGATCTGGGATTTGAGACGCATCTCGTGATGACGCGCTCGGCGCGACAGGCACTAATTCATGAAGTTTCACTCAGTGCCAAGGAGATCGAGTCGCTCGCGGGAGTGGTCCACGGCATTGGCGACATCAGCGCTCCGATCGCCAGTGGATCGTTTCGAACAGTGGGCATGCTCGTCGCGCCCTGCTCGATCAAGAGCCTGTCGGAGATTGCCTATGGCACCACGTCAAACCTGCTGACGCGCGCGGCAGACGTGGTGCTGAAGGAACGGCGCAGGCTGGTTCTCATGGTTCGGGAAACGCCTCTGCACGCAGGACATCTCAGGGCAATGGCGTTGGCCACCGAGGCTGGAGGGATCATCATGCCGCCGGTGCCGGCATTATATCCCCGTCCAGCATCGCTCGAGGAACTCATTGATCATACTGTGGGGCGGGCGCTTGACCTGTTCGGGATCGAAGGCCTCAACTTTCCGCGCTGGGGAGAATAGCGTTCCCGCGATCAAATACGCCTTTAATGTTCATATTGTATATATGATCGAAGATTGATATCGTTGCTCGCACTCGTCGCTGCCTAGACGGATTCTGGGAAAGGAAGCTCGATGGACATGCTTGCACAGGCGTGCGTCAGCAAGAGCCTAAGACCGGACGTTCGCATCTATTCAAGATCGCACCGGTCGACATATTCCCCAAGAGAGCTAATAAACTGATCAATTTCAACTTCTACCATATTACGAAGTAATAAATATTTTCGAAAAAGGGAATGTCATCATGAGAATATCGGGGCGCAAAGCACAGCCATTCCTAAGCATAATCGCCTTGACTTACTGCATATGTGCCGAGCAGGCCTACGCGCGGGGTGTAGGCGCAGGCGGCGAGAATGCGGCCGGGGAAATCGTCGTGACGGCGCAGAAGAAGCAGGAGCGTCTTGCGACCGTTCCGCTACCCGTTGCTGTCGTACAGGCGGCAGAGATCGCGGACAAAAGCCAGTACCGTATCCAGGATTATTACCTGACGGTGCCGGGTCTTGCCTATACGCCCAACCAGCTGGGCGGAACCGCGACCATCGCGATTCGCGGCGTGACCAGCAGCGATTTCGAGGCACCGACGGTTGGCATAACCGTGGATGACATGCCGTTCGGATCATCGACCTTGTTGGGCGGCGGTTTCCTCGTTCCCGACATCGATCCATCGGACCTCGCGCGGATTGAGGTGCTGCGCGGCCCGCAGGGAACATTATACGGCGCCAGCAGCATCGGCGGCCTGTTCAAATATGTGACTCATGACCCCTCGACGGATCGTCTCTCAGGACGCTTATCTGCCGGGATCAGCGGCGTTACGGACGGCTCTGGGGCTGGCTATAACTTCAACGGAGCGTTGAACGTCCCGCTAAGCGAACAATTCGCGATCCGCGGGAGCGGCTTTGTCCGCAAGGATCCAGGCTATATCGACAATCTGGGCTATGTGGGCGATCAACCCATCGAACATGGCGTAAATGAAACCAAGGCTTATGGCGGCCATTTGTCGGCCCTATGGCATCCGGCTGACGACTTTTCGGTCAAGATCAACGGATTCTCGCAATCCAACAAGATCCACGGCTCGCCCTATGTCCGGATTGCTCCCGACACTGGCAGCGTGCAGCAGCGCTTCCTGCCGGGTACGGGTTACACGAACAGGGACTTCTCGGCCGGCTCCGTCACCATCAAGAAATCCTTTGGCAGGGTCGAACTCACTTCTGTCACAGGCTACAGCGTTACCAAGCTGCTCGATTCCTACGACGTCACCGAACCCACAGGTTTCACCACTGCCGTTGCGTTTCCCGACGAAGGCGGATTTACGGACAATATCGATCGATCGAAGACGAAGAAATTCACGCAGGAAATTCGCGCGTCCATTCCGATCGGCTCGAACATCGACTGGCTTATCGGCGGCTTCTACACGAAGGAAAACACCAGCTGGCTGCAGAACTGGTTTGCAACGGACGTTAGCAATGCGCGAGTGGGGACATTCGTAACCTTCGATTTCGGAAGCACCTTTCGGGAAGTCGCGGCCTTCACAAATGTGACATACAGGTTCAGCGACAAATTCGATATCCAAGCCGGTGTCCGCAAATCGTATATCAAGTCCACATTCTTCGAAACCGATACTGGACCGTTCGTCTCGCTGTTCGAGAACGGAACGCCCGAGGAGCCCGGGTCCGACGTCCTCGTTTTCCCCGATCTTTTCCTGAAGGAGAATGCTTTCACCTACGCTGTCTCGCCCCGGCTGAAAGTCACACCCCAGGTGATGATCTACGCCCGCTTCTCGTCCGGCTACAGACCCGGTGGCATCAACTCGGTGGGCGCGCTCGTCGGTACCAATCCAACATTCAAACATGACAGCACCAAAAATTATGAGGTGGGCGTCAAGGCGACTATTCTCGACGGCAAATTGTTCGTGGATGGATCGCTCTATCGCATCGATTGGGATCAGGTGCAGATCCAGGTGAACAACGATATCGGCCTCAGCTTCTTCTCGAACGGCGGCAAGGCCCGGAGCCAAGGTGTGGAGCTAGCTGCGGAGTTGCGATTGTCGCGAGGGCTGAACCTTTCCGGCTGGGTTTCGTGGAACGATGCCGTTCTGGTTCAGGATTTCCCAGCGAATGATCTCGTCGCCGGCGCGGATGGCGACCGGCTGCCGTTCTCGAGCAAATTCTCATCGAGCGTCTCGCTCAACTACGAGTTTCCGATCGGTCCGAACACCGGATCCGTCGGCACGACCTTCAGCCGTGTCGGCAAACGGCTCGGCAATTTCCTGCCTGCCGGGGTCGAGCGGCAGGCCTTCGCCGGGTACAACAAGCTGGATTTGACAGCCGGCATCGAGGTGAGCGGCATCAAGATCAACACATTCGTCAATAACATAACCAACAAGCGCGGTATTCTCGGCGGCGGTCGCGGCACCCTCATCTCCCAGGATGCCTTCAACATATTGCAGCCGCGCACCTATGGCTTGAGCGTGACGAAGGAGTTTTGACGATTTTGAGCCAGACATCGGCCGCCATATTTGGCCGTAAACCGGCGAGATATGGCGGCACGCATCTTTTCGCTCCCAGCGGGTTAAGCTTTCGATCTCGGGGCCTGCCGGGTAAGAATAGGCCAGCTGTTGGCGCCGGGTTCGAGTTGTTGCAAGAGCGGCGGGCAAGAACAGTTTCGCGGTCTCACGCCGCAGGCGAGCATCATGAGGACGGGAGATAATCATGCGAGTTGGGATCGCTTCAATAGCGTTGTTGGCAGCCTCCACCGCCAACGCGGCACCGACAGCTCATACCGGCAAGGTATATGCATCCCGGCCCACAAGTCATGCGACATTGCGTGCCAACGTTCCAGATAAGGCACATCCAGACTTTTCCGGCATGTGGGAGCGCTATCCCGATCCGTTCGCGGGCGGGGTCGACTACCCCCCTCCTCCGGGCGGCCCGCCGCCACTGCGGGAACCCTACGCAAGCCAATTCAACGAGGCCGTCAAGAAGCGGGACGAAACGCTCAAGAAGGGCGAGCTCATCGACGATCCGAGCACGCGCTGCCTACCAGAGGGCATGCCCACCATCATGGGCGGAATCTATGCGCTCGAATTCATCCAGACACCCAAACAACTTTTTGTTCTCGCCGAATTTCTGACCCAGACACGCAGGATATATATCGACCAGGCGATGCCACCCAAGGAGGAGACATTCCCGAGCTATAATGGCTATTCGGTCTCCCATTGGGAGGGCGACACGCTTGTCGTCCAGACCCAGGATATTCGCGAAAACGTAAGATTCATGAACATGCCGCGTTCGGCCGACATGCAAATCACCGAACGCATTCGCCTCACCTCGCCCGATCAGCTTGAGGATCATGTCGTGATCGACGATCCGACGGTATTGACCAAACCCTATGCGTTCACTTTCGGTTATCGAAGACTCAAGGATTACAAAATATCGGAATATATCTGCGACAATAACCGATACAGCATCGGCGAAAACGGTGAACCCGCCTTGGATGCCGATCCCAATAAAAACCAGACCAAGAAATAACATGATGGCCTTCATGCCATTTGGAGGAGGATTATGAGCAACTGCAAGACCGCTTTGCTTGCCGCCGCTTTTGGCCTGTTCGTGACGGATAGCTCTTTTGCGCAGCAAGCTGGCGGGCAGTCTGCCGCAGATGGGCCACCGCCGGTTCAGGTCGATGAAAAGGGTACGGTGCACATTTCCGAGCTCAAGGTGCCAATGTCGAGCTATGTGAGCGAAGCCACAAAAAAATCTTTTATCGAATCCGGCAACGGGAATGCAAACCCGATATGGTCGGACGTAAACGCGCCGATCGAAAAGCTTCGGCAAATGTCGGAAGGGCCCGCCAAAATGGGAGCCGACTTCGCGCGTAAGGAATTTCCGGTCAATATTGAGGCACGCGAGATCGCTGGCGTTCCCACCCATGTCATCACCCCGAAGACTGGCGTTGCGCCCCGTAACAAGAATCGCGTGCTGATCGAGCTGCACGGCGGCGGCTTCTTCACCGGAGCCGAGGGCCAGGCAATGCTGGACTCGATACCGATCGCGGCGGTCGGCGGTTACAAGGTGGTCGCCGTGAATTATCGCCAAGGCCCGGAAAATAGGTTCCCGGCAGCCACTCAGGACGTCGCGGCCGTCTATAAGGAGCTGCTGAAAAGTTATAATGCCTCAAGCATTGGCATCTATGGCTGCTCGACGGGCGGCAGCCTGACGGCCATGTCGGCCGCATGGTTCCAGAAGGAAAAGCTGCCGCGTCCCGGCGCCATTGGCATCTTCAGCGGCGGCGCTTACGCCGGATTTGAGAACTTGCCGGATTCACCCGGCGCCTGGGGTGGAGATAGCCGTTATGTCGCGCCCGGACTGGTCGGCGAGCCGTTGTGGCCGATCGATCCGAAGAAGGTATCCCTGCCCGTCGCGACGGAGGCTTATCTCAAGGGCGTCGACCTGACGAGCCCGCTTGCTTCCCCGGCCCTGCATCCGGATGTACTGGCGAAATTCCCGCCGACGCTTGTGATCGCCGGCACCCGAAGTTTCGGTTTGAGCGCAGCGGTGCAGACGCATCGCGAACTGGTGAAAGCCGGCGCCGACGCCGATCTGCATCTGTGGGATGGGCAGGGTCATTGCTTCTATTATGATTTCAGCCTGCCGGAATCGCGGGAAGCGTTCGCCGTCATAACGAAGTTCTTCGACCAGAAACTGAAACCCTGATCGACTTGCCATGTCCTTGAACAGACGCGATCTCCTGCAGCAAGCGGTCTCTGGGGCAATCCTGGCCCCGGTTGCGATCGCAGGCACCTCCGCCGCAGCGAGATCCCGGAGCAAAACTTCGTCTCCAAAATCGGCCATTCGTCGGGAAGATGCGATTCTCCGGCTTGGCGGTCTTGGCGATGGCTACAAGATGACCTGGGCGGCAGACGACTGTCAGTATTTCGGCGTCAATGATGGCTCAGGATGGCTCGAAAAGCCGTTGAAGTTCTATAACAGCCGGATGTGGGCTGCAGTCGGCGCCCCTGCCAACGTGTCGTTTCGTGATGTTCCGGGATATCCGGAACTGAACAAGATGACCCGGCCGGATGACGCCCCTAGCTATTACGGCCATGGAACGTTGGCGGTCCGTGGACGGCTCTATCAATTTCTGAGTACGCTGGATCAGCGCACCGAAGCGCCGCGCCGCTGGACGGGTGCGAAATTAATCTGCTCGCACGACAACGGACGAACCTGGCTCAACCAGGATGGATCGGCGCCCGTGTCGTGGGAAGACTGGGGACAGCAGGCCAAAAGCCTGGCCTTTTTCCGGGAGCCTCAAGGTTGCTTCTCGCTCATTTCGATCCTCCAAATGGGGCGAGACTATTCGGCTAATCGCGATGGCTACATCTATATATATTCGCCCAACGGCAGCATCGATGGGCAGATGAATGATCTGGTGATGTGCCGCGTTCCGGTCGAGCGCATCGCTGACCGCAGGGCCTACACCTATTTCGCGGGCTGGCGCGGGGACGGCACCGCACGCTGGGCGCGCGACATTCAAAGCCGGGCCATCGTTCACTCCTTCCCGAAAGGATGGGTCAACCGCACAAATCTTTTTTCCGGTGATCTTGTGGTGGAGGCATGGCTACCCAGTGTCGCCTATGTCGCCGCGTTGGATCGCTATCTGATGGCTGCCGGCGGCACTGGTTGTGCCCCGGACGGCACCGAGTTCGGCAAGCCCAGCTATCTCGGCTTGTGGATCGCGAAGACCCCCTGGGGTCCGTGGAACCAGATTCATGAGGAAACGGCCTGGATGCCTGGCGGCGACGCTGCCGCCTGCGCCTACGCTCCGCAGATCGCGCCGAAGTGGATCGCCGCCGACGGCAGATCCTTCTGGCTCGTCTGGGCGGATCTTCAAGGCATACGTTCCTTCACGCGCGACAGGTCGCTGTTGGCGGCGGACCTGGCAAAAGCGGCCGACGTCAATGAACGCACGGAGATCATCGCCACATTCCACCGAAAGAAATTGCCGCATTACGCCTTCAACACCCAGCGCGTCGATTTGGTGTTCTAGGTTCGAAGCAGTGAAGACTCTCTGCGCCGCTATTCTGTGCCTGATGGCTTCCCCAGTCTTTGCCGCCAGCCCATTCGACGGAACGTGGCTGTGGGACGCAGCCTCCACGGAACTGTCCGACAAGCCGGACATCTATCTGCTCAACAACGGCATGTACCGATGCCAGAGTTGCGCTTCACCTTATGATGTTCCGGCCGATGGGCAGGACCACCTCGTCAACGGCCCGCACGATTATGATGCGATAGCGGTGACGATAGTCGATCCCCGTCATGTCCGGGTCGATGCCATCAAGGCAGGCAAACCGATGGCATCGACCATGTTCTCGGTCTCCAGTGACAACAAGCAGCTCATATCGGAATCAACGGACCTTTCGGCAGCCGCCCCGGTCACTTCGCGCCTCTTGTCGGAACGGATCGAAGGCGGCCCCGCCGGATCGCATGCCCTGTCCGGCTCCTGGCGCCAAAGCCGGCTTGAAGGCGTGTCCGAAAATGGGGCGACCGTGACCCTCAAAGTGACGAATATGGGCATCAGCTTCAGCGATCCCACCGGATTCAACTATCACGCCAAATTCGACGGCGCTGAGTATCCCGTTCATGGGGTCGAGGGAAATCGCACGGTGAAGGTTCGCCTCATCAGCAAGGACATGTTCGAAGAGACAACCAAACAGGACGGACAGGTAGTGAGTGTCATACGCCTCACCGTTGGAGCGGACGGAAAGACGGCCCGGTACGCCAGCGAGAATCTGCACGAAGGAGTCACCACACGGGGCGTTCTGCGCAAACAAGCCGGCAAAAGGGCTTCGCCAGGCAAGGAAGGACAGCCAAGATGAAGCGATTCAAAGTCATTGTGTTCGTATCGCTCCTGTCGGCAGCAGCGACCGCGTTTGCCGAAGATGCGGCGAATGTCAACGTGGATGCAGCTGGTACGGCTACAGTCACGCAGCTCAAGGTGCCGCTCTCGAGCTATATGAGCAAGGAGGCGAAAAAAGCCTTCATCGAAACCGCGCAGAAACCTATCGACCCCGCCTGGATGGATTCAGGCGCGCCGATCGATAAGCTACGCACGCTCGACGAAGCGGAGCTCAAACCCCAGGTCGACCATGCCATGGCGCTCTACCCAGTGAACGTCGAAAACAGGCAGTTGGCCGGCGTCCCGACGCGCGTCATTACACCCAAGGGCGGCATCGCGCCCCGTAACAAGAACCGTGTGCTGATCGAGTTGCACGGCGGGGGGTTCTTCACCGGCGCGGGCGCCCAGGCTCTCCTCGAATCCATCCCGCTGGCCGCGATCGGCGGATACAAGGTCATCGCCGTAAACTATCGCCAGGGACCAGAGCACAAATATCCCGCCGCGACCGAGGACGTGATTTCGGTCTACAAGGCCTTGCTCAAGGACCACGCCGCTGCGGACATCGGCATATTCGGCTGCTCTGCCGGTGGCAGCCTCACCGCTATGGCGGTAGCGTCCTTCCAGAAGCAGGGTCTGCCCAAACCGGCCGCGATCGGTCTCTTCGGCTCCCCAGCTTTCGCCGGCTTTCTCGCGCCGCCCGGCGCGCCCGGCGCCTGGGGTGGTGACAGCCGGTTCACGGCCCCCGTTCTGGTGGGGGAGCCGCCACAGCCGATCGGGGACGAGCCCATGCCGTTCCCGAAATCAGCGACCGGCTATCTTCAAAATGTCGACCTAAGCGACCCTTTGGTTTCGCCGGGAATGTATCCCGACATTCTGGCAAAATTCCCGCCGACTCTCATACTCACCGGCACGCGGGCATTCGACATGAGCGCGGCCATCCAGACTCACAGGGAACTCGTCAAGGCGGGGGTCGAAGCACAGCTGAACGTCTGGGATGGTATGGGCCATTGCTTCTTCGGAGACCCGGACTTGCCGGAATCACGCGAAGCCTTTTCAATCATGGCGAAATTCTTCGACCGCCGTCTCCGCTGAGACGATCCCTGTCATCGGCTCAGTCAGGGGAATCGCCTGTCTGACGCTTCCGATTTTTCTGCGCCGCCTTCCGTGCCATGCTCGCCGCTGCCTTACGTGCCTGGGAAAGTGCATCCGCTGAATTCGCTATGATTTTATTGGCGACGACATGTGCGTTGATCAGGCTTTTGACGCTGATGTTGTGGAACAATATGTCGTTGACTTCTCGGACCACCGGGCTGACCTGCTCCACTTCCTTCTCGCCCTTTGAGGTCAGAGTCACCAGAATGCTCCGCCGATCTGCCTCGTTGCTCCGTTTCAAGAGAAGGCCCTTCGCTTCCAATCGGCCTATTTCCGTCGTGACGTGTGTCGGCGCCATCGCAAGATGCGCCGCCAGATCCTTGATGGTGACACCCCTTCCGCCCTGTTGAGACGCAACCCCCATGAGCACAGCGAATTGGGACGGCGTGAGATGAAGGATCCGCGCGAATACGTTTCTGCATGAAAGCAGTTTTTCAACGCTCAATGCCAAGGCATAGATTGCTTCGCGAAACAGTTGATCCGTTCCATCTTTCAGGAATTCTTCGCGAGACGTAGTCAGTGGAGGATGAAATCTCGGCATCTATTTTCTCTTGAAACGGCCCCGTAAAATAAGCCGGATCGGCTTTGACTCACCCATAACATCAGAAACCAGCGGGTGTCTCAAGCGATTTTCTCTGTTTCGTTATTGGGTTCGTTCGCTCGGCGCGGCATCCGCACGGCTGCTGTTCGCATTTTTTCGGGAAATGCCGTCGGAATCACCGAAACGAGTTGACAAAAGCGCTGCGAGCGCGGAGCATATTACATACGATGTGTATGTAAGCTCGTCGAGATGCCGCTGGATCGGGGGCAGCAATGAATCTTCAGGGGACTGTCGTACCGCGCTGGCCGAAGCGGCTTACGGTAATGCTGCTCTGCTTCCTGGCCACGTTTGTCTGCTTTCTCGATCGCGTGAACATGTCGGTAGCCGCGATCGCGATGCAGGAAGAATTCGGCTGGTCCGAAACCACCAAGGGGCTGGTGTTGTCTTCCTTCTTCGTCGGCTACCTGATCTTTCAGGTGCCGAGCGGCTGGCTGACCAGTCGGTTCGGTGGCAGGCACGTGATGGCCATCGCGATCATATGGTGGTCAGCGTTCACCATCCTCACGCCGCTTGCAGCCGCCATCTCGCTGCCTTTGCTGATGGTAGCCCGCATCGGCATGGGCTTGGGCGAAGCCGCGACCTTTCCGGCGGCCTATTATTTGGGCGCGCGCTGGTTCCTGCCGGCGGAGCGGTCGCGGTTTGTGGGCGTCCTACTGACAGGCATACCCGCCGGAACCCTTTTCGCCTTGCTCACCACGGGCTCGCTCATTCGCGCATGGGGATGGCAATCGGTTTTCTTCGCCTTCGGGACGTTTGGCCTCGTCATCTGCGCGCTGTGGTTCACGCTTATCCGTAATAGCCCCGCTGAACATCCGCGTATTTCGCCAGCAGAGCGCGCGTTGCTGACCCACATGGAAGGCAAGGGCGAAGATCGAAGACGATCGACGCCATGGAAGGAACTGCTGTCTCAGCCTCCGGTGTGGGCGCTGGTGCTCAACCATTTCTGCAGCAATTGGATACTCTATGTCCTGCTGACATGGCTGCCCAGCTACTTCATGCAGACTCAAAAGCTCAACATCGTCAGCGCGGGGTTATATTCGGCGGCGCCGTGGCTTTCGATGGTCGTGACGGGTAACCTCGCCACGGCGCTCGCGGATCGGATGGTCCGGCGCGGTTTCGACGTGACATTGGTCCGCAAGCTTTTCCAATTGATCGCGCTGATCGGCGCGGCAGCTGCGCTGCTGACAGTGCGGGGCGTGACCGATTCCGGACATGCGCTTCTGCTGATGTGCGCGGCCTTGGGATTCCTGGGCCTCACATGGGCGGGCTTTTCTCCGAATCATCTCGAAATCGCTCCGCGTCACGCCGACGTGCTTGTGGGCCTAAGCAACACGGCGGGAACCATTCCCGGTGCCATCGGCGTCGCCGTCACCGGCTGGCTCGTCGATCGCACCGGATCGTTCGATTCGCCCTTTTTCGCGGCGGCTTGCATCGGCGCGGCGGGAGCCCTCATATGGCTTTGTTTCGCGACCGGAAAACGGATCGTCGACTGAGCTGTCCGCACCGCGGCGTTTGTAGGTTTGGCTGGGATCGCCGCGTGTATCATGCCGAATAGCAGCGATCGAAACCTTGACAGCTACAACTTGTATGTATTTAATCGAACGCACAAACGCATCGACAAATGAGGATAGCATGGCATTTTACGACAATTACAAGAACGTGCTCGTCGAGAAGAAAGATGGAATCACGACCGTCACGCTCAACCGCCCGGACAAGCGCAATGCCATGAGTCCCGATCTCGATGAAGAGATGCTGGACTGCATCCTGCAACTGGAGGCGGATCCTGAAACGCTGGTACTGGTGCTGACGGGTGCCGGCAAAGCATGGTGCGCGGGGATGGATCTCAAGCTCTATTTCCGCGAACTGGAGGGAGACCCGAAAAATGCCGCCAAGCATGTACGCACGGAATGGGCGACCCATCAATGGCGCTGGTATCGCCTTTATAACTTCCCTAAGCCCACCATCGCTATGGTGAACGGCTATTGTTTCGGTGGAGCGTTCACGCAACTGGTGGCGTGTGATTTCGCGATCGCGGCCGACAGCGCCGTCTTCGGCCTGTCTGAAGTGAATTGGGGCGTGATACCGGGCGGTCTCGTCAGCAAGGCCTTCAATGCGGCGGTCAATTATCGCGACGCGCTGTATTGGTCGATCACCGGCAAGCCTTTCGTTGGCCCAGTGGCCGCGCGCATGGGCCTGGTCAACGAATCCGTTCCCGACGACAAGCTGCGCGAGGAGGTCATGAGCCTGGCGAGGCAGCTGGCATCGCTTAATCCCGAAGCCGTCCGCGCGACGAAGCAGGCCATCAAGGCTACGCGGGAAATGACCGCGGAGCAGGCTCACGAATATCTGATGGCGAAAAACGGGCAGCTTTCCCACCGCGATGCGGAGGGCGGATATTTCCAGGGAATCTCCAAGTTCATCGATACCAAGGCCTACCGGCCGGGCTTCGAACCCTATCCACGAGAAATAGTGGAAGCTCGCTGATGTCGTCCATCGTGCTGCCCCTCAGCGACATCAAGGTTGTCGAGATTGGCACGATGGTAACGGCACCACTGGCGGCGATGCTGCTCGCCCAGCTTGGCGCGGAAGTAATCAAGGTGGAGAATCCGGAAGGGGGTGATCCCTTCCGCCGATCCACTGGCGATGCCTACAGCCCGAATTTCATCGCCTACAACCAGAACAAGGCAAGCGTGCAGCTGGACCTGGCATCTTCGGAAGGCCGGACTGCGCTTTTCGAGCTTCTGAAAACCGCCGATATCCTCGTGGAGAATTTCAGGCCCGGCGTTATGGATCGGCTCGGCTTGACGGTGGACGCGCTCAAAACGGCAAATCCGGCCCTCATCCACTGTTCGATTACCGGGTTTGGTACGGACGGCCCTTATGCGACAAGGCCCGCCTACGACACCGTCGGCATTGCGCTTTCCGGTATTCTTCACATGTATCTCGATCGAGAGCAGCCGCAGGTCTACGGCCCGACGCTCGCCGACAACGCGACGGGCCTCTATGCCTTTGGAGGGATTCTGGCGGCCTTGCATGCGCGCCAGAGGACCGGTGAAGGTCAGCGGATCGAACTCAACATGCTGGAAAGCGCAATCGCCTTCGTGCCCGATGCCTTCGCTTATTCCACACAGCTGAATATGCAGTTTGGGCCCATTTCGCGGGTAGCCACGTCCCAATCTTTCGCCTGGACATGTGCAGATGGCCAGGCTGTGGCCGTTCATCTTTCGGTGCCTGAAAAATTCTGGTGGGCGCTGCTCGATGCAATGGATGTCCGGGATTCGATAGGGGCGGATCCGCGCTTCCAGACGCCGCTCGATCGCATCCGCAATTACGAGATGCTGGCGTTGACGCTGGGTACCGTTATTGCCACCCAACCGCGTTCGTATTGGGAAGACGCCTTCGCGTCGCACGATATTCCCTTTGCCCCTGTCCATTCGATTCCTGAAGTCATCGAGGATCCGCAGGTGCGCCACCTGGGTACTTTCGCCGAAGCCGTTCATGCAACCGAAGGGAGGGTAGTCGGCATCCGCAACCCACTGCGTATCAATGGTATACGCCCGGAAGTGAGCGCGCCTCCCGTACTTGGCGAGCATGCGGCAACGATTCGAAAAGGATCAGATTGAGCCAGCCGCAAAATCTCAAATTTGACGGCGATAATGCACATTCAACGCTTGCGAATCATATATCAAAGTTGTACCAATACATACGATATGTAGCTAAAATGATGGCGCCGGCTTTCTCGTGAACCGTGCGCAAAATTGTGTGGTGCGAGCGGCGAGGCCGCGTACCAGAAGCCGCTTTTGATACCGCGCCTGCGTGCATGCGATCCGATCGTTAGTGAATTGTCGCTTCTGTTCTCACGCTAAGATTCATCTGATCAGCGATAAACTTTGCATGGATGCAGCAGAAGCTAACCCAAATTCCCAATAGTTTTCCAATTAGGCTAATCCGTAAGGGGGAAATAATGACAAGAAAGAATTGTTTATTGTCATCAGCCATGGCCGCCATGCTGCTAACGGGTGCGGTTCCCGCAGTGGCGCAAGAGCGAGCCGAGCAATCCGACGAGATCGTCGTCACCGCCCAGAAGCGCGAACAGAACTCTCTGGACGTTCCTATGTCTATTACTGCGGTAGCTGGCAAGGAATTGAGGGCCCAAGGCGTCAAAAATATTCTTGATTTGTCGAATGTTGTTCCCTTCGTCAATATTTCGAGAAATCTGGGCACACCCAACATCTATATTCGCGGCATCGGTTCTTCGTTTTTAAACGTTGGGGGTGATCCGTCGATCGCGTTTCACTCCGATGGCGCCTATGTTTCACGTGCGCGCGCCTTGATCAGCGGTTTATACGATATTGAGCGCGTCGAGGTGTTGCGCGGCCCGCAGGGCACGCTCTACGGTCGGAATGCCACGGGCGGTACGGTCAACATCATAACCCGGAAACCGACCGATCAGCTTACCGGTTATGCACGGGCGAGCCTGGGAAATTATGATCGCCATGATTTAGAGGCGGCCGTTGGCGGTCCGATCGTTGATGGCCTCTTGAAGGCTAGGCTCAGCCTGGTTTCGTTGAATCATGGCGGCTTCGGCAGGAATGTCAGGTTGAACGAAAAAATCGACAACCAGGCAGAATGGGGTGCGCGTGGACAATTGCTGTTCGAGCCCGCCGACCGATTCAGCATTCTCATCATCGGCGATTATTACAAGGCGGACGACAATGGCTTTGGCTGGCATATCAGCGGACCAAGCGTACCAGGCATTCCGCTTACGTCGGTGGTTCTCGGCGGGCTCGGGGTTCCGCGCAATGTCAGGAACATCGACAGTCTCGTTCCCAGCAGACGCAATGTCGAGATCTATGGCTTCAGCGGAACCGTTGATATCGGCCTGACTAGTAATCTCAGCGCCAAATCGATCACGGCCTACCGGAATTCCGTATCTGACGTAAAGTCCGACATTTCCGGCGGTGTTCCGCCCGGGCCGCCGACACCGAAGCCGCTAGGATCGATGGCGCAGTTCGAGGATGCTCACTGGTTCAGCGAAGATGCGCAGCTACTATGGTCGTCGGACAAGATTCACGGACTGCTCGGCGTCTATTATTTCGACGAGTTTCTCCACGGTCAGGTTACCGTTCCGTTTGCCGTGCTCCCGGTAATCGGATCGACCGGTCTTGGGCTGCTGCCCGTGCCGTTCCCGGCGAACTCGCTATTTCAGCAACTCGGCACGGTGAAAACAAAAGCGTGGGCTGTGTACGCGAATCTCGAATATCAACTCACTGATCGCCTGTCGGTGATCGGAGGTATCCGGTATAGCAACGAACATCGCAGCCGGCAGGGAACCTTCACCGCGCCCACGCCTTTCGCCAACACGCTTATTCCATCGGTCGGCGCCCGAACATGGGATGCTTTCACACCAAAAGGAACGATCGATTACCGCATCGGCGACGATCTTCATCTGTACGCGACTGTCGGGCGAGGCTTCAAAAGCGGCGTGCTCGTTGCGGGCAGTCCCAACCCGGCCGTCGAGCCGGAAACCGTCACAAGTTATGAGGCTGGCCTGAAAGGCAGCGTGATGGATGGTGCAGGGCAAATCACGTTTGCCGGCTTTTATAATGATTATAAGAATCTCCAGCTGAACCGAGTGGTAGGTGCATCTGTTCTTCTCGAAAATGCCGCCAATGCCAAGGTCTCCGGCATCGAGGCGGATGTTCGCATGCGTCTTTCAAAAACGCTTTCTCTTGATCTGCAGGGCACATGGGTAAATTCGAAATTCGGCAAATACGATATTGTCGATCCGACGCGGCCTACCGCGGGCGTGCAGCATTTGCGCGGCAACCATTTGCCTCAGGCGCCAGAATTCACGCTGCATGCTGACATACAAAAAACCTTCGTGCTGCCAGGCAACAGCAAGATAGAGGCCCGGGCCGACTGGTCGTGGAAGGATACAACCTATTTCGATCCATTCAACGCACGGAACAATTACCAGCCGGCCTATCATTATATCGGCGCTCGGCTAGGCTGGACCAGCGCAGACGATCATTTGTCCGTCTCGCTCTGGGGTAAAAACCTTACCGATAAGACCGTGATAACCGCCGCGGCAATCTCCTCGGATTTCAATGGGTTTCCTCAACTCGTCTCGCTCAACGAGCCGAGGACGTTCGGCATTGATCTCGAGTTTCGATATTAAGTCGGCCGGCTGGGTTTGAATTTATCGAGACTCGCGATCGAGGGGGATCGCATCAAGCATCTCTCATGCTTGCTCGATCCCCCTTCCAAGCGGACTTGACACAGGCCGGCGACGGACGATCCGTCGCAGGTTGCCGGCTGATTGACCCGAGCGGCCCCACGATCGATAGCGTTGCGAGCCCATGAGGTGAGCTATGATCGGCTTCACCATTTCCATCGAGTTCGCGTTACAGCGAGCGATGATGCACGCAAGCAGGGCAGCAGGCGGGCAACGGATTGCACCCGATCAGTTTACCGGTCTCCACCCGAAAGGGGGATGGACACCCAGTTTCGGCACCTACCTTTCGCGTTGGCGGACAGGGCATGGCCCGAGGACCGGTCAAGAACCCTGATTGGCCCCGCGCAAACCATCGATGAACCTCCCATCGTACCGTTCATAAACGGTACCAATATTGCCTATACAGCATATCTGTTGAAATTTCTCAACAATCGAGTTCGATTAACATGGGAGGCAGATGTGCGTCATTGCGGCAATTCCAGCATGAGAAGCTGTGGGGCCACGGGCAGCGGGATTACGCTTGTATCTCATGCCACACTCGCGCTGGCGATGTTGTGGAGTGGGGCTGTCTCCGCGCAGACCACCCAGGCCGCTTCCCCGGTCAATTCCGCTCAGGCTGGCGACGTGGAGATCACGGATATCGTGGTCACCGCCCGTCATAAGGAAGAGGCACTGAACAACGTGCCGGCCTCGATCACGGCTTATTCATCCGATTTTATGAAGAAGCAGAACATCCAGAGCTTCACCGATTACGCCACCAAGATCCCGAACCTGACCTTCCAATATGGGCAAGGCACAGACTTTTCCTCCGTGGGATTCGTCGGCGGGCGGCAGACCACCATTCGTGGCGTCGTGGGAGCGAACACGACGGCCTATTATATCAACGATACCCCGGTTCCCGCCTCGATCAGCCCCCAAACGCTCGATCTCGATCGGATTGAAGTGCTGAAGGGGCCGCAGGGAACGTTGTTCGGCGCCAGCTCGATGGGCGGCAATCTGCGCTTCATCACGCGCAAGCCCTCGCTCACTGCAAACAGCTACACGGCCCAGATCCAGGGCGGAGGGACCAAAGGGGGCGGATTCGACTTTGATGGCAATGCGCGCGCCGGGGTGGTGCTCGTCCCCGACCGCATCTCGCTCGATGTCGCGGCTGGGTACCTTCGGGAATCCGGCTTCCTCAAGCGCCGTTTTCCAAACGCATCGGGTGATGTTGTCACCAAAGACGGCGAGGGCCGCAACGACAGCTATTCGGGCGCCGCGACGTTGCGGGCCAAGCTCTCCGATTCCCTCGAAGCCACCGTCAGCGGGATCGGGCAAATCTCCAATCTCCACGGTTTCCCTGCGGCTTATGTGCCGCTGCCGGCCTACAAGCCCGTCTCTTACACTCTGGACCGAGACCGGGACGTCCAGGAGTTTTCGCGGGACCGCTGGGGCCTCGCGGCATTCGTGCTCAATTATAACGGCAACGGCTTCTCGGCGGTTTCCTCCACGAGCTATTTTGCGCGGAGGACCAAGGAACGGGAAGATGTGACGGAGGGGAACAATTTCTTCATCGAAAACGACCTCGGCGTCGATGCCGGGCACCCTGCATTGCCGACTGACAGCATCTCTCTCGACCGGCGGTTTACGTCGGAAAACCGCGTATCCTTCGATGAAGGCGCTCTTCTCCCGCATCTTTCCGGCATCGTGGGCGTATTCTACCAGCACCGCTTCAGCAGTTTTGACCAGCCCCCGATCATCGTGCCGGAACTGGGCGAGGCAGGCTTCGATCCCCCTTATATCGTGTCCCATCGCTTTCCGGCACACGAGGACAACACAGCCGTCTTCGGCGAGCTCTATTACGAACTGATCCCGAAGCTGACCTTGACGCTGGGCTTGCGTCATTACTGGATCACCCAGAAGGCTGATGCCGTGCTCGACACTGGGGTATTCGACCCGCCCGGCGGCACCTTCTCTCCGGCTCGCACGTCGAAGCAGTCTGGCCTGGTCCCGAAATTCGTCGTCTCCTACAAGCTTGGCGACGAGGGCACGGTCTATGCCTCGGCCTCGAAGGGCTTCCGGGTCGGAGGCTCACAAGGGCGTTTGCCCGATTTCTGCGATGCGGACCTGGCGGCGATTGGCCGCACGCAGGACAATGTCCAGCAATATAAGCCAGATACGCTGTGGAGCTATGAAGTGGGAGCAAAGGGACGGGTCGCGAACGGCCGCCTCAACGTCTCGGCCGCTGCGTTCCAGCTCAATTGGTCGAACATCCAGCAACAGGTCAGCTTACCCTGCACCTTCGGCTTCATCACCAACGCCGGCAAGGCGCGGATACGCGGCGGCGAGATCGAGATCGCCGGCCGGCCGTTGTCGGGGATCCCTTTCACGGTTCAGATCGGCCTTGGCTACACCAACGCCATTCTCACTGACCCGGGTCTCATACCGCAGGCCCCCGACACACGGCTGGTGCAGGTTCCACGCTGGACCGGGACCATCTCCGGCTATTACGAGCACCCCATCAGCGTGGAAACGAAACTCATCCTCAGCGCAGACTATAGTTACACCAGTTCGGTAACGGTCGCCAACAGCACCGGCGGCTTCCTCACACGCCAGCCGTTCAATTTCCTGAATGGCAATCTTGGCCTTCGCTTCGGCAAATCAGAGATCCGGCTCTACGGCAAGAACCTTCTCGATAAGCACTATAATCTTGGCGATCTATACAGCTCCGGCTTCGAGCGGACGGAACAAATATCAGATGGCATTTACCAGCGCCTGCCGCGCGCCGCCGTGAGCCGCCCGCGCCAAATTGGGCTGCAATATCGTCTCGACCTATAGGGTTCATCGGGGCCGGCAGCAGGCCGGCCTTCATCTTGACGGTAAGGAGGGGATGATGGCGGCAGATGAGTGGCGCGGCGCGATCATCGCTCGCGCACGTCGCAAATGGCTGGGTCTGTTGGCTTTGGCGGCGCCGCTCGCGCTGTCGCCGACGATCACATGTGCCGAGACGCCGCCGATGCCTCTGTTCGTTCAAGTGCCGCCGAGCGACCAATTGCCGCTATCGTCGGCGCGGCGCGCAAACAATCCCGGCACCGAATATGTCGACCTCGACGAGGCCGGTTATGTGGAGGAGGAATATTATTTGAGCGGTCTCGCTCCGGCGATCACTGCAGCGGGCGAGAAGCTGTTCGACGCGCCCTACGTGACCCGGTTCCTGATCCGCAAGCCAAAGGATCCCGCGCGTTTCAACGGGACGGTGGTGATCGAACCGTTCAGCTGGTTCGGCGAGCGGGCGGCAGGATGGATTCTCACGCGGGCCTATCTCGTCCGCAAGGGCTACGCGTTCGTCGGCTACACGTTGAACATCAACCGAGCGGCCAATGACCCGAAATTCCCGCCGCCTCCGCCGGGTACGCCAGCGGACGATTATGCAAATATATATGCAGACATCGTCAATTTCGAGTTCATGCGCAGCTTCGACTATGCCCGCTACGCGCCACTCGGCAGCTACTATGATGACAAGCGCTTCCTTCGCGGCGGCCTGCCCGACCCCTTCGTGCCGCAAGCTCAGGGAATCAGCGCCCAGCTCGCGCTGCTTCTGAAATCAAACCTGCCCAATGGGCCGACCGCGGGCCTCAAGGTCGAACGCGTATATGTCGACAATTGGGCTGTGAATGCGCAGGTTTGGATGGATTATCTCGACCAGGGCCGGCATCAGCAATGGCGTATGCCCGACGGGCGACCGTTGGTTGATGCTTATATGACGGGCAAGCTGGCCTATGGCGAGGTCGCGGGTGAGAATCTCCGAGTGCCGCGCCACATGCCCGAGGACGCGCCCTTCGTGACGGTGTTCAGCCAATCGGAAACGCTTCATGACGTGCAGGCAAGAATCCCCATGCCGGTCGATACCGACAGGCCAAAGCTGCGCTATTATGAGGTTATGGGAACCTCCCACCTGCGGGAGGCGGATCTCGGGACCGGAGAAAGAGAGCCTCGGCCGAATGAACGCAGCAAGCCTCGTGATCCGCGCTGCCAGACGATCTACGACGAGCCGGCTGAATATCCTTACTCCGCCATCCTCGATGCGATGGATCATTGGGTGCGCGAAGGCAAACCAATGCCGAAGGAGGCCCGCGTTCTGCGTAAAGGCGCGAAGGTTGTCCGCGCTCCACGCACCGGCAACATCGTCGGCGGTGTCCGTCCGCCTTGGATCAAGGTGCCCAGCGCGGAATATTGGAGCGATTACGAGACCGGCTGCGGCGTGGTCTACGACACCAAGGTGCCTTACTCTGCGGCGCGCCTCAAGGCGCTCTACGGCAACTACGCCAGTTATGCCCGCCGCTTCGAAAAGGCTAAGCGCGAATCGATTGCGGAGGGCTATTTGTTGCCCGAAGATGCCGCGACGCTCAAACCAATCGCCTCACCAGCCGATTTCGAAGAAGGTATTAAGGCGAAGCAATAGACGAAGGAATCCTGCAGGCTGATCGGTCAGCGCCGCAGGCCCAGCGCAGTTCACTTGCGAACGCCATTCAGGTCGAGCGAGGTCCCGCCCTCCGCGTCGACCTTCAGCTGATTATAGTCGCATATATATTCCTGAATCTTGTAATTTATCTTTTGATACTCGAAGGTGAACCGGTAGGGTGTTTTCAACACCTCGGGATCCTCGATCGACACCTCGTCGGTTATCCGGTCGGGGGCGGAACGCCTGATCCTCTCCCGGATGACCATGTTCGCGCTGTGCGGCAGATCATAGAATGTCACATCCTCCCGAACGCCCTTGGTCTCGATGATCAGGCCGTCGCCGTCCCAATGGGCGACCGAATAGCCATTATAGGAAGGTGGAATGTCCTCGATGGCAGGCATTTTCTCATCCAGCCAGATCCGGCGTGTCTGGGTCAGGAACTCGGCCAATACGGTGACCTGACCGGGATTTTGCAGAATCTGGATGGGATAGATCGCTCCCATGATCATCGGCATGCCCTCAGGCAGACATCGGGAGCTCGCGTTGACGAGCGGCTTGCCGGCGGCGTCGGCCGCAGCTTCCTTCTGCTTCAGCGCGGCATAAGCCGCGCCATAGGGTTGCCTGAGATCGAAAGGACCGCCAGGCAGCGGCGGATGGTCCGGATCCTTCCCGTACCAATCCTTCGGATATCGCTCCCAGGTGCCCGTGATATCGGGGGCCTTGGAAGGGTGCGCCTGACTGGTGGCAGAGCGAGCGGAGCCCGCAGCAGCCATCGCGACCAGACAGAAGAAGAGCTTCGAAGTCCGATATTTCATGCGCACCATTCCTATCTGCGCGTGTCCGCAAAGGCCGCTCGGCAGCCAAGCCGGAAGCCGCCGCCTCAATTCTTAAGCACGGTACCATCGGGCAATGTGGCGGCTTCGAGCAGCCCGCCCGGATCTCCGTTTCTCAGCGGCACGTAATCGATCTTAATGGCTTGGCCCGGTTTGACAGATGTGGGCTTCCAGCCAGCGCGGCTCAGCATGTTCACGCTGGCGCACTCGATCGTGTACTGCTGGGTTCGGCCGTTGGGGCCTGCGACATCGAGCACGATGTAGGTGTGCGGATTGCGGTATTGGAAGCTGCTCACCACGCCCTTGAAGCTGAGATGCTTGTTATTGTCGAACATGGCAAAGGAATGATGTGCAGATGCTGGCGCGCACATTGTGGCAGCCGCACAGCCGGCCAAAAATATTCTGGAGCGACCGATCACCCAAATCACGATAACAACCTCCTAATTCCAACGAGCGGCCGCTCCATGACAGCAGAAAGCCGCCAGATGCTGATGCGCCGTTCATATCGGACGATTTACCTGCGTTGAGAAAAACCGATCAGGTTCGGGACCGTTATCGCGACGTTTCACCAACGCCTTGCAGCCGATGGAACCGCGAACGATTGTTCGAAGCACGCATCGTCGCGGCTGTGCGGCCGGACAACCAGGCCCGAGAAAATATTTGTGTTGCAAAGATTGAACCGCGGAGGGCAGCTATGTCCGTCGGCGAACCGTTGTCGAACCGTAAAAGGAGATTGAAGGAAGCAATGCCACTATGCCGCTATGCCACGTTTGGGCCTCGACGATCGACGCACATCGTTCGCACGTCCAGCCGACGCCGCGCTGCATCCCTCAAGGACAGCGCACAGGCCGAAGCGGGTCCCAACGCCGCGGCCGCTGCGCTCCCGATCATGGGAGCAACGCCCGACGCCGACGGCTTCAATCTTTTTCGAACCCAGCGCCTGATGACTTTTCTTCAATAGCCTTGCGATAACAACGATGGACCAAGATCAAGCAGCTAGGAGCCGTCTCGCGCAACACGCGCAGAGAATCCGCGCATCCGGCGCCCTGGGCAAATCCATGCAGATCGACCAGCTATTCGATTTCCTGGTCGAACGGGCACTGGAGGGCAATACGCCCAAAGAAATCGAGATCGCACACACGGTTTTCAACAAGGCGAGCCACGTCAATATCGGCCTAGATGCAACGGTACGGGTATGCGCCCACCGCTTGCGCAAGAAGCTGGAGGAAGCGCCTGCCGGAGAAAATGGCGAGCGCCTCCTGCTGCCGCGAGGTGAATATCGGCTCGTCGTCACAAGCGAGGAGAAGCCCACGCCTCAAGAGGAGGCGCCATCTCAACGAAGCTTCGCCCTTACCCCGCAGGTATGGCTTGCTCTCGCGCTGGCGATCCTGACCGCGAATCTCGCCAGTTGGATCTGGTATCATTCCATCCATCGAAACGCTGTTCTCGAGACCCGCTTCTGGCGCGATCTCGCCAACTCGGGCAACCCGACCTTGCTGGTCTCCGGCGACCATTATGTCTTCGGCGAGCGCGGGAGCGACGGATCGCTCAAACGCGTGATCAAGGATCCGTCGATCCGGTCGCGCCGGGATCTCGACCGCCGCAAGATGGAAAATCCGCAGCTGGAGCGTTCATTCGTTGACCTCAACTTGCACGATCTTCCGGAAGGAATGATGCCCGCGCTGACGACGATCGCGCCGCTTGTGCGCCAGGCGGTGAACGGAGAAGCGAGCGCGCCGGACGCGCTCATCATGTCACGATTTACGACTGACATGCTCAGCGGGCACAATGTCATCTATCTTGGCCTGCTGAGCGACCTTGGCGATCTGCGCGCTCCGCTGTTCGACAACTCCGGCTTCATGCTGGCCGATGGCGACAAAAGCCTCATCGACCGAACGAGCCGAAGGCGATTTGAGTCTGACTGGTCGGACCTGTCCGAGGATCGGATCATGCGCCGCGATTATGCCTATCTGGCAAGCCTTCCAGGCCCATCCGGCAACCGCATTCTCGTGATCGCCGGCACCGACGATCCCGCCCTAGTAGAGGCAGCGAAGATCGCTGCAGGAACGACGGAACTCGCTAAGCTGGACAAAATCATCGGCAAGACTCCGGCGTTCGAAGCCCTTTATGAGGTCCGCACCTTTGGACCTTCCAATTTTGCCGGCCGCCTGCTGCTTGCCCGGCCCTTTCGGGTCGACAGGATGTGGCCCGAGAGCCGCCCGGCCCAGGCCGGACCTGGACCACAGAACCCAAGCGCTTCAACACCCCGCATCAACTAACGACGCTAGCGGGCCGGGCATCGTGGGCAGTCCAGTTACGATGACCGCCTTTCCACTATAGAAGCGACGGACCAGACCGACCCTCGCCACGGTCCAGCGGCGGCGCAGACCCGTGTTCAATGATAGACGACCTTTTCGGTGCGCGAATAGGCATCCCGATAGACACTCAAATCCACCATCGATCCTGCGGGATGTGATTTGAACATCGCCGTGAGCGCCGCGTTCGTCTCCATCATCTGTTCGGGTGTCCGCGCCATGAAGGAGATGAAGAACGTGCCCGATCCGGGCGAAAACGCTTCCTCATCGATTTCATATTGGACAATCGCTCCGCTCGCGACCAGCCGCTCGAGCACGGGCATGATCGCCTCCTTGCTCAGGGTCTCCGTTGCACCTGCGGGAGCATCGGCCTTCAGCTTATAGATACCGACATGGGTGAAGAGCCCCTCATACGCTCCCGGCCGCCAGTTATAATATCGGCTGACATAGGCGCCATCCACCTGCTTCAGCGCGGTTGCTAGGATCGGCGAGTCCGTTGCGCCCGCCTTTTTCATCTCGTCGAGCACCTTGAACACGGACGCCAACGAGGTGCCCTCCCACCAATCGACGTGCGTCCATCCGTCGGCCGTGTGGAACAGGTTGGAATCATTGCCGTAAGCGATCAGCCTCCCCTCCGCGATCGCCCGGTCAAGAACCACACGGCGCGCGGCATAGGCCTTGTCCATCTCTGCCCATTGCCCGCGCGGCATCGTCAGGATCGACTGATAGCTGTACATAACCGGCTTTTCGGGAAGATCGGCCGGTTTAGCGACCGCTCCCATTGACCAGCCCGCCAGCGATACGGCAAGGCCGATTGCCGTAAGGCTTCTGGCGCAGACCGCCTTCATGCCTCTTGGGTGAACCGCCGCGCCGTTCGGTTCAACCCCCATCAGAAGCCGACCCGATATTGCACGCCGACCTGCAACGGCCGGCTCACCGCAGCCCTCGGCAGACGCTCGCCATTTTCGTCCAACCGATCGAGGCCGATCGGATAGAGGTCCCCCAGATTCAGGCGCTTGTCGAGCAGGTTCTTGCCGAACAACATGATTTGCGAATTGCCGAAGCGCAGGCCGATATCGGCGTTGACCATGTCGAACGGCTGACGGCGGAGGAAGCCGCCCCTGCCGTCGGTGATCTTGACCGAGCCGGTATAGCTGTAATCCGCTGCAGCGAACCAACTGATTGATCCGGAAATCGGCTGTTCATAATATGCTGAAGCCGTGCCGGTGAGCTTCGGCACCTGCGTCAGGCGCGAATTCGGCGCCTGATCGATAAGGCCGGGATCGCGTAGGATGGCGTCGCTATATCCCAAGCCCAGTTGAATGCTGAGCGGCACCCCTGCGAAGGGCCGGCCGGAGAGTTCGAACTCGCCGCCGCGGATGCGCGCCTTTCCCGCATTCAATTGGAAGGCGAAACCGCATACCGGCATCAATACGGTCTGCTGGATGCCGCTCCAGTCAATCTGGAACGCCGCTGCCGATGCGCTCAACCGGCCGTTCGCCAGGCGGCTCTTGGCGCCGACCTCATAGCTCCACAGCGTGTCCGGCTTGTAGGTCGCGACTTCCTCTTGCGTCCGCCCGAATTCCGCAAGATCGTTGGCGCAGAAATCCGGAACACGCTGTGTGCCGCCGGGCCGGAAGCCTTTGGAGGCCGAGGCATAGACATTGCCGTGATCGCCGATCTCATAAGACAGCACTGCCTTGGGAACAACGCCTGACTGCTTGTTGGTCGCGCCAGGGCGGGGCGACCCTCCGGGCGGCGAATAGATGCCGTACGAGACCCACGGATCGACGCGCTGTTTGATATCGTAGACGCGCGCGCCCAGAGTTAGCGTAAGTTTCGAAGCGAGCTTGACATAGAGTTCGCCAAAGGCCGCTATATTGCGCTCGTGGGTGATCTTATCGAGTGCAATGACATAATCGGTGGGAAAGATACCGGGCCGCGCCGCTAGTTCGGGAACGGAGATTTGCGGCGTTTCCACGCTCATCCTCTGGTTCTGGTAGAACACGCCAATCACGCCGGAAATGGCTGGCAAGATGGCTCCGTCATCGAATGTCAGCCGCGTTTCCTGCGTGAAACGCCGTTCTTTCGCTCTGTCGATATTGTAGAATATCGCCTCGCCGAGATCGACGCCGAAGCCGCCTTCATCTTCTGGCGCTTCGATTGAGCTGTTCTGACCCTCGGTACCGTCCTCTTTCTCGTTGACGTGACGGGAGAAATAGCTGGTCGAAGATAGGATGCCGAAGCCATCGCCGGAATAATTGAGGACGAAGGAGGCGAGAGCCCATCTGTCCTTCGAATATTCCTGAACATCGCGCGCGCGATCGAGCGTATAGGAGACGGGCTTATAGACGGGCAGCGGCACATAGGCGGCCGCGAAGCCGCGCATGTCGGAAATCTGGCCGATCCCGCCGACCGTCGCTTCGAGGCTGTCGGAAAAGCGCATGCGGATGTTGATCGATCCGGCGAGTGTTTTGTTCTCGCCTTGCCCGTCCTTACTGATGAGATTGCCCGATTCGTCGGGGAAAGTGCGGGTGATAAAGCCGGAATCACGCCGCGCCTCAACCGAGGCATTGATGCCGAGCTGGTCGGGAACAAGCACCACATCGGCATAGGTACTTGCCGCCAGATCCGCGCCCTTTCCGCGCCGCGTCGCCCCGGCCTGCGCCTGCGCGATATAACTGTTATCGGACAGTGACGGTTGCCGCGTGATGAAGCGCAGGTTGCCGCCCATCGAGCTCGCGCCGAACAATGTGCCCTGCGGTCCTTTCAGGATTTCGATGCGCTCCAGACCGAGCGTCAGCGGACTGACCGAGGCGGGTATCGGCGTATCGTTGATATAATAAGCGGTGGTGTTTGCACCCGCAACGCCGCGAATGATGGTGACGCGCCCGCCGCTGAACCCGGCCGCCGAAAAATCGCTGCCCTGGCCATATTGGAAGGTCAGGTTGGGAATGCGGGTCGCGTAGTCGGCGAAGCTCTGGATATTTTGCTTCTTAATGAAGTCCGAAGAATAAGCGGTCACGGATGCGGGCACATTGGTCAACACCTCGTCCCTGCGCCGTGCGCTGACGATGATTTCCTGGGTGGTCTCGACGGATTGCGAAGTGTCGGCGCTCTGCCCGCTTGAAGCACCGGAAGCTTGACCAGCCGGGATCAGCAATCCCGCCGTACCGGCGAGCAGGATGCGGGACATAGACCGGTCCAAGCCTAGCAAGCCCCGAAAATGGCGTCCGGCCTCATCGCCGCGCTCAATGCCGTTATGAACTCCCTTCTCACCCATTTTCATGATCTGCCCCTTTTTGTGATAAATGGATTATCTGTGCCCGGCCTCTCGTGGTCCGTCAGTGTTGCAGACAGCCACTCACCTTCACCGCCTCTGCCGAGCGGCAAAGCCGATGTGTAGCAAACCTATCAGTCGCTTCTCTCGAATTTCAGGCCGCAGCCTCAATGCAGGACAGCAAGTGAGAAGGAGACACCCTTTTCACAGGCCTAGTGCGGCTGCGGTTCAACCTTCATCGAAACGGTTCCGTCCTCCTCAACAACGTCGCTGCTCTTGTCACAAAAATATTCCATCATCCGGTAATCGCGGTTGCGCTTGTATCCGAACGTGAAGCGATAGGGCTGCTTCAGAAAGGCGGGATCATCGATCTCCACCTTGTTCTCGATTGAGTCGGGCGTCAGTTGGCTAATCCGCTCGGTGATAGTCATCGCCTCGCTGTGCGGGATTTCGAAGAACTGCACGTCGGGGCGCACGTGCTTCGTGGTGACGACCAGCGTGTTGCCCTCCCAATGACCTGTGGAAAAGCCGTAGTAGCTGGGCGCATAATCATCGGTATTGGGCATCGGCGCATCAAGGAAAATACGCCGCGTCTGCGTCAGGAATTCGGCCAGCACGGTGACACGGCCTGGCGTCTGGAGAATTTCGATCGGGAAAATCGCGCCCATGATGAGCGGCATGCCTTCCGGGCGGCATTTGGTGCTGTCATCGACCAGCGGCTTGCCGGCCCTGGACGCCGCTTCGCGCTTCGCAAGCAAGGCTTTCCACTGAGTGGCATAAGGCTCGCGCAGATCCGGTCCGCCATCGGGAGCCTTAAGATCGCCGAACACTTCATCGTCCGTGGACACGGGATTGGGATAGCGCTCCCAGACGCCGTTCATATCGAAGCCGGGCGCGGCACGGGCCGGAACGGCAAAGCCGAGAACCATTCCCAAAGCCGCAATCGCGACGACCGGGAAAGACGGCATCCTGCCGCAATGCGCGCGGCTTACCACGTCTTCAGCACCTCACCGGTGCGTATCTGCACCGACCTGAGTGCTCCGCCCGGATCACCGTTACGCAGCGGATGATAGACGACGGTCACCATGTCTCCTGCCTTGATGCTGCTCGGCTTCCAGCCATAGCGCGACAGCATGTTGACGCTGCCGCCTTCGAATACATATCGGACCGCCCCGCCGTTCTGCCCCTGAGCGTCCAGCCGCAGATAAATATGAGGATTGCTCCAGGCAAAAGAAGCGACGGCGCCCTTGATCGTCAGTTCCTTATTCTCATCGAACATTGCGAAGGAATGGTGCGCCAGCGCTAGGCCGGAACCCATGAGCAGAGGAAGGGCAATTGCCGATACCGCAAGGCTTCTCGCCGCCGTGGGACGCCAGATACGCCTGAGCATTACCTTTTCATAATCCCTCATCATACCGAGGCATCTTCGCTTTTCAGCGCCTGCCCCACCGATAAAATACGTTATAGATGTACCTATTATATGTAATTAAATCTGTCAACGCCGTGTCCGTCGTCAGGACATTCGGCACAACTCGCGGCGTAAATTAGTGGAGCGCCTCCCACCCTGGGGCACATTCACGAGTTAGACCGGGCGCGCCAGGGCCGCCGCAGTGCCTGTGGCGGCTGACTGTACACTCTCAGAAATGCGCGACGTTTTCGCGCTGTGTCTGAAAAGCCTACAGCAGCACTGACGACTTCGACGGCCTCTCTGCCATTCTCGAGACAGATTCGTGCAGCTTTGACCCGCAATCGTTCAATCGCCCGAGCAGCCGTCTCACCCGTTTCTGGCGGAAAAGAACGGACAAACTGTCGCTCGGAAAGCGTCGCCACGTCGGCCAGCATCCCCACACTCAGTGGCTCGGTAACACGCTCGCAAACACAGAGCAGGCACTCCGGATGCGGTCGGATGACGGTTCCAAATTCCAGCATGGCCGAAACTGCGACCGCCACCAAGGCCGCCGATAGTCCTCCCACGATCAATGAATGATGGAACGCAGAGACCGCTCCACTCCCTGTTTCTGAGGTCACCTCGCATCGTGCGCCTTCAACAGGCGCGGCTGATCTTTCTCGCGCTGGTCGTCGTGAAGGAAGCCGCTCTTTCATGCGGTCCAGCGCCTCTCGTTCCCTCGCTCGGCTTACGTATGGCGCTCAGCTTCCTGTGAAGCACCTCGCCTGGGTGCTCGGCGCGACCTGGGGTTTGCGCGCGGCGATCGTCCAGTTCGATCTCTGAACCACGGCCGCACGCGGTTCCGTCACGGGCATGAGCTGGGGCAATGCCCCGGCTCATCCTGCGTGAAACCGGCAGCCCTGGCGCCACCGCTGCCGGTAACGGACGGCGGCCTTGCGTGTATGACCGGTAACCTCCATGTGGCTCCCCGCCTCGCTGCCGGAAACCGCTCGCCATGCTCAATGCCCTGACGCTTATCTTCTCGTGCCAGCTCGTCGGCGAGCTGGTGGTCACCGCGCTGCACCTGTCGCTCCCGGGCCCGGTGCTCGGCATGATCCTGCTGTTCGCGCTGCTCGCCTGGCGAGGCGGCATCTCGCCGGAGCTGGCCGCAGTCGGCGACGGGCTGCTGTCGAACCTGTCGCTGCTGTTCGTGCCGGCCGGGGTTGGGGTCATGGTCCATTTCAGCCTGCTCCGTCAGGACTGGCTGCCGCTTGCCGCCGCCATCGTCGGGTCTACGCTTGCGACGATCTCGGTCACTGCCGGGGCGATGGTCATGATCAAGCGGCTGCAGGCGCGCCGCTCCATGATGGCGGGAGAGGGGCCGCATGGCTGATCTCCACGACGTCTGGGTCTACCTTGCCGCCAGCCCACTCCTGCACCTGACGCTGACCCTGCTCGCCTTCCAGGCGGGCAACTGGCTCTACCGCAAGGCCGGGTTCAACCCGCTGCTCAATCCGGTGCTGGTCGCGGTGGTCATCCTGATCGCGATCCTCGTCGGCACCGGCACCCGCTACCAGACCTATTTCGAAGGCGCGCAGTTCGTTCATTTCATGCTTGGCCCCGCGACGGTCGCGCTCGCCATTCCGCTGTACCGCCAGTTCGAGCATGTCCGTCGCTCGGCGGTCGCGGTGATCGCAAGCCTGCTTGCCGGCTCGGTGACCGCCGCGGCGAGCGCGGTGGCGATCGCCTGGGCGCTCGGCGCGGGCCGCATCTCCGTCATCTCGATCGCCCCCAAATCGGTGACCGCGCCGGTGGCGATGGCGATCGTCCGGCAACTCGGCGGGCTGCCATCGCTGACCGCGGTGCTGGTGATCCTCACCGGGATTTTCGGCGCCACGGCCGGGCCCCTGTTGCTCGACTTGCTGCGAGTGCGCGACTGGGAGGCCCGCGGGCTGGCGATTGGCACCGCCAGCCACGGCATCGGCACCGCCCGCGCGCTGCAGGTCAGCGAGGTCGCCGGCGCCTTCTCTGGCCTCGCCATGGGCCTCAACGCGCTCGCCACCGCGATCCTGCTGCCGGTCGCGTGGAAGCTGCTGGTTGGCTGAGCGCAGGTTCAGCCCAGCATCGCCCGCGCCGCCCCGGCGACGATCGCGACCGCCGGGCCGGACGGGTCGACGACGGCGAAGTGGTCGAGGCCCGCGGGCTCGATCAGCTCGACCCGGTCGCCCGCCTGCACGGCGGCCCGGGCATAGGCGGCGGTCATCGCGATCCGCCACGGCTCCTCCAGCGTCCCCACCACCAGCGCCTGCGGCATGCCGAACGGCAGCAGCCGCGCTGGCGAGGTTTCCGCGAACAACCCGGCCGCCTCGCTCGCGGAACCGGTGCCGAGCATGTGCAGGATGTCCGCCCTCCCGCCATGTTCGAGTGCGTGCTCCAGGTCGTTGACCCCCGCGATCGAGATCACGCCTTTCAGCCGCAAGGGGTCGGCACCGTGCAGCGCGCTCCCGGCCGGCAGCCCGGCCCGGGCCGCCAACCACAGCGCGAGATGCCCCCCACTGGAATGGCCGACCCCGATGACGTTCGCGAGGTCGAGCGGGTACGCCCTGGCGACCGTGCGCAAGTGATCGGCGGCGCGGGCAACATCGAGGAACGTCCCGGGATAGCCTCCGCCGGAGTTGCCGATCCGGCGGAACTCGACGTCCCAGGTGGCGAACCCGGCCGCGGTCAACGCCTCGACGAACGGTGCGGTGTAGTCCTTCGTCCAGTCCGCCAGCCAGGCACCGCCGTGCACGAACAGGATGACCGGGAAACCCGCAGCCGGCGGCGTAGCATCGGGCAGGCGCAAGTCGGCGAACTGGACAGGACTGTCATCGCCATAACGGATGCGCGTGCATGGTAGCGTTTTCGGCAATAATGCCGCAAGTCCGTAGGGAGTAACTGGAACCATTTCGGGCATTCTGCTCGCGCTCGACCCATAGCTTCCTTGGATATAGAGGCCATAGACCCTATACGCTTGGCGTCAATCTCAGAGCTGATCTGTAGTTGCAGTGATCCGGCAGGTGCTGTCAGTCTAATGCGAACCGCTCTCCAAACGATGCGATTTGGTCATCGAGGGCAGGGCTCAGCTGGCGATCGACTACCACTCAGCCAGGGCGGCCGAGCGGCGAAGTTTGAAGGTCTGACGATCGACGAGGTGGCGTTCCTGGTTGAAGTGGTTTCAAGCTACTCGGGCAGCGCCTCATGGCTCGCGACTTCGACCGACAGGTCCCCGAAATCCAGATCCGTATCGCTGGCCTCAATCATTACACGACGCTTGCAATTCCCATCACCAAGCCCGTTGCATAAATCCCGCACGGGTCGGCGCTCCTCCAACCCAAATGCCTATTCGTGCAACAGCGCCGTTTGACTCCCTCCCGTCACCGCCCGTCGAGCGTGAAGGCGACGAGCTCGGCGCGGTCGTTCCCGCCTAGAGCTCTGAGACCGCCCGCCGCGACGACGACATATTGGCGCCCCGTGCGCACGCCCCGATAGGTCATCGGAACGGCGAACGCATTGCGCGGCAGTTTAGCCTGCCACAACTCGTGCCCATCGCTGGCGGCGATCGCGCGAATCCGGCTGTCCTGCGTGCCAGCCATGAAGACGAGGCCCGACGCGGTCGTCATTGGCCCACCGACCATGATCGTGCCGAGGGTGAGGGGGATGTGGCTGTGATAGCCGAACGGGCCGCTCCCGCTCGCTGCGCCGAGCGGCCGCGACCAGATGAGCTTGCCGGAGACGAGATCCACCGCGCTGAGCCTGCCGTAAGGCGGAGCCTGGCAGGGCACGCCGAGCGGGGAAAGGAAGGGCGCGATGACCGCTCCATAAGGCGTGCCGAGCTGGGGCACGCCGCCCTCGACATCCGATCCGCCGGCATCGTTGCCCAGCGGTTTGAACCCCTGGCGATCCGCCTCGGATCTGCGCACCAGCCGGTCTCGATAGGCGAACGCATTGCTGTTGACGATCATCACCCCGCGCCGGACGTCGATGGTCGCGCCGCTCCAGTCCATGCCGCCGATAGTGCCCGGCGTATTCAGCCATGGCTCCAGGCCCGGCGGGGTCATCGTGCCCTGATAGCGGGATTCACGATAGAGGATGCGGCAGTAGAGCTGGTCCAGCGGGGTCAGCCCCCACATGTCCGCCTCGCGCAGGTCGACGCCGCGAAAGGAGGGCATCGCCACCGAAAAGGGCTGGGTTCGCGCCAGCCGCTCTTCCAGAACTGCGCCCGCCTGCGGCACGGGCCGTTCCTCGACGCGGCGCAACGGCCGCCCGGTAAGGCGGTCGAGGACAAAGATCTCGCCGCGCTTCGTCACCTGCACGATGGCCTTGCGCATCGCTCCGCCCGGCTCCGGCAGGTCGACGGCGATCGGCTGTGCGGGGACGTCATAGTCCCACAGGTCGTGATGCGTCGTCTGAAAAGACCAGCGCGGCTTGCCAGTGGTCACGTCGATCGCGACGACGGAGCTCGAATAGCGGTCGTCGATCGCGCGGCGGTGGCCACCGAAATAATCGGGAGTGGCGTTGCCGGTCGGCAGGAACACGAGGCCCAGCGCTTCGTCCGCGCTGATCGGCGCCCAGCTGTTGGGCGTGCCGCGCGTATAGGTCTCGCCAGCGGGCGGTGGTCCGTCGCGGTCTGGCCGACCCATGTCCCAGGCCCATGCCAGCTTGCCTGTCACGGCGTCGAAAGCCCGGATCACGCCCGATGGCTCGCCCACATACTGACCGTCGGACACCCAACCGCCCAGCACAATCCTGCCCCGGACTATCGCGGGGGCCGACGTCACTTGATAATAGCCTCGAGGCGCGGCGCTGAGCCCGGCGAGCAGGTTGACCGCTCCGCCGACGCCAAAGGCGGGACAGCGCCGGCCGGTCGCGGCGTCCAACGCCACCAGCATGGCCGCGCCGCCCACGGCGATGATCCGCCGGGCGCACGGGCCTGGCGCCCGCCTGTCGTAGAAGGACACGCCCCGGCACGTATGGGGGTGACCGTCGCCGATCGACGCCAGCCAGCGCCTTTGCCCGTTCTCGGCATCCAGCGCGAAGATCTCGCCGGCGGCGTTGCAGGCATAGAGCATATCGCCGACGACGAGGGGCGTGACTTCCAAGCCGCCGGTATCGCCCACCGGTCCGGTGGCGATGGACGCCGACCATGCCTGTTTCAGCGCGCCGACATTGGCGGGCGTGATCTGCGTCAGCGAACTGTAACGCGCGCCACCCGCGTCATGACCCCAGCTACGCCATTCGCCATCCTGCGTCGTCGCTCCGGCCGTCCGCGCAGCGGGAAACGCCTCGGCCCCCGCCTGGAACCGAGGATCGGGCGACGTCGGCCGCA
>Ga0207667_10000775_pt1 | contig 41388 bp, 56 predicted proteins | sample KBSCornC52_FD_184301 | JGI IMG/M metagenome (GOLD analysis project Ga0207667, IMG submission 184301) | Corn rhizosphere microbial communities from Kellogg Biological Station, Michigan, USA - KBS Corn C5-2 (SPAdes) (version 2) | ecosystem: Host-associated > Plants > Roots > Rhizosphere > Soil ...
CCGGACATCCGACGAACCGCTTTGCATCGTCGAAGAAATTCAGCGCGTGGTGAGGAGTTCCGCAGAAGTGCAACCCATGTGAGCATTCGTGCTCGTCCCAGCCGTCAGACTCCGGGGTGAGGCCCGGCGCGTAGCTTGTCCCGCGCTGGGAGTTGAATTCGCTGTCAACGGCCTTGAAGAGAATGGCTACCCCTTCGTTGACCTCGACCCCGTATTCGTCCAGCCACGCAGCCACGTCGCACGGAGGTTGATAGCGGATCTGGACGCCGCCATCGGCCTTCACGTAATCGCTCGAAATAGTGACGGCCACACATTTCCCGGCCGTGACCTGCGCGGAGTCGTAGGCCCTGACCTGCGCGGAGCCGTAGGCCCTGACCTGCGCGGAGCCGTAGGCCCTGACCTGCGCGGAGTCGTAGGCCGTGACCTGCGCGGAGCCGTAGGCCCTGACCTGCGCGGAGTCGTAGGCCCTGACCTGCGCGGAGCCGTAGATTTCAAATTCGCCGCCGCCTATCAGCTCCGGCCAGGTGTCTGGATTCTTCAGAGCTGCATCGAGTTCTTCCTGAGTCCTGCACTTGACGATCTTCACGATCTCGCCTCTTTCGTTTTGCTGCTCACGCAGCCTTTTCGCGGTGAATCTCCGCCATCACAGATCCGCAGCTTGGACACTTGCGCGGCCTGATGTCAGGGGGCTCGATGAACCCGCCGAAGCGTAGAGAACACGGCGTGCAATACCACGCGGCGTAAATCTTCGGCGTGGTGAGCTCGTGGATGCGCTTGCGCTGGGCCCGCTCCACCAGCGGGATCAGCTCGCCCGGCGCCGGCAGCCACTTGCTCTTGAGCTCGCCCTTCGAGTCGGTTTCGGTCGAACTCCACCAGGCATCGAGCGCCGCCTTCACGTCCTGCGCCTCGAACGCCGAGAGCGTCTTGTGCCACATCCGCCCCTCGTCCTGCTGGGGAACAATTCGCTTCGCCCTGCACGCGCCCGCGTAAATCTCTTCGGTTTCCTTTGGCTTCATTCCTCAAGCTCCAGGCTGAATTTCTCCGCGTAGCGAGTGAACTTCCGGTCCTTGATCCACCACACCGTGACGGGTTCGCCGCGGCTGCGCGCCTCCAGCGCCATGTCCCGAATCCACTCCGCCGTCTGCACCACGTCGCCGCTGCGATCCCGGCTTTCGAGGCGGATGACTTCGGCGAGAATCCGCACGTCCCCCGGCGAGAGTGCCAGGCGAAGCTCTTCCCCGAGCCAGGTGGCCGCCATGAACTCCCCGCCGTTCCCTGCCGTGGGTGGGATTGGGGGAAGGGGCGCCGTTGCCCCCGGCCCCGCCCCTGCCCCTGCTTCAGGCTCTGCCCCTGCCCCTGCTTCAGGAGGGGCGCATACTTGGAACAAATTCCCCGTTTTTTCGTCAAAACCGGCATTCTGTCCGCCCACTGGGCGGACACTTGGAACGAAAAATCCCAATTTCTTGTTTTTGAGCGACTGCTTTACAGCTTTGTCCGCGTGTTCGTGCCAGTCGTGCACCAGAAGCCGGTGCTCCTGGTCGGCGTCCAGCCACTTGGCTTCGGTCAGCGCCGCCACCAAAACTCCCGGCTCGCCATCCCATTCCATCCACGCTTCGATCTGCTGGTCGGTAAACCGGCCGATGTTTCCCTGAGGCGCGTAAGCCGCCGTGAAGTGCCAGGTTGCTTCGAGATATCCGAGCAACACGGCCTTGGGGAGCTTGAGTATGCCCTTCAGGTGCGCAAATTTCGGATGGCCTATGACTGCTCTTAATGCCACTTCGTTCCCCTTACTTCAGTGGTCTGGCGATGGTCCGGGCGCCGCGTCCGATCTGGTAGGCGACGCCCAGGTTGATGAGCAAGAGAAGGTCGAAGAGAAAGATCATCCCGGCACCGTGATGGGCTCCACGTTCACCGCCCGGTCATGCTTGCCCGGAGCCGTCTGCTCGAGGATCGAAAAGCGCACGATCGAGCCCGGAGGCGGAAGCGTCTGGTCAACCACTTCGTTCTGGTGGAAGAACAGCTTCTTCCGGTCGTCGGTGAGGATGAACCCGTAACCCTTCCGACTGCGGTCGGGCTGGATGACGCGCTGCACGCGGCCAATCAGTTTCGATTTGAGCGATTCGGTCATTGCTTTCCTCGGTTCGGTGTCGTTACTTGATGCGGAGATACCGCTTGCCTTGGTTCTCTTCGACGAAGATCGCCTCGGGAAGCGGAACACCGGCGTCGTACATCTCGCGGAGCGCCTGTTTGTTGAGTTCCTTCTTCGTGCGCACCGCTTCCGGTAGATCCTGCTCGATCATGTTGATCGTGAATTCTTCGCGCAGATCGAAAGCCACGGTGTCCGCGGCCTTCTGAGTCCAGATCGAGAAGCGGGCCGTCTTTACCTTCCCGTTGAACGCAGCGTCCACGGCCAGCGCCATGCGGTCCTTGAGGCGCTTCGCCTGGTTCTCGAATCCCTTGGCGCGCTCCATCAGCCGCGCGGCCTCCGCGCAGCACACGGCGGCGTCGGCTTCGATATTGCGTACCACCATGGCTGCGGCCTCGATGCGCTCCGGGGCTTCGCGCATCAGCGCATCTAGGCGGGCTTCGAGTTCCGGAGTGAGTTCGCCTTCGTTCTCGGTGAGGATGTCGGCAATCAGCATCCCTTCGAGCGAGATGTCGTAGAGAGTGAGCTTAGAATTTGCGTTCGAGGCTGGCATTGCGACTCCTTTCGAGCTGCTCTTCGGTGATGCCGAGGCGCTTACGTTGCGCCTCGACCTGTGCGACGCCGGCCGGATAGATCACTAGCGGCGTCACCTTCGGCTCCTGGCTAGAAGGGGATGTCGTCATCGGTAATCTCCGGATTCACCTGTTGGCGCGCGCCACTGAAGGCGAGCTCGGGTTCTGCATCGTCGTTTTCGTAGAAGGGCTTGCCTTCACGGAACTGCAGGTCGCCGATCTTGAGAACGTCCTGGATCGTCGCGTACTTCTCAGTGATTTCCACCCGGAAGGAGCAGAGCTCGCCGGGCGCCGTATCGAGCGCGCCGAACAGGCTGGCATGCCAGCACACAACGCCCTTACCCGGAACCGGCGCTGCATCGAAGATGAGGTTGCGGTACTCGCTGCCGCGCTGGGTCGTCTTCGCGAGCACATCCTTCACGCGGGCGGTGAGCTGATTGCCTTCGAGCTTCGCGGCGATAGCGCTTGGGGCCGAGGCTGCCGGCCTTGCCGCCGGAGCAGACGCCGACGCTGGCGCAGACGCGGGAGCTGGTGACGTCGCGCCCCTGAGCCAGTCGCTGAACGGCGCGAAGTCCTTCTGTGATGGCTTGGTGATGGCCTTGCCGGACAGATCGGGGCAGCGCGTCTTATCGACGATGAATGTGTTGTCCTCATCCATCAGGCCGACCAGGTCGAACTCGTACTCGAGCCCTTCCCGCTGCACCGGCGCAAGGCCGATCTTCACGCGCTGCTTCTTGCCGGTGCGCTCGTTGACCTGCTCTTCGTAGGCCGTCTTGGTGCGCATCGTGCAGATGATGTGGCAGGGTGAGGCGATCATCGCGTCCACCATCGCGCGCTCATGGGGCCGGAATTCCTTCCAGCCGCTCATGTCGTCGCGCGAGCTCGAGCGCTTTTTCGCGGTATCTACATATTCGAGCGCGCCATCCTTCCCCATCCAGAAGTGCGAAAGGGAATCGCAGCAGAAGACGGCGTACCCGGCCTGCTCCGCCGCGCGCAGAGCATCAAGGAAGTTGTCAGGGGTGTAGCTGCTCAGTTCGAGTACGTCGAAGTCGAACCGGTCGGCGTACTTCGAGAGGCTGCCATGCTCTGTATCGACCGCGGCGACCTTGCCGCCCGCAGCCAGCAGTTGAGCCAGTTCGAGCATCGTGTAGCTCTTGCCGCTGCCCGCCGGGCCAATCAGGCCAACGCGGCCCTTGGCTTCATACTTCACGGCTTTCTTGAAGGAGAGGTTAGCCATTGACGACCTCCACCATGCGGAAGTCGCGAGACATTTCCTCGATCCCTTCATCGTCGGCCGGATAAACCAGCCACTCTTCGGACCAAACCAGGTAGGCCGGATGGTCGGGGTCGTCGAAGAAGCGAACCTTGCGCAATATGCGTTGTTCCCACCGCGGGCGTCCGATGTCGAAGCGGTGAATGAACGCCGCGCCGCGCATCGCTGCGTCGAGGTCGAATGGTTTCAGGCCAGCAGGCTCTTTCTTGTCAAGAGCCTTCGCGACAGCGTCGGGCGATAACGCGCAAGCAGCGATGTGATCGTCGGAGGCGCCGGTGCAGCCGGGGCATGCGTCCGCGTAGCCGTCGGCCTGGGGAACGGGGTTGTGTCGGGGTAGCCCGGTCAGGGCGCGGAGGATGCAGTCCGCCATCATGATCGAGTTCTGCAGCATCGGGTCGAGTGGGTCTGGCGTCGCGGCGCCGGAGGAGATCGAAAGAGTCATGTGCACCTCGCACACGCGCGGTGGTCCCGCGCAGGGTGGCAGCCGCGCTAAGGCTGCAGAGGCGACCGACCGAGGGACGAAATCCCATTGGTCGAAGGCAGACGGAGGAGGTCAGCCGATATCGCCGGTTGTGCTGAGGTTGCTGATTTTCTGCGATTTACTGGAGGAAGGAGCTTGCTCGTGCCGTGAATCTGGTGGCGGAGGACAGGATCGAACTGTCGACCTACGGGTTATGAATCCGTAGGTTCAAGCGCCTCTACCCGTAGGTCGCATTTAGCGCACTCAGCAGGAGGTTCTTTGCTGGAAAGGATTATTATGCATACTTGCCCGCGAAAGCAAGCACTATTTTTTCCACAATAAGCAAGCCCCACGGCCAGCGCTCGGTGCAGGGCTCGCTCGTTGACGTTCAGGCGCGGCTCTTTGCCATATAGAACGGCACCGTGACCGAAGCTGGCCCGATCCGCGGCACGCTCCCCAACTGCGCACGCTTCACGCCTTCGGAGATGTGCACGTAGTGGCGCATCATGCGCGGGGTCACATGGCCGGCGAGCGACATCAGCGTAGCCGCGTCCATTCCCGATTCGGCCCACCTGGTAAGCGCCGTGTGGCGCGTATCGTACGGCCTGAACCATCTCAGCCCGGAGGCCGCGCGAACCTCTTCCCAGGGCTTCTTGATGCCGCTTACCGTCATCGGGCGAGTGGGATCGAAGTCGGCTGGAGGCCGGCGAAACGGAAAAAGGAAATGCATCGGCGAACAAGCCCCGAGATCCCTGGCCCGCGCCACAAGCTGCTCCGCGGCCCAGAGCGTGTCAGCGCTGGTGATGGGTATCGTCCGCGCCCGGTAAGCGTTCTTCGCGCCTGCCGAAGGAACATTGACGATGCGGTGCATCAGGTTCACATCGCCCACGCGCAGAGACCGAATCTCGTTCGTTCCCATGCTTGTGCCGAAGGCGAGCTGGGAGTACCAGTAGACGATCCACCAGCGCTCGCGCATCAGGGCAATTTCAAGCCATCGCTTCTGCTCTTCCGGCAAGAGGGCGCGCGGGACATCGGTCGCATCCTCCCGGAACGGCTCATAGAATTCTTCCATTTCCTCAGTCCAGCAGCCGGCGCGCCGCAGGATCATCTTGAGGATCGACAGCTCCTGATTGACCTTCTTCGGACCTGCCGGACAGCGATCCGCCTGGACGTTCTTGTTAGGGCGGCGCTTGCGGATGAACGGCTCCGTCCCTGCCACGCGCGCCTCCTGATATTGGCGCACATGTCCGAGGTGGACCTGTTCGAGGCGAAGATCACCGAAGAAAAGACTGAGCGACGTGATGTACTGGCGGTAGGACTTTTCGGTTGTCGGTCGCAAGTAGCGAGCAGTTATGCCTCCCGGAATTCCTTGAAATGAGCGAGAATCTAACCAGAGGCTTGAGGCGGTTCGAAATGGCAATGAGCAAGAGATTTTCGAGAGTGTCAAGATACGGGCCCTTTCGCACACAGGGCAATCCAAGTGCCCCAGTGTGTGTTGGGCAACTGTATCCGCGCGCGTCTCTCCTGTCGCTGATCGAGGACCGGGCATAAATGCAATCCTTTGCTGAACTAGGTACCGTTCGGCAAACGTACCATGCTTACTTTCCCTAAGCAACGGAAAAGTAATCATACTGGAGGCGAACAATGTTACTTTCGGACACTGCGCTTCAGTCGAACCGCTCTTTCGCGAGCATGGGCGGAAAAGCCGCGGCAGCATCCATGACAGAGGAGCAGAAGATCCAGCGCGCCCGTCTTGGCGGCCATGGCGCAGCGGCGCGGATGACACCTGAGCAGCGTTCCGAGCGAGCGCGAAAGGCAGCCCTTGCCCGCTTCGGAAAGCAGAAAATCCCCCAGGCCTCGTAAGGCCCGGGGGGTCTGTCACTGCGGCTTGTTGAAGACGTTCTTGGCGGTATTGATGCCGTAGAGCGTCCCGATAAACAAGGCTGCTCCGCCGAAGTCGGGGAGCGCATGGGTCACGCGAACCACGCACGACACCCACCCGCACACGAACGCCAGCGCCATCCCGGCGCCGACGCGGGAAAACGATGGCCGGCCGTTGTCGTCGGTGAAGACCCCAGCCACGAAAGAGAAGAACTTCATCACCTATTCCTTTCTGCCGGTGAGCCTGCCCGGCGGGTCGAGATTGACGGTCACGCGTCCGCATCCCCAGAGGTAAAGGCACTTGGCGGCGCGACGGTGGGGCGCATGCTGGTTGAAGAGCTGCGCGTAGTATTTGCCGAGCACGGCAATGTAGCTTTCGTCGGCCTCGAATGCCGCCTGCCGGGCGTCGGCCAGATCGGTCACGGCCTGCACTTGATCGGCCTTCGCGTCCACTTCCTTCGTGAGCGCGTCATTCTTCTCAAGCTCGATCGGGTATTGCGTGACGGTGTTATCGATGGAGCGCTCTTCCGCGGGCAGGTATCCCGGCGTCCTGTCGGCTGGCTTGCGAATCCCGAGCTTTGCCACGATGTCGGCGTGGAGATCGGAATCGGCGAGTGCACTCACCTGTTGGCGGCCAGCGTCGGACTTCTGCGTGAGACTCGCTACCAGGGCGGCCAGTTCGGTGTATTGCTGTTGCGCCTCCTGCGCCCGCTGCTCGGCCTCAGAGGCCTTGGCGTCGGCCTGCTGCACCAGCTCGTCCTTGAGCGCGGCCGCGTCTTTGCGCGCGGCCTCGTTCGCAATCTGCTCCTGCCGCTCGTCGGCGGCCTTTTGCGCATCGCGGCCGATATGCTCCGCGGCCTTGTACGCGCCGAATACCAGGCCGATGACGAGGACGGCCTCGAGCGCGTACTTCCCCCACTTGCTTGCGAGCAATCCGGTGAGTATCGAAATCATCGTTCCCCGCCTCCTTCTTTCTCAGGCGTTCGCGCGGTTGAGTAGTCCGGCGAGTTCGGGTAGCATCGCGGGGCGCGCGGCCACCAGGTTGCGATAAAACTGCGCCTGACGCGCGGCGTTCGCCTGACGCCACTGATCGGGGTCGCAGGCATTGAGCGCGGCCACGGTGTTCGGTCCCATGAGGCCGTCGACGGTTGTCGGGTGACCGCAGTCCGCACAGGCGCGCTGCGCGAGCGTCACAGCCTCGTGGGGCCCTTCGTTGATGGCGAAGCTCAGTAGCCGGTCGGCAATGTCCTGCGAGGCGATCTGATCGATCTGCAGGCATGTCCCGTACTGCTCCGCGTAAACCGCCTCCGCGATAGCGAGGGCATCGTCGTGCGGAATCTCTGGCGAGCCATCCTCGTTGAGCGAGAAGTAGCCCTGTTTCACCAGATCCGGGTGGAAGCGTGAAGCGAGCCCGAAGCGCGTAGGGCCGCCGCGGTCGCCCGGCAGCGTGGTGATGGCGCCCGAAAGGCGCGCGTCTTCCTGGTGGAGAACGAACTCCACCGCCTGAGTGATGTCAGCCATGATGTCTCCAATGGAAAGGGCCCGGCCGAAGCCGAGCCCTTTGGCGTGCTACTGCGGTCCGTCTTACAGCCCGCAGCGATAGACGATCTTGTACGTGCCGGAGATAGCGCTGCTGACCGCGAGCACCGCCTTGGTGGTCGTCGTGGTCGCTGGATTGGAGTAGCCTTGCGTCCCTCCAATGATCGGAGTTCCAATCGCGCTGCCCCAGCCGCACACCGGCTTGGACGAGTACGCTGTGCCCCACACGATCGACAGCACGTCACCTGATCCGGGGCTCGTGCCCGACACCAGCGTGACCACTCCTCCAGTGTTCGTGCAGGCGTATCCGTCGGCGGTGTCGCAGACGGCGGTCGCGCCCGTGCCGGCGGCCGTTCCGGGCGCGATCGATACAGTCTGATTGCCCGCGAAAGACGCCGCTTGGAGGGTGCCCGGAGTATCGAGCACACCGGCCGCGACCCTGCAAAGCCGAGTGTCCACCGCAGTGCTTCCGCCCGGACCAAAGGCGTACCCAGGCTGCCCGGCAATCCCATTGCACTTCAACGTTGACTGCATGCGGAACGTAGTGTCTGTGATCAGCCGGCCGCCGGTCATGATGCTGTCGTAAGCCCCAGTCGTAGAGGGCACCAGGATCAGGTCCGGCGTAGACCCCGCAGAGCCTTCGAAGTGATTGTCGATGAGTACGTTGTTGTCGAGTATGGTGGGCGGGTACTGAGGATTTAGCCCGTAGAATATGGTCTTTGGTGGCCCATAAGCTCCACCTTGCCCCTCGCCGCCGATGACGGACACAGCCGCCCCGGCGTCGCCTGTGTTATCCACCCACTGCGTCACGGCATTCAGGGCCTGCCCTGATCCGCTGGCGTTGGTCGAGTAGGTACCGTCCACTACTACATCCTCAGGCGATCCTGCAATTTTATTCAGGGCGATATAGCCAGCCTCCGCGGGCACAATTGCATGGCCGGTGCCGGTCCCCGATGCAACGACCGATGAGTTTGCGGTGAACGTCGTGCCGGAGATCGAGATATCGTTGAACGTGAGGCCGTTGAATGCAGCGCACGGCCCGCTAAATCCACTGATCGCCACCGTCGCCCCGCCGCCGCCCTGGAGCCCCGTCATCAAGGCGTCGAACGCGCCGGTAAACGCGACGGTGGTGCCGTTCCCCGAGCAAGCGGAGAGTGTCGTGTCATCGCCGATTGGCGCCGCCGGGACCAGGGTGCCACCGAATAGCCGAAGCACAGATTTCCCAGCAGTTTGATAGGTGTAGATCATCGGCCCGGATGCGTGCTCAAGATGGCACCCGTGGCACTGGACATATACATTCTTCCCGTAAATTTCGGCGTTGGCGGCGCGCACACCTTCTGCCGCCGTACCGGCCCAGTCGAACGGCGCGGCCAACCCGGCGTTGTTGGAGTAATCGACGCGGGTACCAAACAGAGACCAGTGGTTGCCGCAGTCCATCCGTATCGCGTTGGCGCGGTTCCCCCACATCTGGCCACCGTAGATATTCAGAGCCTCTTGCCCTGCGAAGAACGTTGCAGGGTTAAAACAGGCCGTGTCCGCGAGCGCTATATAGTTGCGATACCAGCTCTGGACATAGAAATCATCGACATAAAAGTTGTTCCCGCCCTGCACGCCATAATGGAACCCCGCGATGTAGCGAGACTTGATCGTGAACCCGTTCCCCTGCGCTGTCGCGTCCACAGCCGACCCAACGCCGAGAGGCGTTCCGGCTTCGACGGCCTGCCAACCCCCGCCATAGCTGACGCTAGGATCGCCGCCGATGGTCATACCGATCGATGTATCTGCGGGAAGATAGGCACCGGCGGTTATTTCAGGGCCGAGAAGGGGGCAATCAAAGGATGCGTGTCCATCCGCCGAAACCCCAGGGTGCGGGCTTCCCAATTGCGCCGCCACGCCCACAGTGGGAGCCCAAACTAATGGCGACCCCTTACACTCTACGTCGATGCCGGCCGGGACGTGCATCGTCGAGTTCATCGGCAGGCGCGCCGCCGTTGCTGTGTTGATGATCGTGCAGTGATAAAAACCGTTCACATCTACCGGACAGTTGCCGATTGCCAGGTTGGTCCATGAACCCACATCCGCCCCGAAAACTGTATTCAGAGAGGCGGAGGCGCCAGTGCCGCTCACCGTGCCGCCCACTGTCACCGTGGTCGGCAGCGTGGAATACGACCCAGGATTGGTCACATAAAACCAGAGCCCGCCCGCACGCGTCACGACAGCGGCGCACGTTGCGGCAGTACCTCCGGTGGCCACGGTTCCACCCGAAACAGCACAGGTCGGAGTATCGGTCGATACGTAGCCACTCCCCGGCGATTGCTTGCGAAAATAGATGCCCTTGCACCACGATGGCGCGGCGCTTGTCCCGCACTGCATCGGGTAAAACACCGAATTCACCGCGCCGCTCTGCACCGAGGTCGGCGCCGCTACAGACGCAGCGTCAAGTTCTGCCGATCCAAGATCGCAGTGCCCTGCCGGCGAGCCCGTCGCGCAGTTTGGTCCAGGCGCGCCCGCCGCACCCGCCGGACCCGTGATGACATTGGTCGGGATGGACGGAATCCCAATCGCCGGATTCCAGCTTGCCCAGTCCCATGTGCTCACGCCGGCGCTTACCGAAATCGTCACGCCCGGGTACTGCGTCACCTGGTTGGTCTTCGTATTCGTCACCGTGACGTGGTAGCGGATTCCGGAAGGCTGCGTCACCGCTGGGTTCGCGAGCTTGTATGTGGACGCAAACTGGCCGCCCGAGATGTTCACGCACGCGGAGGATTTCGGGCTCTGGAAAGTGCCGGCCACCGAGAACGCGATCGGGAAATCGTTCTGGTCGGTGGCATACGCGCAAAACCTGCCAGTGATGCCGTCGCCGCTGGCGTCCGCGATCTCGTTGACGGTGTTCGTGGTGATGGTCAGGTAGTTCACGGCGGTCTGACCCGAGGCCGCGAGGGACGCAGCAAGGGCCAGCACGCAAAGCATCAGTTTGCGCATGGAATTCTCCTCAAACGTGGTCGGAAAAGATGAAGTGTTTACCAGCTAAATGTGCCGGCGCCGGATACGGACGTGTCAGCTACCGCCGTCGCCACTACGGCGCCGCCGCCGTGCGTCGTCGATGCCGCTGTCATGGTGCAGGTGTTGCCGCTTGGCGATATGGTGCAGCCCGCGGTGCTGCCCGAGCCGAGAGCCCAGGTGACGCCGGTGATCGAGGTCCCCTGCACCGTGGCCGTATAGGTGAGCGTGCCGCTCGGAGACGTCGTCTGAGAGCTCGGCGACACCGTCACGAAGATCCCGCGACCGCCAGAACCACCGCCGCCCGTGGTGCCACCGGAGCCGGTTGAATCACACGTCGTCACCGTGCCCGCTCCAATCCATCCGTACGAGAGGAAGAGCTGGAAGCGGTTGTAATCGGTGAACGTCGAATAGGTTCCAGTAGCCGGGTTGAAGCCGATGTAGAAGGTCGTCGAGAACGCATTGCCGGTCAGTGTGGCGGCCGGCGCGGTGAGCGTGGTGCCGTCTTCCCGGGTGAAGGTGCCAGCGGTCCCGGGACTTGTCCCGGCCTGGTAGATGCGAATGTCGGCGGCTGAGCCGTCGAGCACGGTATCGATGGCGAGGTTGTTCTGGATCGACTTTCCCGAATTGCCGAACTTCCCATCAAGGAGGAAGTCATAGGCGATCACGTCGGAAAGGCTCTCCTCCATCAGCCCCACCTGGTTGAAGCTGGTGAACTTGAAATGGAGCGTTGTTCCCACCAGCGTTGGGTCGTACTCGTAGCTGAATACCGCGCCATCAAGCCGCAGGAAGATCGATCCGGCCCCGTGCGCGGCCGAGAGCGTTCCGAACACGCCGCGCCGGATGTAGGAGGTCAACTGCTGCACCGGGACGCCGCTCACGGTCGCCGCAGCGGTCGTCGAGTAGGAAATCAGTTCATTGTCTACGAGCGAGAGCGTGAGCGCGCCATCGGCCGCGGCTGTCGACGAAGAATTCAGCGCGCTCGGGTTGTATCCGGCCATCTCGACGTCGAAGGTCGAAGTGGTATCGGGATCAGCGACGGCGAGCACTGCGTTCACGAGTTGCCCCATGCGCGCTTGAGCATGGATGGTCCCGATGGGGGCATTATCGTAGTCGACGCCGTCTTTCGACATCCAGACGTGACAGCCGCCCCAGTATTGGGTCTGGCCCGCGACTCCAATCCAGATCTCCGGCCCTCCGGAGCGCGAGATGCGGTCCATCGCTTCGAAGATGATCGGGGCGGCGATCGAGCCCGGGTACTGGCGCCCTGGAAGCGGATCCCCGCCGCTCGGGTTGCGCGGATACTTTGCAGGCTGGCCCGAGCCCCAAGGGAAGTCCTTCGCCGTGACCGTGAGTTCCGCCGTCTGCTCATCCTCCTCAATTTCGGTGATGCGCACCGGCCAGCGCGTGATGCCGTATGCAGGGTTGGGATGGGTGACGGTGACGATGTCCATCTGCTCGAGGTGCGGGAAGGCTGGCGGAAGCTTCCATTTGAAGTTGCGGTACGGGTAACTCTTGCGCGTCAGGGTGGCGTTCAGCACGAGCTGCGCGACGTCCGCCGTGGTGATGGCATGGGCGGTGATCGTCTCCGCGGGCCTCAGCCCGATCACGTTGACGCTCGCCTGGTTGATATCGTCGACGGTGTCGACGTTGTAGCTCTGCGCGCGGTTCTTGAACTCGAGCTTGATGTAATTCGAGCAGTCGGCAATGTTCGGGATGGAAATGGTCAGCGGCTCTTCGTTTCCGTCCTCAACGAAGTCGTCGATGGTGAAGTCATAGAGCGGTTGGGTGTTTGGCGTGAAGGTCTTGCCGAAGCCCACCACGGTGGTGTCGCCATAAGGGACCGCCTTCAGCGTCCCGTCCCAGCTCGAAAACACCTCCGAGTTGGCGAGCGCCGCCAGATCCTCGATGACCGAGGAAGCCGCCTTCGCCGAGTCATAGTACGGCGACAGGAAGATTCCATTCGCAACGCAGTAGTCAGAGAGCTGCGTCAGGTCTCCCAGGTAGGGATACGCCATGCCGAGGAACGGATCGGTCAGAATGGCGGTGATGATGGCGGCCGGATCGCAGTCCATGATGCCGCTGCCGAAAGCGAGCCCGTTGCCGTTCAGCCCTTCGAAGTTATAGCTGGGCACAGTCGCCGAGCTACCGAGATCCATGCTTTGGTCGCCCGCGAGCACCAGGCCGGGATAGTCGAGCGCGTGACTTCCGTAGCTCGTCAGATAGCCCCAGGCGGACTGCGGGCGGGTTCCGCGGAAGATCGACAGGTTCAGGTACTCAGCCGGCGCAGAAGTGGCCGCAACGTGCGTCGGAGTGGCTGTGTACGCATAGGTGATGGTGACCGTCTTGCCCGCGTCGGACCCCGAGAAGGTGTAGGTGCCGGTGGCGTTGACCGAATACTGCAGCGCGCCGGGTCCGCTCGCGACCTTCTCCATGGGCCGGGTGTCGAGTCCGGAAAGCGTGGCCAGCCCGTCCGAGCCGTAATCGTTGACCGTGATCGAATACGAGGCCTGGTAGCTCACACCCTCGTCGTAGTAGAAGGCGGAGCCGGCGTTGGCGACGGTGTGCGATCCTCCGCCCCCCGGGATCGTGAAGGTCTCCGTGGTCTCGGTCAGTTGCTGCGCGCCGCCCGCATCGTAGATGTTGCCAATGCCATCGGAGGCGTACTGCCCGTTCTTCCAGAGCAGCAGAAGCACGGCCGCGAAGTACTCGTAGCCGGTTACGCCGCCGCCGCCTTTGCCGCCCTGCGTCTGCTTCACGGCGGTGAAGTTGAGGTAATCGATCAGCTTGGCGGCCAAGCGGTTGGCGCCGAAGAGCACTGGCAGACATACCCCGTACTCGGAGGTCTGCACCTGGACAGAGCCGAGCTTGTTGGGCTGCGTATTGCGCGAGCCGAATCCCAGAATGCCGCTCATAGGGTGAACACCTTCATGGGCTTCCGGCAGATCGAAGCCTCGTTGGTTGCGTCCGACAGCATGACCTCGCGCGGCCTGAGCGCGTGGATGATCTGCGGCCAGCGGATGATGATGCCGCCGTGCGAATAGCAGCGCCCGATGCGCCACAGGCAGAAGTTGCCGGGCTCGAGCGAGTCCGTTTCGACGGCGCCGCGCTCAAGCACGGCCTGCATGTACTTCTCTTCCGAGCGGTGCAGGAACCACTGCGGCGAGTACTCGGGGACCGGGCCTGGCTTCAGAACTCCGACAGCCTCATAGACTGCCAGCGGGAACAGCGCACAATCGGCCGCCACGCTCTTCAGCGCCTGGTTGTGGACGTAGGGTGTGCCCTTCCAGTTCAGCGCCTCAGCTACAACCTTTGCGCGGGTCTCGGCGTTCATGGCGCGCCTCGTATGACAAGCAAAAATGTCAGTTTGCGTAAATCCGTGAATTCCTGGAGTTCTGGAATTCCTAGAATGCCGTCGTCGGTTGCGGCACGAACGGGAACCCGCCATGGTTCGCGAGGTTCGAGAATCGCGCGTTGCACATCGTCATGCTCTTGTCGCATCCAGGCAGCACGGTGAAGGTGTCTCCAGCGGCCGGCGACACCATCGCGGGCGTCTGCAGGCGAATCACGCCGCTTGCGTTCACGTAGCTGCGGATCCAGTAGCTCAACCCATTCAGAGTCCCTGACGTGAAGGTGATCGTGCCTCCGCTGAAGTAGGCATCGGCCTGCGTCAGGTTGGTTTGGAAGCCGTTCTTGGTCGGGCCTGCGCCGACTGTGCCAGCCACCCGGAAGGTTGCCGAATTCGCTCCGCAGTCAGTCCCGTAAAGCGTCTTCCCGCAGGTGGACATGATCGTGTCCTTGGGCCACTGCGTATCGAGCAGGTAGGTGACATTCTTCACGGTGAGCGGGACCGAGATGCGGCCGATCTCGCCAATGTCCGTCACGATGCCGAGAAAGCGCGGCGCGCGGCCGAGCCATGGCTGCCCGGGTCCGGCCGAGTACGCATACTCGATCTGCACCGTGGCGAAGTTCCATTCATGCCGCGCAATCCGCGCCAGCAGCGGGACGCCGTTCAGCAGGATCGAATCGTCGCACTCGACCTCGAGCGTGACATCGGAGGACTGCAGCCCGAGTTCGCCGCGCAGGCTGGGCCGCTTGAAGTTCGGCGGCCCCGGCGACCAGATGTGGCCGCCCAGGCTGATGGCGTAGAGCGAGCTCGTCCACCGCAGCGTGGCTCCGGTTGGCGAGTAGAGGCCAGGGCGAAGCGTGACGCTGGTCAGCATCGCCATGAGCATCGAGATGGGGCGCCCGTTGAAGAAGTTCAGCAGTGAGGGGTCGCCGCCGTTATAGGCGGTCAGGTCGATCACTGGATCACCGTCCGAAGCTTCAGCGACTTACATTCGTGAGCGAGATAGGCGAACTGCTCGAACTCCGCGGCCGGATCGTTGAAGCGGCAGAGGTAAAGCCAGTTGAAGTCGGCAGTGATCACCGTGCCGTTGGCAGGCGCGACGGTGAACTGGATGATGCCTTTCGGGAGCATGGTCCATCCCGTAGCCGGCAGGCCATCGAAATAGATGATCGGATCGACAGCCGAATCAATCGTCTGCACCGGCTCGAGATACGGGCCGACAGTCCGGCAGAGCTGGAAGTTCACCGTCGTGCCGTCGCCGGTGCCGATCTGCTGGCCGCGCCCCTGAGAGTCTGTCGGAGACTGGCCGGGAAGGTCGGCGACGCGGAGGTAGAACGGGATCAGGTCGCCATGCTGCGCGCGAAAGAAGCCGTCCAGCCAATCGAGGTCCGTATACGACACGCTGCCATCCTGCGAGGGCGGCGTGGTGTCGGGGTTGGCGTCGAGGAAGTCCCACGAAAGCTCAAGCGTGATGATCGGCATCTCGCGCCAGGAGACGCCGACTTCCCGGCCCGATGCGGCGCGAGAGATCGTGTTCTCAAACTCCACGTTGCGCGTGAAGTTGAGCTTCAGCCCCTGGAACTTCGTTGCCGGGAACGTGTTCAGGCCGGTCGACAGGACGGTGGGGAGTGTGACGATGGTGGCCATGGACGCCTCGCTTGCAAAAGAAAAGCCGCCCGGAGGCGGCTGCGGTGAATCAGGGATGAAGGAGCTACCGGAGAGTGATGCCCATGTCTTCCTTGAGCTGAGCGGTCCGGCGAAGGTGTTCGCGAGCCTCTTCCAGTTCGATCAGGCATGCGCGCAGCTCGGATTCGTTCATCAGGTCGCCCAAAGAGAAACGCGCTACAGATGACCGTTGCGCAGCGCGCGCTTGGTGGCCAGGGCCACGTCGCGGCTGCTCTGCCGGATGACCTTCTTGATTTCGCGGTCATTGCCGGCGCCGTTCACGGTGTGATTCAGGTGAATCGATGCGTTCGCAGACCTGGACTGGTGCGAGATGCTCGACATGCTCATCACCCGATCGAAGGTCGCCGTCTGCCGTGCGGTCAGGACGCGCTCGCCGGCATGGAGGTACGCTGGGCCGGTCACCTGGGCGACGCCTCCCTGTTCGAAGGCAGCCCATGCCATCGATCCCGCAAACGCAGCCGCAGCCATCACCGCGCCGACGATCGGACCGCCCCAACCCGTTCCCCAATCGAATGCCTTCACCGCGGCGAGCTTCGCGTGAATGAACGCCTGCTGCAGAGCGTGGGTACGGGTGATGGTCGTGCTGGTCTCAGCCGCCGCGGCGTCCGATGCGACGGTCGCGGCGTTCGTCGCGTTCGTAGACGCCAACTTCATCGCGTTCGCCATGAAGTGTTGCTGAAGCCACCGCTGGGCCCAGTGGATGCCGTCGAGTGCCACTTCGGCTGCCATGCGCCGCATACCCATGGACAAGCTGATCTGGCCGCGAAGCACCGCATCTTCGTTCTGCTGGAACTGCCGCCCCACGTCGGCCAGGGCTTTCTGCCAAACCTTCGTATACTCCTGGGCTTCTTTTCCGGCACCCTTTACCAGCGCGGCATCGCGGTCTCCGGTGAACGCGGTGATCTTGTTTCTAACCTGATCCTGTTTCTCGCCAGTGTCGCCGCCCTTGTTCTGAATCGCCTGGAGGGCGCGCAGCTCATACTCAAGGGCTTTGATCTGATCGGTGTACTTACGCGCCTCAATGGTCGCCCGCGCGTGCGCCGCCTCCTCTGCGGTGATGGCGCCCGAAGCGAGCAGGTATTCAATTCGAGCTTCGGCAACCTTGGCGGCTGCTTCGATTTGCGCATTGGCGGAATCGTAAGCTGCCTCCGCGCTCTTCTCTTCCGCGGCGAGTTCCTGATCGTAGTTTTGCTTCGAGAGGCGAAGGCGGATGCGCTCAGCCTCATCGGCCCGGCGCCGCTCGTCCTCCTCTTCCTTCAGCCCGCGAATGCCGGCAGCTTGGACTTCGTCCGTAATCCGCTGCTGCTCCTTCGCCGCGTCCTCATTCTCCTTCACCATGGCCATGACGTCGCGGCCGTGCTCTTTCATCGCATCGCGGTCGCTGTGATCGACGGCAGCCTTCGGAGGCTTGATGTTGGCAATCTCGTCGTTGTAATTGCGGATCTTCTTTTGAGCTTCCTCGATCTCCAGAGCCGTCTTTTTTGCATCTTCGCCGAGTTCTTTCAGGTGAACCTGAGCGGCCACAGCACTTTCCGGCACTGTTTCGGACCGTACGCCAGACTTCGGATCATAGCTAACGGTCCGCTGCTGCGCCAGTTTCTCGGTTTTCTCTCGATCTGTTTGGTCTAGAACACTTGCCTGCCGCAGCGAACTGATCGTGCGTTCCTGCTCCGCAATCTGCGCTTCTAAAGCGGCCCTCGGGCCCTGGGTGAGCCGGATATGCTCGATATCCAGTTGCTCCCCCTTCTCTTTCAATTGGTCTACCTGGCGGCGCATGTGATCTATGTTGTCGTCCCCCTGCTTTACCGCCTCAGCCAGGCCGTCCACTTGGCCAATTGCGGCATCGAGCCAGCCGATGCCGAGTTCATTACTGAGCTCGAACGCATCGCGCCCGAATTTCTCGACGCGCTTACCCAGTTCGGTGAGTACGCCGACCATGGCGATTGCACCGACGACCGGGAACGCGGCCTGCAGGACGGGCCCGAGCCCGAGCGTGGTGGCGAGGAACCGCTCCGCCGCGCGCACGTTGTTGTTCAGGTTTCCTTCGAGTACGCGGATGGCTCCCGATGCTGCGGCGTACTGCGGCACGGTGTGCGAGACGGCTGCGCCAACGGCCTGCTGCGATGCAGCCATGGCGGCGGTTGCGGCGGTCGCCCTGGCCTGGGCCTGAGACAGCTCCATCTCGTACTGCTTCAGATAGGCAATAGCCTGGGTATTGCCGTCCGCTGCAGCTTTGCCGAACTCGGCATAGGCAGCCTCCATGTTGGCGGTCGCCTGCTTCACGGCGTCCTGGGCGGCGCGCTGCTCCGTTTTCAGTTCGGAGAAGTCGGCCTTGACGCCAACGCTAATCAGATAACCGTCTGGCATGGTAGCTCCAATAAAAAAGCCGCCCGGAGGCGGCTTTTCTTAGTCGTGAAAGGACTTGCTCAATCAAGCCTCTGAACGTCAACGACACGGCCAGTATCGTGGCTAATGTAGATCAGCAGGTGACCGCCATAATAGACGATCTGTTTGCTTCCGAGAGCATCATCGTTGACATGCTCCGGTTCACCTTCGAGGCAATAGACGCCGCTCTCCAGCATGCCTATAGTCGGAAAAACATAATCGACATGGCACTTGGCCTTTAGCTCAGCATCCTTCTCCGATTGGCCGTCGATCGCGTCCTTGTACGCCTCGTAGTTTCCCGCGGCCGCGAGAGCTTTGATGCGGAGCAGCGTAGCTTGCGGATCGTTCGCCGAGCCTTGCTGGTTTGCGGCTTCGGTCGCGTTCCGCCGCATTTCTTCTGCCTCTACCAGCTTCTCGTTTCGCGCCGATTCTTTAGCGGCTAGCCTTGCATTGGCCTTAATGTCGATATGCACCGCTGGCGCGAAGTTTATTCCACAGGTCGTGCTCGCCCAATGCCTGAATGTCTTGTACTTAGACCATCCCCACGTCCCCGGCGCCTTGCATGGAGGAGCGAGCGTTCCGAGTCTCAATTTATCCATCCACAGGGCTTCGTGGGGTCCGTGGCCTTTCTCGTTTTCGCTTTTCCAGATAAGTCTATGATCCGGCGTAAAGAGCCGCGCCTGGCCTTGATACGAGGCGTTACGCACCCACTCCCCAAGCCCGTGCAAGAGAGTTAGCGTCGGGGAGGGCCCGTAGTAGGATGAGCAATTCCCGAACCCGTCACAATAGACGTCGAGTTCATTACCGTTAGAGTCGATACAGCTCGATGATCCGCGACCCGAACTGCACGACACTGAAAAGTAATCATCCTGCGACGTAGTGCCCGGAGCGGCCGGCGCGGAGTCCGCCAGCGGGTCATACAAATCGAGAATCGCGTCCGCTTTCGCGGGGTCGAGGACTGGAGTCAGGCAGCTTTCATCGGAAAGATGCTTGTAGGCCCAGACGACCGCATTGTAGTGGGTTCCGGCGACGTAGACGGTGCGGATTTTGTAGCCATTCACGTCGGCGACGCACTCGGTCTGTGCAAGGGCCCGGTATTCGCCAGCCAAGGTGGACATAGCCATCAGAAGGATCAGGAGCCTGATTTTCATGGGATGCGCCTCGCGCACGCCAGTCTACCACCTGGGCTCCTTTACTTCCAGATAACTCGAAACCAGGACGCGCAGCGGCGGATGATGGGCCCAAGCGTCCATTAGATCGTAGACCTCGACCAGCGTCATTCCCCACGCTTCAGAGGGGGAGATTCCTCCATCCACAATCAGGCGAACCACCAGGGCGCGGCAGTTTAGGGGTTCGCCGTCACTTCCCCCATGCGCATCCCGCTATATTTGAAAATCTCAAAGAACAGTTCGTCTGCTTCGGGAACGGCGTACTTTTCTTTGAATTCTTCCAGTGTCATCGGCGCTTCTAGGCCGCGCGCCTTGTTGATCGAGGTCAGGCAGGCGAGAAGAGTCGCTTGCGGTATGTCGACGCCGCAGAGAGCTACTACTTTGTCCACCTGGGCAATTGTTAGCATCCCAATTCGTTCGGTGATCCCGGTCGTAAGTGTGATTTCCTTCATGATTCGCCTCCTGAGCGAACGTTCTGTGGCTTTTCACTCGTTGGTGTCGAATGGAAATCTAATCGATTCCCATCTGGTGCCGTTTCCGCAGCACTTTGGCAAGCCTCTGCTCCGATGCTTCGTACTCAGCGATGAGCGCCGTCAAGCCAGCTTCGTCCAACAGGTCAGAAGCCGAGAACGCCTCCCGTTGGTACGGAAACTGCAGCTTGCCGTCCACAACCGTTGGCCGGAACTCGCGCGCGCTTCGCAGGCAGGCAGCCACACCGCGATAAGCGGCGAGCACCCGCTCAATCCGCTTTTCGAGATATTCATCCTGCGCTCGCGCCGTCTGACACTCAGCTATAGTCGCAAGGATTTCCTTTGCGTCTTCGTCCATGATTCGCCTCCGGCCAGATGGTGAAAGCGGCCGGGCCCATGGTGGCCGTCACGGGCCCGGTCAGTGTCTCCCGCTCGTTGCGCGGGAGCGTCCTCCGCAGTGCGATTCCTGCGGTAGGAGAAGAGCGATTACTCGCTGGCGTAGGAGTCTTGCCACATCACGCCGGTTCCGGGGTCGTACACCTTGATGTCCAGCTCCGGAATGACAATGTCGCCCATCTTGAAGTTCTTGGTGAGCTTCGACGCGGAGCAGCGATAGACGCGCCGCACGAAGCCGCCATCGGTCGGGTTGGTCAGGATGGCCTCGAAGTACGGAGACTCGCCCTGCTCCAGGTTCGGCACGGAGAACGTGAAGCCGGCCAGCGCATTCGAGTAGCTGTAGTTCAGCACGATGGCGACGCCAGCATCCGCCGCGGCGAAGGTGTACGTGCCGGCCGAGACGGAATACTGCCCCTGCGTTGGCGACGCCGCGACAAGCTGGAACGGCTTGCCCGTCGCGGCATATTCCGGCCCGAAGTCCTCGACGAAGTTCGCGCCTGCGACGCCGGCGTTCGCGGCGGTCAGAGTGTATGGAGTGCTGGCGGGGATCGTTGCCGTTTCCCCGAACACGGGAATAGTGCTGCCCGTGGTTTCCTGCCCCGGCGCGAGGCCGTAGAAGATCTCCGCGAGCTGGCGGCCGTTGATCCTGGCAAACTTTGCCTTGATCTCGGCCTTGCCTTCGGCGCGGAACTCGCGCAGCGCGAACTGCTTTGGACCCATCAGCGTCTTCGGGGTGTAAGTCACGTCGAAGCTGACTTCCTGCAGCAGACCGAATTTGCGCGGCGTGGGGTTGGCGTTGGTGGCGGTGGCGGCGGGGCGTCCCACCAGATATCCTGCTCCGAACAGGTTCATGGATCAGCTCCTTAAATCGTGAGGATTGTGAAGGGGATAACCCCGATTGAGACTTGCGAGCCCGCGCCGGGAACTCCGTTGACGCGCACGACCTGTCCCTCGCAGACGACTGAATCGACCAGTCCGCCGAGAGTCTGCTTCATGCCCGGATTGACGGGAACCACCGCCCTCAGAACCGCCGGGATTGCGAGATTGAGATCCTGCGTGGGAATCTGCGTTTCCTGGCCCACCGGCTGCTTGAGGCCGTTGCACGGGACGATGAGAGCCACATCGACGCGCAGCTTGAACTTCGAGCGCGTCTGAACGGTCGGAATCGTGGGAGTGACCTCAAAGCCCAATTCCTCCTGAAACAGCGCCGGAAGCTGCCCCGCGCTGAGTTGCGCCACGTCGCGCGGCACGCGCGAGACGACAGCGAACTGTGCGGGATTGGATTGAGGGTCGGTCCAGCGCGGCGCGTTCGCGCCTGAGATCAGCGCAAAGAAGGCCGCGTAGATCGGCTCCAGGTCGATGACTCCGTTGTTTGGCGTCACGCGATTGCCTCCAGCATGGCCGCCTTCAGGTTGGCCTTGATCTGCCCGGCTTGTTCCTGCAATGCCGACGTGAGGTACGGCCGCGCCGGGAACACGGATCCGGGATGATTCACCTTGCGCCGGAAGATCATCTGGCCGTTCACCATGAACGCCAGCGACTTCGCTTCCTGCGCCTCAATCACATGCGCCCGCGTTGTTCCGCCCTCGTGGAGGATGCGCGCATAAGCCTGCGCCGTCGAAGCCTCGGGGATACCCACCAGACCGAGGATGTCCGCACCTTCATCGGTCGCCTGGCTCGTCACAGAGCGCGCCAGATTGCCGCTGCGCTGATTGACTGTGTTCGCCCCGGTTGGGCCGTGCATGTGCGTCGTCACGGCGTAATTGCGCAGCCCGATCATCTCCGCGCCCATGGCCTGAAGCGTTGCGGCCTGCAGCCGCATCACGCCTTGCTCGATCCCGGCGCAGGTCTCGGGGACGCCGACGACTTCAAGCGCCAGCCTCACCAGCCCACCACCGTCTTCGACTTGTAGTTCTCGATGACCGCGGAGACGCCGGGCGCGAGATCCTTTTGCGAGAATGCGACGGTCGTGATCCCGTTCATCTGCTGCGAGACGGTGCCGAGATTCGGCTGGCGGCGCGCAGTGAGCACCACCTGGTCAATGACCGCCTGCTCGACATCGAGCGGCACGGAAGGGTAGCCGGCGGAGTAGACCAGCTTCACATTGCCGCGGCCCTTGCAGAAGCGGTAGCAGCCCGAAAGAAACACGCTGAAGCTGTCAGCCCAATAGCCAGGCGTGACGCCATCGGAGGCGGGAATGGTCTGCCCATCGACAGTGAGCGAGGTGATCGACTGGATGGGGTAATAGATCGTGGTGAGCGAGTCGCCGCCCTGCCCATTGCGCTGCTCCGTGTACGTCGATTCGATCAGCGCCCCGCGATTGATCTGATTCAGGAACCATGCGGAGAAAGCGCTGATGAGCCGGGAGAGAACGGCGTCGGAGGTATTGTCCGTGATCTGGGCATATGCCTTCACATTCGCGAGCGTCGTCAAATCCGGCATAGCGTTCTCCCGATGTTGCAGTGGCCCAGTCCCGGCTTCCCCGACCGGAATTGGGCCACCAGCAGGTGCCTCGTTTGTAAGTAGTTAGTGGGTCAAGTGGGCTGATTTGGCGGAGGCGGTCCGAAATCAGCCCACCCTATCGAAGCCGCTCCCGGCGCAGGCGCGGCTCCGAACTGTTAGCCGTTGCCGACGTTCTGCAACAGGCCGAAGGCGAACGGCGCGTAGGCGATCATCGCCGCGGTGAGGTACTGCCCGTGAGCGCGGCTGCGGGTGACCATCGGCCACTCGTATTCGCGCCAGTCGGCCACGCGCGCCTGCAGCCGGTAAGGCACAGGAACGTTCGGCGTCTGGTAGGGCAGCGTCCGCGAGTTCGCGAACACCGTCCCTTGCGGGAACCACGGATGCACTCGCAGCTTCACCAGCTTGCCGGTGATGGGGTTGATGTACGACCCCACGGTGCCGCCGCCCACCACGTTGACAGCGCCGGTCTTGCCGTCGATGTCGAAGCGGAACAGCGGGGCGCCGCCGTTGGCGATCACCTTCTGGTTGGCAGCGCGCGCGGTGAGCGAGTCCTGCCAGATCTCCTCGGGATCGAGCTTGTAGTTGTCGTACATCGCCGCCAGCATGACGTCGAACTCGGTGATGCCGCCGCCGCCGTTCGCCGACAGGTTCGCACCGTCCAGCGACTTCACGTAGCTGCCCGAGCTCGTCTGCTGGACCTGCGTGATCAGACCATCGAACACGTAAGCGTCCATCGAGTTGTCGGCGGTAATGGCGGTCGCGGCCTGGGTACCGGCTGCCGGGACGGTGAAGACTGCCTTGTTCACCGAGGTCACCGCGGCGAGGGCCGAAGCCGCCTTCGAGGTGCCGATGTACCAGGCATAGCCGAACGCGCCCGGGACCGCTGCGACCGTAGCCGCGAGCGAGCCGGGAGCGGCAAGCGTCACCGATCCGGAGGCCGCGGAGACGTTCGAGCTGCCGCCGTTCGTCGTGGTGCTGGTGCCGTCCATGTTGGTGCGGGCGGTCTGGGTCGGGACGCCGCCTGCCACCGTGGAGTTGCGCAGACCCTGATAGGTCAGCGCCACAACCCAGCAGAAGTACGTCGCCGCGGCCACCGTGCCGGCGCCGCCGCCGTTGTTGGTGAGCACGGGAGCGCCCGGGGTGCCGAGGGCCGTCTGCGCGCTCGATCCCGCAACGGAGATGTTGCCGCCGTTGCCGAACAGCACAACGCGCTCTTCCTCCATCAGGTTCGAGTTCAGCAGCGACGTGGTGCGCACCGCGCGCGCATCGTCGAAGCCCTGCGCGGCATCCTCAGCCTCGATGGTGAGGTCCGCTTCCTGGCCGATCGTGCGGTAGAAGGCAGAGAAATCCTGCTCCACCACGCCGATGCGTCCGCCGCGGGTTCCTTCGGCGATGCCGATGCCGCCGGTGGCTGGGGTGATCGAAAGCAGGCGCTTGGCGTTCAGCGCGGAGCCGCCGATCTGCGAGACCTTGCGGGGCAGCGCTTCATTGCGGAACGGCGCAAGCACGGGGTAAATCTGCTTGAGCAGCGGTTCCAGGTCGTAGGCAAGAATGCCGGTGGAAGTGCTGATGGTCGCTTTCGAAGCGAGCTGTCCCGTTGCCTTGGCGATCAGCTCCTCGATGCGGGTCATGTCCTGTCCAAACATGCGCGTTTCCTCTCCTCGAAGCGTCTGAGCGCTGAGGCTGGGTTATGGGGTCTCGTTGGGGTTGCGCGCCGAGTCCAATAGCAAAGGGCCGCCGGAGCGGCCCCTTTGGCAGAGAGAGCGGCTTACCGCCCGATGCGAAGGGTGGAAGCTTCCTGCGCCGTGACCGCGCGCGGGTTGGCCAGGATGGACTTGGCGACGGATTCGGGAGTGCTGCCCGCTTCGGTCGCTGCAGCAGCGCCGCCGGCGTCCTGCGACTTTGCCACCACCGCGGCTGCAGCGGGAGTAACAGACTTGGCGGCGACAGGCTCAGCGCCCATCGCGGTCATGAACTTCTCAACTGCAGAGCCGAGGGCGGTAACCGCCTCGTTCGTCTTCGTTGCGAGATCCAGCGCCTTGGCGGAGTTCTGCTCAGCCGCGGCGATCTGGGCCTTGGTTGCTTCGTCCATCTCATCCTCGATTTCCGGGCTGTCGCCCTGTTTGGTGATCGGCGCCGCTTGAGCCGCCGTCGTATCCGCCGCCTTCGCAACGGAATCTTGCGGAGGCGCAGAGAGCGCCTTCTGGAGAACTTTCGTCCCGAACGCCTGCATGGACTTCATCTGCATGGCCAGTTCGCTGGTTTCTTCCCGCGTCAGGTCCACGAGGATGTTGCAGCCCTCGGTGAGCCAGCTCTTGAGCTTGTCGGGGATGGGCGAATTGTCGCCCTCGTAATCGGCCTCGTAAGCCAGATCGTCCTGAATCCAGCGGAGCGATGCGATGGCACATGCCAGATCGCAAATCGAATACATCGACTTCTTGACTGTCTCGGGCACGGGTGTCTCCTCTACCGCCGCGGCGGCCTTGAATTTACGTTCTTCGGTGACCCCGCCCGCCTTGACAGCGGTAAACACCGCGTCCGGATTGCAGGGCAAGTCCACCAGCGAGAACTCGATGGGGGAGCAGGTAAAGCGCTTCACGCCGGGCTGCGTCGGGTCGGACCACTTCTCGCCGATCACCGGGCCGCAGATCGAGAAGCCGGTGTACGTTCCGTCCAGGCACTTCGCCCAGGCCGCGTCGTCGGACACGTAGCAGGTCAGGATGACGAACTTCTGCGTGTCGTCGAAGACAATGGGCTCGTTGAGCAGACCGGCCGCGGAGAGCTGGTGCATCTCGCGAATGTTGCCGTAGCTCTTGCCCTGCGAGCGGGCGACGGCAGCAGCGGACCACGCTTCCACGTATGGCTTCGAAGTAGCGTAATCGAACACCTCGCCCTCGGCATCGACAGATTCCGATGCGCCGATACCAGTGACGGTGCGCTTCTCTTCGTCCACCTTCGAGATGCGGCAGAACAGGCTCTTCATGGCTTGCTGGGTCATAGATCCTCTGGCCCTCCTGGCTGCTGCAGCCCTTTTGGTTCTTCCCGTTTGCGTGGCCACGAGGTCATCGCGTTCATCTGGTGGCGGCCTTCATGGCCCTCGGGCAACTGGCACTTCAGCCCGCGGAACACCTGCACCCCAAGCTTCATCTCGGCACCACATTGCTTGCGCGGCCGAAACAGCCCCTTCCAGAAGCCAGTTGCCATGGGCTACTCCTTTTGGGTGCTCGCAGTTACCGACTCCAGTTCCCAGTCGAGCCCCGGCCAGTTCATCCAATGGCAGTAGCGCACGACAGTTCGGAAGTGAAGCGTCACCGTCTGCAGCCAGAGCGTACGTCCTGTCTCAGGGTCGCGAATCGGACGCCAAGCGAACCGCCGCACCTCGCGGTACTCGACGGGGAGCGCCTGAAGCCGTTTCTGTTCGTCGTACGCCCGACGCCAGTGCTTCTCCCGATCGCATTCTTTACAGTGACGCTCACAGCACATCAGTTCGCCTCCGGTTGCTTCGTCGGCACATGCACCATCTCCACGCACCGGCAATTCGGGTGCAGCGGAACGTGCAGCGCGCCGCCCGGGTACGGCTGATCGATCGGCACTTCGCCAGCCTCGTTCGCGTCGTCGCACTCGTCGTCGATGTCGTGCAGGTTCGACATCTGCACCGTCTTCGTCGTGGCGCCGAAGTTCTTGCCCGTCTGCACCGTGGCCGCCGTCTGCGCCATGGCCGTTTCGGTCTGCGCGATCATCTCGGCGCGGCCTTCGGAGAACACGAAGGCTGAATCGATCTGCTTCGCCAGCTCTGCCGGCGTCCATTGCTCCGCGAACGCCCGCGCAACCAACTCGCGAAGTTCGGTCCGCGTCGTGTCCGTGATGGCCCACTCGGCGTTTGGATTGTCCACCAGCGCGCCGTTGACCCACTTCTTGCCCACCAGCTCGGCCGCCCTGGTCTGCGCGTACTCAAGCGCCTGGGTATCGCTCAGCGCGAAGATGTCCGAGTTGTCCGTGCTCAGCCCGAGCGTGGCGAACACCGTGGCCACAACCTCCCGCGCCGTCTCCTCTAGATCGGGCTGGAAATCCGTCGCCAAAGCATCCCACACGCCAAAATCGATGGCCGCGATGATGGCGTCGATGTCCGGCTGTGGAGTGTCGCCCGCGGCTTTCTGCGCCTGCGGAAGTTGCGCTTCAATCACGCGGCTCACGGCCACACGCTGCGCAAGGAAGAACGCCTTCAGCGTGGCGTCCATCGAATCGGTTGCCGCCCGCCGCTTCGGGCCGTAATGGTCCGGGTCAATCAGTAGCGCGATGGATTTTTTTTTTGAGCGCCTGCAGCTTTAGCCGTCTTGTCGCCCTTCTTCTTTGGCGGGTTGGAGCCGTCGTCATTGCCGCCTGGTTCGTCTTCCTCGGTCTGCATAGAGACTGCCGGAGCCGGGATTGGAGGGTTGCCGTTCGAGTCCTCCCAGATGGGCGATAGGCCGTCGCGCTGGCGCAGCTCGTCCGCCGTGCGGGTGCCGATGGTGCAGTTGATCTGGTCAACCTGCGCCTGCTTGAGCGGGTCCGTCGCCGCTTCCTCGTCCCAGACAAGCTCGATGTCGGCTGCGTTGAACAGGTCGGGGCGCTGAATGATGCGATCGATCTTCGACTTGACCCAGCGCATGAGCGGCTGCTCGCCAGACTCTTCGCGGGTATCGTCGGACTGGTTTGCCGTGGCCCGGTTATTCTGCTGCACGAACGGCGTCGCGGTCTCGCCGATGATGAAGGCGAAGATGCGCGCGCACCATTCTTCGAACTTGGCGTTGTACTCCTCTTTCTTGAGGACTTCGATCTTCCCGCCGGACGGCACCGGGAGTAGCTTCAGCCGGCTAAGCGCGTCGGCGTTGCCCGCCTCGATCTCGCGCACCAGGCGAAGCATCTCGCCTGTCGACATGTTCTCGGGCATCGTCATGTACGCCAGAGGGATGTTCGACTCGTCGTACCAGCCCTGGAAGAACGCCGTCTTGTAGATCAGCGTCAGGATGATGGCCAGCGTCTGCTCAACCGGCGAGTAGCCGTAAACCTTGTTGGTGCGCACGTTGCCCGGCATGTAGACGATCTGACCATGCTTCGGATCAGCCGGGATGCCATCGACAAAGTCGACTTCGGGCAGCCCTTTGACGATCTGGCGGTACGCGGGAAGCGGCGCGCGCGGCGTGCGCCCGGTCGCATCGATGATGACGTTGATGGTGGCGCCATCGATCGGCGGCAGGTTCACGATCCCGCCCATCCGGCTGCGCTGCACCTCGACACAGGCCGCGTCGATCACCATCCGGTCCTCAAGCAGCATCCGCAGCCAGTCGGCCCACGAGTGCTGCGTGTCGGGATATTCGAAGAAGCGCGTCAGTTGCGCGATGCGGGGATCCTTGTTCGAGCGCTCCCGGGTCTCTGCCTGGTACTCGCCCGGTTGCGGCTTCAGGCGAAAGTGCCAGTCCTTCGCGCAGATCCGGTCCTTCATCTTCTCGATGATGACGCGGATGAGGTAGCAGCCATCCGCCATCATGCGCATATGGTGGAAGCCGACCTTTTCGCCGGCGCGCGGCATCCACTGCTGGTTAAATACCAGTGGATAGTCGAACTGGCGCGGCGGAGTGCCTTCAGGAGCGACGGCAGGCATGGGCCGCGATGGATTGAACCACCCATCGAAGGTAGAGGCCGGGAGCAGTGCGCGCGCGCCGTCGTCGATCTGGAAGTCTTTCGCCATTACCGCTCCTCAAGGGCGCGCGCGACGCGCTCCATGGTCCTGCGCAGTTCCTGCATCTCCGCCAGCAGCATCAGGGCGGTGTGCGCGCTGAAGGCTGGTGCGGATTGCTCCGTCGGTGCAAGCGCCTCGTGCACGGCCTTTTCAAGCGCAGCCAGGTCCATGACGAGCATTTAGGCAGCTTTCGGAAACACCCGGCGGAGTGAGCCGTGCTTGTCGCGGTAGTAGGCGTTCCGGAACTTAAGCCGGACGCCTGCCGCTTCGTCGGTGTCCAGCGCCTTCTGAATCTTCTTGATGGCGCCGCAAATCTCGCCGGATTCTGTCAGTTCCTTCAAAATCGCTTCGATCATCTCAGCCTCCTACGGCTTCATTTCCAGCACGTTGCGTGCAACCTGCGCCTGCTCATGCTGGCCCTGCTCTCCGCAGAACTCAATCCACTCCCGAATCTCATCGACCGGGAGTTCTCCCACCGGGCGGATGCCCATGCGCACATTGCGCACCGCTTCGGACCACTCGCGCGGCTTCAGTTGCGCCGGCGGCGCGGCAGGCTTCCTCGCCTCTTCCGCCTCAGCTTTCTTGGCGGCGTAGTATTCGGCGATGTTGCCCATCGCTGACCTCGTGTAGTTGATGGCCTGGCCTGATCCGTCCACCATGTCGTCGAATGGATAGCCGGGGAATCCGGCCCACTCCTCAATCAGCTCGTCTACCCAGGCCTTGTGCTGCGGGAAGACTTCGGGATCGGGCAGGTACACATTCCCGGCCTCGATATCCCCCGTCGCCGCCACAGCGCGCGCGAACTTCGATCCTGTCGGCTCAACCGGCACCAGGCCGCTTACCTCGCCGCGCAGCGCATCGATCACGGCTGGCCCGTTGGCCTTGTCCTCAATCAGCACCCGGCTCGGCATCGGATCCTGCGCCCGCAGCATCTTCACCGCGGCCTTCGATGCCGTGAATCCCATGCGCCCGTGCTTGCAGGCGATGAAGTAGCGGCTCGCGCCTTTGCAGCCAACTTTGAAGCCGGCGACCCGGTCCGCGTCCTTCTTGTCCTTGAACGTCAGATCCCAGGAGTCGATGACCTGGTCGAATTCGGCGGGCAATGCGCGGTAGAACTTCCACCACTCCCGCTTGCAGATGTCGCCGCCCTCGGGCGATGGCCTCTGCTGATCCTGCGTCTCAAACGTCCTGCGGTGCACCTTCCGCCCTGCGAGCACTGCCGGCGTGTGCCGGTCAGGCTGCAGCACGTCTCCAATCGGCCGCTCCCACGCTTTGCCGGTCACCGGGAAGTACACCTGCACCGGCTCTTTCGCGTCCTGCTCAAGCGGGATGGCAACCTGCGTCCACTGCCCCGGCTCATTGCGGAGCAGCCAGCCGGTCACATCGTCATAGCTGGTGCGCTGCTCGATCACCACGATGGCGCCCGCGGCCGGATCGTTCAGGCGGGTGCGAAACGTGGACTTGAACCACTCGTGCGCCTGCTTCCGCGCTGCTTCTGACTCTGCATCCTGCGCGCTCAGCCCATCATCGAGGATCAGGATGTCGCCGCCGCGTCCCGTGGCCGTCGCGCCTACCGAGGTGGCAATCATCTCGCCCTGCACCGTGTTCCGGTACTGATCCATCCGGTTGGTGTCGCGCGCCATCTCGACAGGCCACAGCGACTGGTACCAGGCGGATTCGATCAGCAGCCGGCGCTTCAAGCTGTGCTCTGTCGAAAGCTCTTTCGAGAACGAAGCAGTCAGGAACCGTGATGCCGGATTCCTCGCCCATCCCCACGCGGGAAAGCAGATCGTGCCCTCGGTTGACTTCGCGGTGCGTGGCGGCACGTTGATGATCAGGCGGGTCACTTCCCGGCGCCACACCTTCTGCAGCCACTCGCCAATCAGGTCGTAGTGCCAGCTCCAGCACAGGTCGCGGCCAGGCTCAAGTATCTTCCACGCTTCGCGGAAGAAGAAGGCCGGCGAGGCTTCGAGGCGCGCTTTGTACTCGGCGCGTTCCTGCTCCTCGGCGCTCAGGGCTTCCAGTTCCGCCCGCTTCTCCAGCAGCAGCGCCAGCTCGTAGGCTTCCACATCCGTGAGTGCGGACAGGTCCATGCTGCCCTCACTTCGCCGTGTTGGGCTCCCGAATTAGCCGGTCGGTGATGCGGTCCAGAAGCTGCTCGATCCGGTCCAGACGCTCCGTAAGGTCGGCGCGCGGGATCACTTCCCGCTCATACCGTTGCTGGAAGGTCGTTTCCGATGCTTCGACCTTGTCCACGCGGCTGCTTAACGAAGCGGCAAACCATATCACCGACCCAAACTGAATCGCGAGTGCCAGGATGACTCCGGCAATCGTGGCTGGATGCTGCAGCGCTTCCCCGCGCCTGCTCGTGGAGTTCTCGGCCATCACTGGTCCCCTTTGGCTTTGGTAGTCAATTCAGCGATGCGCCGTTCGATTTCGTTGCGACTGACGGGCATATCGAGGGGGATCGATCCGCCGTCTGGACCGGAAAACTCCGTGCGCTGCTTCGGCTTGCCTTCCGCCCGGTCCGCCAGCTCCTTCATGGCTTCGAGGTTGCCGCCGAGCGCCATCTCAATCAGCTTGTCCGCGATAGCCTCGGCGTTTGAGACCTTCTGGCCCTTGCGCGATGCTTCGAGCTTTTGCCGGATCACGTCCGTGAGCGGAAGCTTCTTCGGCCGCCCGTTCGGGTTGCCAGACACGCCGGGAATGAAGCGTCCTGCTTCGTCCCTGTTAGCAGGTTTGGGCTCAGCGGGCGCAGCCGAGGACGCGGAGGGCGTTGGCGCGGGCTTCGTGCATTTTGCGCCGCTGGCCTTCCGTGCGGAACTCGCGCGCTTGGTTCGCTTTGCGGATGTCTTTGAACTGGTGACACTTGCCATGTTCCATCTCGTATTCTTCGCGCACCTGCATCAGCAGTTCCGGGTTCGCGCCTGTCTTGGCGCTCAGCTCCACAGTGTCCATGCAGTGCAGGCATTCGAGCGAGTTGGTGGTTTCGTGGTAGAGAGTGTTCGCCATGGCTAAGCCCAGGCCTCGCTCAGCGTCCGGTGGTACCGGCTGCCGGTGCAGGCTGCGAGCATGGTGGCCGGGCCGATCTTCGCGGATGGGCCGCGGAGCAGGAGGGGGAGGGCTTTCTTGAGAGTCAGCCGGCCTTTGCCGGACCAAAAGGCGAAACGGCACCCGACAAGGTACTGCGCATATTCGGTAGGAACGAACCAGGTGGGCTCGGTTCCACGGCGCTGGTCGTGGCGATACACGCCGACGACGACCTCGCGTTGAGGTTGGGAAGGGCTGGCTGTCTGCATGGCTGGCATCGCTCCGGCGGAAGACACGTCGGGTGTCATGCGTGAGCCGGGTCGCTTTCGCGTGGTTCACGCGCTGGCAGAAACGGGGATTTGCGCCCGTTTTACGCGCCCCGTCAGATGTACGGGACCGCCAGCACCGAGGCTGATTCAAAGGGGGTGCGGAAAGAAGTTACCGCACCGCCCGCGCGAATGCAAGAATTATTCGCGGCTTTTGATGGCGCGTTGCCGTTTTTGGTTGGTTTTCGTCTTGGTTTCGCCGCGTTGCTTCGGGGCATTCGTTCCACATGGAACCTTTTCGGGTGGATTCATGGCTTCCCGGGCTTCGGATGGTAGGCACCAGTAGGGCGGGACGCCGCCACATGCGGAGACGTGCGGGACCGGTCCGGTTTCCTCACCACTGCGGATGAAGCTGATGGACGGAACGCCGTTCGGCCCGAGGTGCGCGCGGCTGGTGTAGATGCCGGCGAGCGCTGCCAGGTGGAGGATGTCCTGCTCTTCGCAGTAGACGAGGATTTGCCCAGGCTGCAGGCGCGCAAAGGATCCGACTTGCGGAAGCTGGCGCGCTGCGATGGGTTCGCCTTCGTAATGGAAGAACGGAAGTTCGCGGACGGTCTGGACCGTGCCGAGCGCTTCGGCTGGCGCATCTGAATCGCAGTATGGACAAATGAGCGTGATGACGGGTTCGTGGGTTTGCGGGAGCGCCATGCGCACCGGGCCGCAGTTGGGGCATGCGAGCCGGGCCAGAATGCATGGCTGCAGTTCGCGGGCAAAGATGGATTGCGTCATGGCTTCTCCGTGGGTTTTGGGTTTGGTTTCAGTGTACGGCGGGAATGATTGAGCGAGGCCGCCTTTGAGACGGCCTCTGCTGTCACAGCCCGAATACAACCTCGAAGCTGATGGCGGTGCCTTTCTCGCTGTAGGCGCCGGGCTTTCCGTTTTCGTCCAACTGCACTTGCAGGACGGCGAGGTTCGGGGTCCAGTTGAGCTTTTGCGCCGGGATCACCAGCGGCGTGGGCGGGGTGAACGTCTTGCCGTTGACCGTGACGCTGATGATCGAGCTGGTCTGCGCGTCCGTATCGAACGCCATGGTGTAGGAGACCGGGACGGCCGTGTTCGCCGGGAACGTTCCGGGGTTGAAGCCGATATCGGTCCAGTGATAGCCGGAGTTGACGCACTGCCAGTGGCCGCCCTCAGCATTGTTCAGTTGCTCGGAGCCGTTGTAGACTTCGCCCTTCGGCCCCACCAGCATGACGTCGAACTCCTGCGCCTGCGAGTCGATCGCGCCGGCGTCGTCCGTCGTCAGGGTGAAGGCGAAGGTTGCGGTGCCCTTGCCGGTCAGCGGAAGGAGCGGGATTGATTTCTTGAACAGGACGCCAGCCCAGGCCGGGCCGAATTCGTAGAAGCGAACGCCGTCGCTTTCGTTCACGGCGGCGAAGCCGGTTGAGGCGATGGCGCTGATGGATGAACCGGTGACCGGAATCCACGGTTCGAGTTCGAGGGCGGAAAACTTTAGGTCCGACATCATATAAACCTCCAGGGGTGAGTGGTTCGCTGAAGTACGACCGGGATTACCCGCCCGGCCGGGGTTGAGCTACTGCACCGCTGCCGGTGTGCGCCGGGCTTCTTTTGCCGTCTGCTCCGCGTGGTATTCGGCGAGTTCCTTGCCCGTCTTGCGCGGGCGGTGCTCGTCTTTCTTCCGGCTTCCGGGCGGCGTATCGCCGACCATGCGCGGCCCTCGAGCCTTGGCTCCGAAGGACGCGGCCACCTGGCGCTCGAACTCGGGCGTGGTGGGATCGGCTTCGGGCTTGGTGTCCTTCGAGAGGATGGCGGCCTCTTCGGCGTCGGGGGCGGTTTCGATCAGCTTCGGCTGGTCGTCGGGCTTCGAGACGGCGACGGCTTTTCCGAGCGTGGACGGGAACGCCATGAAGACTTCCTTGCCGCCCATCTCGCCCACCCACCGCCAGATGTCGCGGCTGAATGGGATGTACGCCTTGAAGTGAAGTTCGACCTCGGGATCTTCGTTCGGATCGCCGACGCGCTCCACTTTGAATGCCTTCAGTTCGCAGGATGGGGCTTTGGCTGAGGGGTGCTCGAAGAGTTCGCCGGTGGTCTTGCTGCTCTTTTCGTTGACGAAGGCGAGCGTCAGGTCAGCAACCTGCTCGATCTCCGGGCTCATCTCGCGCGCGAACTTCGAGACGGCGGTGTAGGCTTCGCCAAGCCAGTCGGGCATGCCAACAACCGATTCCCCGGTCAGAGGCATGCGGATGGGCAGGCACACGCGGCGGCTCGTGGTCTGCAGGGTTGGGCTGCCAAGGATCACCCGGCGATTGGCGCCGGGAAAGAAAGTGCTTTCAGAATCCATCGATTACCTCCTTTAAGGCGAGTGGGTGGGTGTTTCCTGCATTGCCCGGATTGATTAAGGGACCAGAAGGCGGCCCTATTCTTCCTCATCGTCGAACTCGCCATCGCCAGGGAGCAAAGTGCGTTCCGCTACGGCTGGCATGGAAATAACCTTGATCTCGCGCCGCTCACTGCGCTGGATGGCTGCGCGCACGGCTTCTTCCGTCGCCGGGTTCATGGCATACACTGCGCCGGGATTGATGAGCCGCGTCCTGCCTGGTATGGCCTCTGCTTCAACCGTGCTGCCAACAGGACACAGCCGGTCGTCGATCCAGCGCGGACGGTCCAGCGTCTCCTGCCGAGCAGGTATTTCCGGCACGTCCACCTGGAACATGGCCCGGTCACCGAAGTACTGCGTTGTGACGAATCCGGCCTCGTGCCCGTGGCCGAACAATTCAATGAGCGCCCATCCTTCGAACTTTGCGTTTTGCGTTTCCACTTTCATCCCTCCGGTATCAGTTCCATCGTTCTTGCGGGTTCCGGCGTCCCTTGCGGGTTGCCGCAATCGTTGTGGTGCAACTTGCCGTCAGACCCGATGTGCCACTTGTCGTGCCGACGAATCGGCGTGCTGCAGTCGTAACAAATGCGCTTGCCGCGCACCTGGGGCAAGGTTTGCCCGCACGCGGGGCAGACTTTCTGGCTCATGCCGCTCCCCGCAGGCCACCGGCTATCAGGTCGCGAATCATCACGTCTAGCTGGATGCCAAGCTGCTCGCAGATCCGCGCTGCCAGCCAGAGCGAGATAGCCTCACCCTTCTCGCAGCGCATCAGCGTGTTGCGGTGGACGCCAAGCTCCGCCGCAAGGCGAAACTGCCGGATGTTCCTGATCCTTCGCACCACGCGGATCCGCTTTCCGAATTCAGCCCAGAACCGCCGCTCTACCTCTCCGCCGTGTTGTCTCACGCCATGACCGCCTTTCTCGCGTCTACCGATTCGTTCCTGACGCTTCTCCGCTCGCCATTGACCGAGTCCCAGTGGAATCCCTTGCGCGGTCCCCGCTTGCGCGCGCTCATCACCTTGATCCGCTCGATCAGCTCGTCGGGCTTCACGCTCCGCGTCAGGAACGCATCGGCACAGTGAAGCTCGTTGACGTTCTCCTTCGCCCCCAGCAGGACTACCGGAACATGGGCCGCGATGGCCTTCATCTGCCTGGTCATCTCGAAGCCGGTCACGCCGCGCGGGATCCACGCCTGCGCCAGCACCAGGTCGCAATGGTCGCCGCAGAACACCCTGATTGCTTCGGCTGCGTTGCTGGCCGTCACCACGCGGAAGCCGCGGATGTTGAGCGTGTACGCCAGAACGGATTGCGAGTTCTGATCGCTGTCGACGAGGAGAATCACTTTGCGCGGCCTCATGAGTTCACCGCCGTGATGTAGGAGACAAAGCGCGTCTCTTCGACGACTTCCCGGTTGAGGATGCCGGCGAGCCCCATCAGCACTTCAGAGGCGCAGGCCGGGCAGCGCCGGGAGCAGTTGCTCACGCAGGAGCAGTCCTGGCAGAGATATGCGGACGCCAGCGGGATGTGGAGCGGGACGTTGGATGGGCTAGACACGGGCGGCCTCCGCTTTCCAGTGGATAATCTGTCCGTGAAAAGGAAGTCGCCCGTCCCAGAACCCCATCATCTCTGCGTAGGAATCGAACCCATCGCAGCGCGCCAGCTGTTCGCATTCGTCGCGCGATAGAATTTGGCCGTCGATCTTGGCGGCCGGGCAGAGCACATGTGCCTCAGCTTTGGCGTGGTACAGAACCCACCCGCCATTACTGCGGTCGAAAACAACGGGGAGCACCTTCGTGCACGTCACGGGTTCAGGCAGGACGCGGAAACAATTCTTCGTGCGGGCTCCGCAGTAGAGATAGAGCCGGTCACCCGGCTTTACCGGGTTTTTCCGGTCGGCGCGAATTGTGTGGCACTTACGCCCTTCGCGTATCGGTTCAACGAATTGGCGCTTGAAGTTGAGGAGGGGCATCACCGCACCTCCGGAAACTGCTTCCACTCCACGCCATCGAGCAGCGCGCCCGCGGCTTTCTTGCCGACGCGCGCGAACTGCGCGTAATTCGTCCGGCCAGCTTCCCATCCTGCGTCGGGCAGCCATTCGCCCCACTGCTTGAAGAAGAACGGCACGCCCGCCGCCGAGCACTGATCGCGCAGCGCCCGCGCCCAGTCCGGATGCATCGGCCGCGCTCCCGTCCCCGATTCACCGCCGCAGATCACCCAGTCGAGCTCTCGCAGGCCGTCATACTCATCCGTCACCACGCGCCCATTCGCATCGGCCACCGGGTGCAGATGTCGCGGGTGCGCGTTCCCGAATCCCACCGAGTCCTTCCAGCGAAGGCTCACCGGACCGAGCAGCGGCTCAGCCGAGATGAACCGCACCGCCGCCGGCGTCTGCAGCAGCAGAGGAATCCGCTCATCCGCCGCCGCCTGATTCTCCACGCTCACGCCCAGCCAGATATGACGCTGCGGCCAGGTGTTCGGCCACAAAGGGCCGAAGTCCCGCGTCTTTGAGTTCAACCGGGAAATGAAATCCAGCATCCGCGCGGGCCGTTTGGTGAGCACCTGAAAGGTGTGCCGCTTAGCCTCGCACATCACCTTAAAGACCGCGCACAAGATCTCGTCGGTCACATTCTCGTGAAACAGGTCGCTCATCGAGTTCACGAAGATGCGCCGCGGCCGCTTCCACTTCAGCGGGTCGAGCAGATGCTCCTCGACAAACTGAATCTTCCCCGTCCAGCTCGCGTGCCCGTTCTTCATCTCGACCAGGCCTTCAAACGGGTCGCCCTCGCGTTTGAACCGGTACGCCACCTTTTCCGCGTAACAGTTGCGGCAGCCCTCGCTCACCCGCGTACACCCGCGAATCGGGTTCCACGTCGCATCCGTCCACTCAATGCCCGTCTTCGTGCTCATCTGCGCCTTACTCCTTCACGAACATCTGATCCTGCGCGGTCTTCACGATGATGACCGTGCGAGGGTTGGTGGGGTCGTAGCGCCGGTGGCCATGAAAATCGTCCACCAGCTTGTCGTCCTCGATCGCTCCCGAATCGGTCAGCGAATCGAAGATGCACTTTGAGAAGTTGTCCGCATCCGTCTTGCGCCGGGTGGGCAGGTACACGATGAAGTGCACCTCAAGCGATGGCCCGCGCAGCTTCCGGCCGGCATTGACCGCCGCGACCATCTGGTACCAGGCCTTTGCTGCTGGGGTCAGGTACCACTGGACGAAAGGCTTCCCTCCACCCCGAGGCGTGATGATCTGGTAAGTCTTGTAATGGTTCCCCGAGGGCGGGACCATGGGCACAACCAGGCGGAGTTCGTTCATCGTCTGCTCCCAAGGATTACGGCGAGGTAGAGACCGGCGAAGATGCCGAGAAGTGCGATCTGGAAGGCTTGCGCGTAGGTCATGCGATCGCTTCCTTAAACTCTCCCGCTCCGAAACCGAACAGATCTCCCTGCCGGTCTCGCGCCTCGAGGTGAGCGCAGGCTTGCTCGAAATACTCCTTCTTCAGTTCCACGCCGACGAACTTGCGCCGCAATTCGAGAGCGGCCACTCCCTCCGATCCGATCCCCATGAACGGCGAGAGAACCGTGTCTTCTGGGTTGCTCCACAGTGCGATGGCGCGCTTCGTTAGGTCCAAAGGCATTGGGCAGATGTGCTTTTCGTCGTTTGGGGCGCGCTCCGCGTTGAGCACATCGGTTTCCCGGGTGTCCATCCAGACCGGAGAGGCCCATTGCTGCCACTGATCCAGCGGGAATTCCTCTGTGGTGTGGGTAACGGGAATCTGGTTTTCTTCCTCGGTCCCCCACTTCCGGAACACGAGAAGGTATTCTGCAAGGCCCTGCCGGGAATATGACGAGTCGGCGCGGAGCTGCTTGTAGAGAAGCCCGTGCGCTTTCGTCTTCGTCATCTCGCGAACCGGGCAGCGCCAGATTGTTACGCGCGAATGGAAGTTGAATCCGGCCGCCTCATGCTCGCGCACCAACATACCAGGGAAGTCCCGCAGGCCGGCCGTGCCGCGCTGTGTGCGGTAGAACACCAGATCCTTGCAATGGACTGCCACGAGCCGTCCGGGGCGCATCGTGCGATAAAGCTCCCGAACGAAATAGCTGTAATGCTGGAGAAACTCCTCGTCATTGCTCGAATTGCCCATGTCGGCTATCGAGTCGTTGTAGATATATAGTCCGGAGAACGGAGGACTGAACACCGAAAAATCCAGGCAGCCAGAGGGGATCTGGCGGAGGATGTCAACACAGTCGCCGTGATAGGCCGCGAACGATTGGCCGTGGCGCTCGTCTAGGCAGCGGATAACCATGATGGAAGCTTCCCTTCGTGAGTGGGTTTATAACCACGCAGCTCATTTCCTTGCTTTCCGAGAGCCCGCAACATCGCCTCCCGCATGGCGCGTTTCATGCGGATATGCTCGGCTCCCTTTCGCTCGATCACGTAGCTTGTCTGCAGCTCGCCTTCGGCAATGATGATGTGAGCGGTGACGGGCCTCGTCTGTCCGAAACGCCAGCAGCGCCGCACAGCCTGATAGAAGGTCTCGTAGCTGAACGTGCGACCGACGAAGATCATGGACGCACAGTGCTGGAAGTTCGATCCGAAGCCGCAAATCGATGGCTTGCTCAAAAGATCGCGCGCCTGTCCGGTCGAGAAAGCATTCAGCCCCTCTTCCTTCTGATCGATGGACATACTGCCCCGCACTTCGCAGATTTCGGGGTATGCTGCCCGGACCGCGTTGGCCTCATAATCCGTATCCACCCAGATCAGATTTGGACCGGATGGATCGATAAGCGAGACGGCGAGCTCCGCTCTCGCTCTCGCTGTCTGGCGCTTAACATCATGGATCGTGGTAGCGGAGGCGGCGGCGGCGAATAGCTCCCCGTCTGGCGGTATTACATTTGAATCGGAGCACTGGTGATGACGGATGTGCAGTTCTGGAAGTTTGAAGCGGGAGCCATCAAAACCCATGTCATCCGGGCTCTCAGCCATCCGGGACCAGGTCGCCATCCAGTCGTAGAAATCGCGCTCTCCATGCCCCTTGATGCGATAGCGGCCCATCTCTGTTTGGTCCGCTGTGAACCAGCGCATCAGCATTTCGTTTGAGTCCATGACATCGAGAAACTGCGATTGCTGTCCTAGTTCCATGGGGTCGTTGGGAGCTGGCGTTGCCGATGCGCAAAGCTTGAATCGGTAACCTGAAAATGCCGCCATCAGCTTGCGAGTTGTGGCTCCGGTGAAGCTTTTGAGGATCGATGATTCATCAAGGCACACCGCGCCGAATTCGTCCGGATTGAGTTTTTCGAGCCGATCATAGTTACAGATGGCGACCGGGGCATTCACGTCCGACTGCTCTCGGATCACGCCCGCCTCGATACCGAACTTCCCTGCTTCGCGGTGCATTTGCGCAGCAACCGCAAGCGGAGTCAGTACCAGGGAAGGTTTTCCGGTTTCCGTCGCGGCCTGCTCCGCGAAGGACAGCTCGATTGAACTCTTGCCCAGTCCGGTATCGAGATATATTCCCGAGCGGCCCTTTTCAAGCGCAAACCCCGCGCAGTGCCGTTGGAAGTCGAATAGCTCTTCCGGGAGGGCGGCTTCGTCAACACAAATTCCGACGCTGGGCACTATCGGCTTCTTGTGCTGCAGGAAGTCTTCGTAGCTCCTCATGCCCTCACCTCGCCTTTGGCTTCCCTGCGCCGGATCAGGCTCACCACCAGCGCGGCCTGTGTCGGGCTGAATGCTTCGCGGTCCGGCCAGTTCCGCTGCACCAGCGTGTCGATGTCCACCGCGGGCCAGCTCGTCGCGGACTGGACGTGCGTGATCAGGTCGGGGAGGGTCACTGCAGCACCTCGAGGATGAGAGCCTTGGCGGTGTTCGGCGGGACCGCGTTTCCGATCTGCTTGACCACGGCCTCGCGGTTGCCGGTGAACTTGTATGAGTCGCGGAAGCCCTGCGCCCGTGCGAGCTCGAGCGGCTGCAACATGCGGAAGCGGATGTCGAGGCGGTATTGCGTCACCGTGGCCTCGACAAGACCGAAGCGGTCCTTCGTCGTAACAGTGGGCAGCGGACTCTCGGCACCGCTCGATTGTTCAGTTCCGTAGTAGGCAATCAGGAAGGGCTCGCAGATGCCGGTTCCGATCTTGGAGGTTGCGGTGCCAAGTGGAGAGTCCACCGACATGGCAGGGCGCGTTGTGTCGCCTTCGCCGTGGTTCACCGCCACCAGCGCGAGGTCAGCGTCCATCTCGTTCGCCGCCATCAGCAGGCCTTCAGAGGTTCCGCCCGCGCCGCAGAACAAGTCCGCGGCCTGAATTGTCTTTCTGGCCCTTGTCATTCGATCCCCATTTGCCCGCACAGCGTGCGGCTGATTTCCGACTTCGGGTTGGTGCAGCGCAGCCTCCGCGCCAGCGAGCGAATCTCGCCAAGGATCGGACGCTCCGCAATCTCGATGTCCTCGGCGCTGCAGAGGACGAAGTAGCCCGCCGGCTCATAGCGCACGCTGCCGATGGGCACATCGTGCTCCTCGATTAACTGTTTGACAGCCGCTTTAATCTCGCGGTCGGAGTAGACGTGGAAACCGTTGAGCCTCGCCCAGGCCTGCAGATCGGCGATGGAGATGGCGCGCTCGCGTCCGGCGGCTTCGGGAAAGCGAATCAGCCGCGTCAAGACCTGGAACGCGCACGGCGTGATTGCCGGGTCCGCCATGGCTCGCGAGGCGCGGGCGCGGATCTCTTCGGGGATGAGGGGGAACAGGTCGCGCTGTGTCATTTCGCCACCGGCAGGTGGGCGAACCATCCCACGATTACGCTCACCCAGAACGCGGAGCAGACGATGAGGACCCGGAAGATTGCTCTCCCTGGCACACCGCGCTCGCGATTGTTCGGCATTTGATAAACCATCGGGAATCTCCTTGCCTTGCTGATTTCCGGCGTGGCCGCCCCGGGGTCGGTTAGATCTTGTTGCCGTGAATGTCGACCTCGAAGCAGCCGGGCTTTTCGACGCGGCGGGCTTTGACCTTCGTCGGATACGTACCGTCCGGGATGAACAGAATCTCCTCAACGCGCACCGGACATCCGACGAACCGCTTTGCATCGTCGAAGAAATTCAGCGCGTGGTGAGGAGTTCCGCAGAAGTGCAACCCATGTGAGCATTCGTGCTCGTCCCAGCCGTCAGACTCCGGGGTGAGGCCCGG
>Ga0207667_10000776_pt1 | contig 41369 bp, 36 predicted proteins | sample KBSCornC52_FD_184301 | JGI IMG/M metagenome (GOLD analysis project Ga0207667, IMG submission 184301) | Corn rhizosphere microbial communities from Kellogg Biological Station, Michigan, USA - KBS Corn C5-2 (SPAdes) (version 2) | ecosystem: Host-associated > Plants > Roots > Rhizosphere > Soil ...
GTCGGGATGCGCCCCGACCGCCAGGATTTTCATATCCAAGGTCGCCTGAAGAGCGGGTTAAGCTTCCGTAATTGTGACACTGGTCAGTGTGTCACCCTGTCGGACCGCGTCCACCACCTCCTGCCCCTTGGTCACAGTTCCGAAAACGGTATGCTTTCCGTCCAAATGCGGGGTAGCCACGTGAGTGATAAAGAACTGGCTTCCGTTGGTGCCCGGCCCGGCATTCGCCATTGAGAGTGTCCCCACGTTGTGTTTATGGGGGTTACCCTTGAACTCATCTGCAAAGCGGTACCCCGGACCTCCCCGGCCACTCCCTTCCGGATCGCCGCCTTGGATCATGAAGTTGGCGATCACCCGGTGAAATGTGGTTCCGTCGTAAAACTTCTCGCGGGCCAGGAATACGAAATTGTTCACGGTCATCGGGGCGTCCTTGGCGAACAACTCAACCACGATCTCCCCGCGAGAGGTACTTAACGTGGCCGAGTACTTCTTGGCGGGATCGATCGTCATCTGGGGTGGGCTAGGGTATTGTTTCGGCATTCAGATTCCAGTGTAGCCCGTGGCCCGCAGACTTTTGGATGACGGCCTTTCTGCCGCATCGCGCGAAGATCCTTGAGCATCGGATGTCATGTATCCAGTTCCAATGCAACGTTGTCGCATGATCAGCACTATGGAGAGCAGCGTGCTTAGGGAAAAGCAGAGAGAGTCGCTGGCAGAAATGGGGTCGCTATGTTAATCGGAGCCGTGATCGCCGGATTGCTGATCGTTTCGTTATTCCTGGAGATGGTTTCTTCTTCACCGAAAGCCCGCCAGGAAGGGTCAAATCGTTCACCCATCGTGAAATAGTGGCACAGGACTTGTGTCAGAAAAGCCCGCTAGGGAATCCATGGGGTCTTGCGGAGAAATCGCGCCGCGATTATAATTCTGTTTTTATGCCGGTGCCAGCGGGACTGGAAGAGTTCGATCCCCTCGCGCCTCAGCGGGAGGCGGCCTTGTTCTACGGGCTATTCCTGCGCGGGCACTCCGCCGAAACTCTGCGACGCGATATCGACGTCCCCGTCAAGCTCTTGAACAAGCTCATGTTTCGGCACCGGAATGAGCAAGCCGTCAGGCAGAAACTGCAGCGAACCTACCTTTACCGCAAGCAAGTCCTTTCGATTTTCGACGAACTGGTCACCCGCGAGCAGGCCCAGGACCGGATGTCGGTTCGCGTTCACTAGGCAGATCACTAATTTCGCCCTGCACGTTTTTAGCTTAAATCGCGTCTAAAATGTCAGGTATGAGAACAACCCGCCAGCGTCGCCGAGGTTTTACCCTCATCGAACTCCTGATCGTGATCTCCATCATTCTGGTGATCCTGGCGATAGCCGTCCCCAAGATGAACAAGCAGATGCAAGGTGCGCGGGAGATGGCCGTCATCCGGGAGATCGGCAGCATCCACCAAGCCGAGACGCAGTACTATTCCCAGTTCGGCAAGTATGCGACGGCTCTTACCCAGCTTGGGCCTCCTGTGAGCGGCGCAGACGGGCCGGAAGCAGCGAATATCATCCCCAAGATCCTGGCGGATGGGAAGAAGAATGGGTTCACATACACGCTGACCGCAACGCCCAGCGGATATGCCATCACGGCTGTGCCGGATTCCTTTGGAAACACAGGCAGCCGAACTTTCTACTCCGATCAGACCCTGGTAATTCGCAACAATTGGGGCCAGGAACCTGCCACGCCCGCAAGTCCCGAGATCAAATAGAGACTAAGTGATCTGAGTTCCGGAGGCGGCCAGATCTTCCGCGGCCGCGAGCATGTGCCGAGCGCGTTTCCGCAGATGTTCGGCCTCCACGCGCAGGCGCAACTGCTCCGACAGTTCCGCTCGCAGCTCCAGGTTCCGGGCCAGGTCTTCGAGTCGCGGCGGATCGCAATTTTCCCAGACTTTGCTGGCTTTCTCCAGTTCGGCCAGAGCAAAGGACACCCGCCCTTCTCGCTCCTCAACGTGCGCCAGTGATTCATGCGCTACCGCCAGCCGCGAGCCTCCATGTCCCTGGAACGCCCCGATACATTGCATCAAGAGGTCGCGTGCCCGTGAATAATGGCCCCACCCGATTTGGAGGCAAGCGAGACTGTATTGCATTTCGGCGATCTCTTCGACGTTCTGGTAGCCTAGCTTTCTTAGCTGCAGCCCCAGGACACGTTCGTACTGTGCGGCGGCTCCGTCCAAATCGCCCATGCCTTCGAAGGCCCCCGCCAGTTCCTGAACATCGGCCAGGGTTTCCGGGGAATTGACTCCGTAATGCGCCTCATGGATAGCGAGAGCCCGCTTGAGAGAAGCCTGGGCCTGGTCGTGAAACCCTCGTGCCCGGCAAATGCGGCCGATTTCCGCCAAGAGGTTGCCGGTCTCCACGTGGGTTGCGCCATAGCGTTTCTCTCGTAGGGTTACGGCCTGTTCGAAGGTCTTCAGGGCGTCCGTGAAACGGCCGTTTTTGTCCTGGGCTAAGGCCAGGCGACGCAGCCGCTCTTCTAATTTTTGTATGCTTTCCCCTGGAATCGCCGCACCCAGCCGGATAGCGTCGATTGCGACACCTTCCAGCGCCGGATAGTCTTCCACCAGGCAAAAAATATCCGCCAGTGCGTCTAGCGATCGCATGTATAGCTTGGCATCGGCGGCCTGGGTACACACGATAATCGCCTCGCGCAGGGTATTCTCCGCATCCTGGAGCTTCGACAAATCGAGTTGAGCGGCGATTTCGTTGTTGACCCCGGGTGGTACAGCCAAGGAGCGTTGCAGACTCGCCAGTTCCAAACGCAGGTTCACTCTTTGCGCTGGCGCGAGTCCGCGCTCATCCGCTTCCCGCACGGCAAGCGTCAAATGGCGCTCCGCGTCAGCTAAATTTCCTGCTTTCAGATAGCGCTCCGCTTCCGACCGGTGCCAGTTTCGGTCGAGTCCCCAGGGTGCACGCTGAGGCGTTCGAGCCCACGTCCACTGCCCAGTCTTGAGGAATCCACTCATCGCCAATCGGGTAGCCATCGGCGAAATAGGGGTAAAGCTTTAGCTCTTGCCGCAAGAAAGTCCCATACGGCTCGAAGTTCCATGTTATGGGTTCCATGCGATAATATCGATAGACGTACCTAGGTGCCCGCGGGAGCTCGCCCGCGCGGCAACCGCTTTATTCTTAACGTTTACAGAATGACGCCTCGCAGCCTGGAAGTTCTGCATGAGATCGTCGAGAGCTACATCGCCAATGGCGAACCGGTGGCCTCGCGCTCCATCGCCCGGCGCCGCCGCGACGGCCTCAGCGCGGCCTCCATCCGCAACGTGATGGCGGATCTGGACGAAGAAGGCTACTTGACGCAGCCCCATACTTCGGCTGGAAGAGTACCTACCGAAAAAGCCTTCCGCAGTTATGTGCAATCGCTCGGCATGCGCAAGATGGTGGCAGCGGAAATCGAGCGTCTGCGTGGGCAATTCGGACTGCTCGAAACGATGGAGCAGCGCATCGAATATACGTCGCGTACGCTCACGGAGCTGACTCACGGCGTGGGCTTGGCCGCTTCGATTCCCCGCCGCAATCCGGCCCTGGATCAAGTGGAGCTGATCGCGCTTCCGGAACGCCGCGTACTGGTGGTGGTGGTCACCAAGGATCATCAGGTGAGCAATCGCGTGGTGACGCTCGAAGAATCGCTCACCTCCGACGAGCTTGCATCTATCCGTAACTACATCAATCGCAACTTCACGGGATGGTCGCTCGAAAACGTCCGCCGCGAACTTGCCGGACGGCTGGCACGTGCGGAAGCGACTTACGACGCGGTGCTCCAGAAGCTCACGGTGCTGTACTCCAAGGGTCTGCTGGACATCGGGGTGGCTCCCGAAGTGCGCATGGACGGCGCCAGCAATCTGGTGGTTTTGGATCTGCACCTCACTAAAGAAAAGATGCGCGAGCTGTTCCGAGCGCTGGAAGAAAAGAAGCGCGTCCTAGAGCTGCTGGACCGCTTCCTCGAGAATCCCGCAGGCGAAGTCGGCGTGCACGTGGGACTCGGGGGCATTCATCCGTCGATGCGCGAGCTTTCGTTAATCGGGCTGCCGGTGCGCCTGGAGGACGGGCTTTCCGCCGTGATCGCCGTGCTCGGCCCCATGCGTATGAACTACACCCGCGTGATCTCTACGGTCCAGCACGTGGGCCAGGCGTTCTTTGGTTGATAACACCAGGCTGAGTAGACACGCCTGCTAATCTAGATATTGTGAGCAGGGAACCGGTCACCGATCACATTGAGAAGAACCCAGTGGAAACGAATCCGGACGTGAACGCCGATCAGGCCGAAGTCGATCCAGCAGGGCTGGAAGCAATTACGGCGGAGCGCGATCGCTTGGCCGCCGAAAATGCCGAGCTGCAGGATCGCTTTCTGCGCTTCCAAGCCGAGTTCCAGAACTTTCGCAAGCGCGCCGACAAGGATCGTCTGGAGTACAGCGAATACGCCAGCATGGAGGCCGTCCGCACGCTGCTTCCCATCATCGATGACTTTGAACGGGCCTTGCAGACCGAAACGGCAGACAGGACCTACGCCCAGGGCATGGAACTGATTCGCCAGCGTCTGTTCGAGACCCTCAAGAAACTAGGCCTGGAGCCGATGATTGTGCAGGGAGAGCCGTTTGATCCGCACATCCACCACGCCGTGGAAATGGTGGAGACCGAGGACGCACCCGACCATACCGTCCTAGCCGAATACCAGCGTGGCTACAATTTCAAGGGCCGCCTGCTGCGTCCGGCGATGGTCAAGGTCGCTGTCGAGCCGAAGCGAGATTAACCAGTGAGCGTGACCAAAAGAGACTATTATGAAGTCCTCGGTGTAGTCCGGGACTGCGACGAAACTTTGCTGAAGGCGTCCTACCGCAAACTCGCCTTGGCGCATCATCCCGACCGCAATCCGGGCGATAAACACGCCGAAGAAAAGTTCAAGGAGGCCGCCGAGGCTTATAGCGTTTTGAGCGATCCGCAGAAGCGTGCCGCCTATGACCGCTACGGACATCAGGGTGTTTCCAGCGCCGCCGGCGGAGGCTTCGACCCCAACGGAATGCCGGATCTGAGCGACATCCTGAACGAGATGTTCGGGTTCGGCGATGTGTTCAGTTCGGGATCGCGCCAGCAGCGCCGATCGCGGCCGCAGCGGGGCGAAGACCTTCGTTACGACTTGGATATCAGTTTTGAGGATTCGATGCGCGGCCTGGCCGTCGACATCCAGGTCCCGCGCATGGAAGAGTGCGGTCGCTGCAAGGGCAAAGGCGCCGAGCCCGAAGACGGCGTCACCACGTGCCCCACGTGCCGCGGACGCGGCGAAGTAATTTATCAGCAGGCGTTCCTATCGGTCCGTCGAACATGCAACATGTGCAGTGGGCGAGGGCAGATCATCCGGCGTCCCTGCAAGGAGTGCAAGGGCCAAGCCTACCTGCGCCACGAACGCAAGCTCAAGGTCAACATTCCGGCCGGTGTCGACAATGGCACCCAGCTCCGCTTGACCCAGGAAGGGCAGCCGGGCGGAAATGGCGGACCCCCTGGAGACTTATTTGTAGTTCTGAAGGTCGCCGAGCATCCAGTGTTCGAGCGGCACGAATTCGATCTGCACTGCACGGTTCCCGTGAATATCGCACAGGCTGCGCTGGGATGTTCGGTGGACGTGCTGACGTTCGACGGCCTGCAGAGCGTGAAAGTCCCCGAAGGATCGCAGGCCGGGACACGACTGAAGCTGAGAGGCCTCGGTGTCCCACATCTGAACTCCAGTGGACGCGGCGACCTATACGTTCACGTCGCGGTCAAAGTCCCCCAAAAGCTAACCCGCGACCAGCGCCGCCTCCTGGAAGAACTCCGCAACATGCTCCCGGCTGAGAATGAGCCAGAAGAGAAGAGCATCCTGTCGAAGGTCAAAGATTACTTCATGTAAGCCGTCCGGAGCGTTCAAGCCGCCGACGCAAATCCTCGGCAATTGGACCCAGGTCCTCCACGGCCACCTTCATCTTGCGCCGCCAGTTGGGATGCTGCCAGGTGCTGGCAGGTAAGTTCTGCTGCTCGGTTTCTCCGGTCAAATCTTCCTGATTGACGATGGCCAGCGCGCACGGTGTCGACAGGATGAACCCCAACGGATCGCCGGCGAATCCGGCGCGCTGTAACGCATCCTCCAGTCGGCCGAGTTCTTCCCGGCGTGCGGCCCATTGCTGCTCATAGGCCGCCTGGTCCACCAGTCCCGCGGCGCGGCGCGCTTCGATGTCGCGCCCTTCGCGAAATCCCCCGACCGTCGGCAAATCGTGTGTGGTGGTCGAGACAGCCGCCTGCGCGGGATACTCCTGTGGCAGGCGGAAACTTCCATCCGGATTCTTCTCGAACCATAGCAGCCGGTATCCGAGAATCCCCATCTCGCCCAGCTTGTGGCGCACCGACCATTCGACGGTCCCCAAATCTTCACCGACCACGATGAATCCGCCGCGAACGCTCTCCAGCGCCAGGATGCCGAGCAGATCGTCCGCGTAATCCTTCACGTAGGCGCCCTGTGCCGCCGTAAGAGCGTCGGGTATCCAGAACAAACGAAAAAATCGCATCACATGATCGATGCGCAGCGCGCCGCCATGCCGTGCGTTCTTGCGGATAGATTGCGCGAACAACTCGTAGCCATTTTCACAGTGAGCTTCGCGATTGGGCGGCGGAAACCCCCAGTCCTGGCCGCTGGGAGCCAACTCGTCCGCGGGAGCTCCCACGTGCGCACCGTGGGCATAGAAAGACCGGTTCATCCACAGATCCGCGCCGAACCGGTCGGTGGCCAGCGCCAGATCGTGATACAGCCCGATCTTCATTCCTTGCGCGATCGCGTGATCCTGCACCTCGGCCAGTTGCTGGTCTACCTGCCACTGTAAAAACTTGTAAAACCGGACATCGTCGCGATGCTGTTCCGCAAATTCCGTCACAGCGGGAGATCGCGGATCCTGATACTCGGGCGGCCAGTCTTTCCACAGCCAGACTTCAGCGTTCCCACGATGGATATGTTCATCGAGAGCGCAGAACACCGCGAAATCCTGCAGCAGCGAGCCTTCGATCCGCCCAAATTCCTCGAAATCGCCGGTGTCTCCCGACTCCTGAAATCGTTTGAAACATTGGCGCAGCGCCCGCAGCTTGACTTGCGCGACACGTTCGTATTCCACCAGCTCAGTCCCTCGTAGGGCGTCGATCTCATGACGGAGCGCGTCCTCTTCGAGAAATCCCGGCACGCCCTCGACATCCAGATAGAGATAATTCCGATACAGCGAGCATAGCGGCAGATAGGGGCTGGTGTTATAAGGCTGGCGGTTGGGAATCGCGTGCAGCGGATTCAGCGCGATGAAAGCCGCGCCCGCGGGAGCCATCGTGTCGACCATGGCGCGCAGATCGGTAAAGTCGCCGCATCCCCAGTTGCGTAGCGACCGCACGCCGTAGAGACTGAGGGCGAAACCAGCCGGACGCCCTTCGACCTGCCGCGCTCGCCGCGGGCAGACGATGAAGCGCGCGTCTTCAAACGCCTCTTGCTCAGGTTTTTTCATCCAGTACACGCGCAGATCGTGGTAGCCCAGCCGCAAGGTCGGCAAGGGGACGCGCTTGGAAATGAAGTCGTGTGAGGCGATCGAGAATCGTTCCTGATCCTTCAGTTCCGGCAGCCAGAACCAGTGGTGTTCCTTATCGCCGTTTTCCCACCGAAACTCCATCTTGATCGAAGCGCCCGCGCGCTCGGCAGGAATGCGCAACTGGATCGAATCGGAGTCTTCGAAAACGACTACGGTCCGATTGAAGGCGCGAGACCATCGATCCAGATCGCGTGCCTGGGCCGCGGCCTCCAACTCGTGTTGGTTCGCAGCGGGTACCCCGAGCGCCGCGAGGACACCCCGCAGGCTTTCATCCGACGCGACATGCGTGCGCCCCCAGGTGTCGGTGTATTCGAGCTCGACGCCCCAACCTGCGGCGGCGCGCTCCAGAGCTTCGCGCTCGGAGGCCAACCTCCAGTGTAATCGCCCGTGAGATAATGATGTTCGTGGAAGAGCCTAAATTTCAGCTGAGCCAGCCGCCCGCGTTGTTCGCGCGCGTCGACGATGAACCCGCCCCGCTGGACGAATTTGGGCAGTCCATCCTTACAACGTCCCTCGACAAGGTGATCAACTGGGCCCGCAAGAACGCCATCTGGCCGATGAGCTTCGGCTTAGCGTGCTGCGCCATCGAGATGATGTCGATGATCGCCTCGCGCTATGATATTTCACGTTTTGGCGCGGAAGTCATGCGGGGTTCGCCGCGGCAGAGCGATCTGATGATCATCGCCGGCAGGGTATCGAACAAGATGGCCCCGGTCATCCGCCGCCTATATGAGCAGATGCCCGAACCTAAGTGGGTGATCTCGATGGGCGCCTGCGCGACGTCCACCGGCGTGTTTTCGAATTACGCTCTGGTGCCCGTGAATCAGGTGATCCCAGTCGACGTCTACGTTCCCGGCTGCCCGCCGCGGCCCGAGCAGTTGATCTACGCCATTATGCTCCTGCAAAAGAAGATCGAGCAGGACAAGAACGTCGTGGCGAAGGTCCTCAACCTCGCGTAGTACTCTTATACTCCGCACATTCTTCCTCTTGCCATTCTAGGAGAGTCGTGATAGCATTCCCCTAGTCATCCTAGGAAGGAGGCCCGAACTCATGGCCAAACCTCCCGTCGAGATCCTGCAAGGGACGCTCGACATGCTGATTTTGAAGGCCGTTTCGCTCGGTCCGCTGCATGGATATGGCATCCTCCTGCGGATCCAGCAAATCTCCAACGAAGCCCTGCAGATTCCCCAGGGATCGCTGTACCCTGCGCTCTACCGGCTGGAGCACGGCGGATTCATTACATCCGAGTGGGGCGAAAGCGAGAACAATCGCCGCTCGAAGTTTTACGAGCTGACCGCGGCCGGGCGTAAACATCTGACCGAAGAAACGGCCTACTGGGGTCGTCTCACCGAGGCTATCGGCGACGTCCTGAAGGCCCGGCCCAGCGAGGGGTAGCCCATGTTCAAGCGACTCCTGTCTCTGTTTCACCGCCGGCGATTCGAATCGGATCTGGACGCTGAACTGCGCGACCACATACAGAAATACAGCGACGATCTGGTTGCCCATGGCATCCCTCCGCAAGAAGCGGAACTGCGGGCCCGCCGCGAGTTCGGACGTGTAACTGCGGTTAAAGAAGATGTCCGCGAATCCTCCGGGTGGGCGTGGGTCGACCATGTCGCGCGCAACTTCCGCTATGCCTTCCGCACGCTGCGCAAGAATCCGGCCTTCTCGCTGACGGTGATCGTTACGCTGGCGCTGTGTATCGGCGCGAACACCGCGATCTTCAGCATTGTGGATGCCATGCTGTTTCGTCCTCTGCCCTACCCCGACCCGGACCGCCTGGCGCGCGTGTCGCGCCTGGATCGCAGCCCACGAGGCTGGTACGAACAAGTCGAGGTGAACGGCCGCACTTGGGAGTATATCCACGGCCATGCGCGCACGATCGATGTGGCCGTACACAGCGGATTTGAGGGAGTGAATCTGGTGGCGCCGGCCGGCGGGGCACAATATGTTCGGCAAGTGCGCGTATCCACCGGCTTCTTTCGGGTGTTGGGTGTTGCCCCGATGATCGGGCGTGAAATCGCTCCCGAGGAAGATCGCGACGGCAGCCCACCTGTAGCCGTCTTGAGCCACGGATTGTGGACGCGACTGTTCGCCTCCGATGCCGAGATTCTTGGGCAAACCATTCTGCTGCGCGGCGAGCCCTATACGGTAATCGGAATCATGCCGCAAGGTTTCGACACCACGCCGTCAGCGGAGCTGTGGACCCCACTGCGCCCGTCGACACGCGGCGAAGGCGGGGGCGTGAACTACTCGATGATAGCGCGCCTGCGGCCTGGCTTTTCCGCCGCACAGGCGGATGCGGAGTTGGAGACGCTCGGGGCACAATTCATCGCCGCAAACCATTTCAAGATTGCGTCCATGCGCTGGCACCTGATCACCGTGCAGCGGGCCAATGGCGATAGCGATCGCGGACCGGTCCTGCTGTTATGGGCGGCGGTGGGTCTGGTCCTGCTGATTGGATGCGTGAACATCGCCGGGCTGATGCTGGCCCGGGGCGGCGCGCGCCAGCACGAAATCGCGACGAGGATGGCACTCGGAAGCGGGCGCGGTGGCATCCTCGCGCAATTGCTTTCTGAAAGCCTGGTGCTGGCGATCATCGGCGGCATCGCCGGATTGGTGCTCGGCTCGGTTGCCATAGACGCTCTCAAACCCGTGGTGATGGCCACGTTGCGGCCCGCCCAACCCATCACTCTGGATACGCGCGTTGTAATCGTGACCGTATTCACCGCGCTGCTAACCGCCCTGATTTTCGGATTTTATCCTGCTTTAGCGAGTTCACGAGGCGATCTGCTCAATGCGCTGGGCAGCTCCAGCCGGACGGCCTCGGCATATCGCAACGCGTGGGCTCGGCGCGGACTGGTGGTCTGTGAAGTCGCACTCGGCATGGTGCTTCTGGTGAGCGCCGGTTTGGTGCTGCGTCCACTCATTTACCTGAACGGCTTGAATCCCGGATTCGATGGCCGCCATGTCCTGACGGCTAGTCTTTCCCTGAAAGACGCGCGCTATACCGCGGACGGCACAGTGAATCGTCTGTTCGATACTTCGCTCGCCGGGATTCGCCGAACGCCCGGCGTGGAAGCGGCAGGCATCGGATTGACCCTGCCCTACGAGCGGGCGTTGAATGACGGCGCACGAATCGTGGACGGGCCAAATGCGATGACGGAGCCACAGATCACCGACCTCCTCTACGTTACCCAGGGTTACTTTGAGGCGCTGCGCTTCACCATGCGCCGCGGACGCATGTTCGAAGAGCACGACACGGTCGGAGCGCCGTTGGTCGCAATTGTGAACGAAGCGTATGTCCGTCATTATTTTAAAAATGACGATCCGCTCGGCCGCCATTTGAGCATGACTGGTGCGCTTCATGAAATCGTGGGTGTGGTGGCGGATGTTCAGCAACAGAGCGGCTGGGGGAACTTCGGTCCGATAGCGTCCACCCCCACGGTCTACGTTCCCGCCGCACAGTTATCGGGCCGCGATCTACAGGCCATGGACAACTATTACTCCCCGCATTGGGTGGTGCGCGCGGCGGGTCCGCAAGCCGAGATCGCACAGGCCATGCGGGCGGCGGTAGCATCCGTCGACCGCCAGCTTCCGTTCGCGGAATTTCGCAGCATGGATGAAGTGCGCTCCGGCGCATTTTCGCGTCAGCTGCTTCAGGCGGTTCTATTGGGCTCGCTCGCGGCGCTTGCTCTGGTGTTAGCAGCCGTCGGCATCTACGGCCTAGTCGCCCACTCGGTGATGGAACGTACCCGTGAGTTCGGCATTCGCTTAGCGCTCGGGGCGCCGCGCTGGCAGGCGATCGGACAAGCCGCGCGGCCGGGCATTCTATTGACGCTGATCGGTGCGGCCGTCGGCTTTTTCCTGGCGCAAGGGGCGGGACGATTGCTCGCGTCGGTGCTGTGGGGCGTCCAACCCGACGATCGGACCGCCTTCGTGAGCGTGACTGCATTACTCGTAATCGTCGCCGCTTTGGCCAGCCTGGTCCCCAGCCTGCGCATCGCACGGCTGGATCCAGCCACGACGCTGCGGGAAGAATAAGATATACTCCCAGGCGGTGCGTCCCAACCGGGCGCGGGAGCCTGCGATGAAATATCCGTACCTTTTGCTGATCGCGCCGGTTACTGTGATCTTCGCCGCCGATCCCTACGCCGAGCAGCTTTTTCAAAAGAACTGCGCATCCTGCCACCAGGCCGCGGCTGGAACGGAGGCTCGGGTCCCGCAAATCGCCGCCCTCAAAACGATGACGCCTGCGGCGATTCTAAGAACGCTTGAAAGCGGCATCATGAAAGCGCAAGCCGCTCCGCTTTCCGGCGACGAGCGTCAGAAGATCGCGAACTTCCTGGGGAACGCCGTTACCGTGGAGAGGCGCCGCGAGGAGATCGCGAATCCATGCCCAGCCAGCGCGCCTTGGAAGAATACTCCCAGTTGGTCCAGTTGGGGAGGCGGACTTACGAACACGCGCTTCCTCCCAGCGAATGAAGCCGGATTACAAGCAGAATCCGTGCCGCGCCTCGCATTGAAGTGGGCGTTCGCGTTTCCGGATACATCCACTTTGCGTTCGCAGCCGGCGGTGTATCGCGGTCGAATCTTCGTCGGCAGCCAAGACGGCAGCGTGTACGCGCTCGACGCCGCTACAGGCTGCGTCCACTGGTCGACGACGGTTCAGTCGCAGGTCCGCTCGGGCATAACGACCGGAGAGATCGCGGGCAATCCGACGATCTTTTTCGGGGACTCCGCCGGATTCGTGTACGCGCTGGACGGCGCCACGGGTAAACAGTTATGGAGGATGCGTCCGGACGAACATCCGGCTTCGACCATGACCGCGACTCCCGTGTTCTACAACGGACGTTTGTACGTCGGAGCGGCGTCTCGCGAAGAAGCTCTGTCGGTTTCTTCCGGCTACCAGTGCTGTACGTTTCGCGGCAGCGAATCGGCGCTGGATGCGGTCACCGGCAAGCCGATCTGGAAGAGATACATGATTCCCGAGGTCGCCAAGCAGCACGGCAAAACCAAGCAAGGGGCTGCGTCTTTCGGACCGTCGGGTGTCGGCGTGTGGACCGCTCCCACGCTCGATCCGGAGCGCGACACCATGTATGTGACTACGGGCGACAACTATTCCGATCCCGCCACCTCGTTGAGCGACGCCGTGGTCGCATTGCGAATGTCCAGCGGCGATATTCTCTGGTCGAAACAGCTCACCGCCAAGGATGCTTGGAACAGCTCCTGCCAGCTTCCCGGAAAAGTGAATTGTCCGGATACGGAAGGTCCGGATTTCGATTTCGCCGCATCGGCCATCCTGGTTTCCCTGCCGAAGGGGAACCGCGCGCTGCTGCTGGGCCAGAAATCCGCTGTGGTCTACGCGATCGACCCCGATAAGAAAGGTCAAACGCTGTGGCAAGCTCGCATCGGTGAGGGCGGTACGGTCGGCGGGATCGAATGGGGTCCGGCCAGCGACGGACGCAATATCTACGTCGCTCTCTCCGACATTCGCTTCGAAGTGGCGCGCAAGTCCGGCAGCAATGACCGGACCTACGATCTCAATCCCAGCAAGGGCGGCGGCCTGTTCGCGTTTCGCGTCGATAACGGCGAACGGATGTGGCAGACTCCCCCACCTCCGTGTGGCGACCGGAGGCCTTGTAGTCCCGCACAATCGGCAGCCATCACGGCAATTCCTGGGGCGGTATTCTCGGGTTCCGAAGACGGTCACTTGCGGGCGTATGCGACCAGCAGTGGGCAGATCATCTGGGACTTCGACACCGCCCGCGAATTCAAGACGGTAAATGGCGTCGTCGGACACGGAGGCGCGATCGACGTCGCTGGACCAGTGGTCGCAGGCGGCATGCTGTTTTCGGTATCCGGATATCCGGCGCGCGGCGGGATGGGCGGCAATGTCTTGCTGGCGTTCGGAGTGGAATAGCTACCATAGAAAAGAAGCATGTCCGACATCTCCCGGGATACGGCTCCAGTCGGCATTTCTCCAGCGATCGAAGTTCGCGATCTCCGGAAGCTGTACGATCAGAAAGCCGCCGTGGACGGACTCACTCTCAGCGTTCCTCGCGGCTGCTTCTTCGGATTCCTCGGACCTAACGGCGCCGGCAAAACCACCACCATTAAGATGTTGATGGGCTTGGCGCCGCCCACTTCCGGATCAATCCACCTGCTCGGACTGCCGATGCCGGAAGAGGGTTTGGCCATCAAGCGCCAGATCGGACTGGTTCCCGACGAGTCCCTCCTGTTCGATCACCTTACCGGTGGTGAGTTCATCGAATTCGTCGGACGCATTTACGGCTTGGAGCGCACCGTCGCCCGGGAACGCAGCCTGGAGCTGCTGAACTTGTTCGAACTAGGCAACGCATCGCGCAAGCTCATCTCCGAGTATTCCAAAGGCATGCGCAAGCGCGTGGCGATGGCGGCCGCTCTGATCCATCGGCCTCATCTCTTCCTCATGGACGAGCCATTCGAGGGCGTGGATGCCGTCGGCGCACGATTAATGAAAGACATTCTGTTGGAGCAAGTCCGCCACGGCGCGACCATCTTCCTGACGTCGCACGTATTAGAAGTGGTCGAACGTCTGTGCGACCGGGTAGCCATCATCAACGAAGGCAAGCTGGTGCAAGAAGGATCCATGCAGGAACTGCGCGGATCGTCGCAGACCCTGGAAGATGCTTTCGTTCGCGCCGTGGGCGTGGGTGCATTGCGCGAGACGCTGGATTGGCTCTGATGGCATCATGAATCAGGCCCGCGCCATCCTCTGGGCCCAGTGGCGCTCGCAGCGCAATTTCTTCCCGCGCCGGGGGATCGGCTGGACCGCGATTGTTGGCCTGATCTGGTATGGATTCTGGATCGCCGGAGCGTTCGCCGTAATGCTCTTGACCAGCTCCCCGCTATCTTCCAGTCTGTCGGGAGTGTTTTTGCTCGTCTTCCTGTACTGGCAAGTCGTCCCGGTGCTCATGGCGGCTTCGGGAGCGTCGCTCGACCTGCGCAAGCTCCAGGCTTATCCGATTCCCTTTTCGCAGTTGTTTTGGCTGGAGGCGGTGCTCCGCATAACCGTGGCTATCGAAGTGGTCCTGATCCTGACGGGCGCTGGGATTGGGATTCTGCGAAATCCCACACTGCATCCCTGGGATGCACTGGGCTTACTGCCCTTCGCGGCATTCAACCTTGTGTTGGGCGTCGGGACGCGCGATACGATTGCCCGCGTGCTGGCACGCCGGCGCATCCGCGAGGCGGCTTTTTTTCTTCTAATCCTATGCGCTGCCCTGCCGCAGATTGTGTTCACCCGCGGCCGGGGATCAACGGAGCGCCTGCGCACGTTGATGGCGCGAGGATCGTGGGTTGGTTGGCCCTGGACGGCCACGGCGGATTTTCTGCAGGGACACGGGCAACTCCGTGCCTTGGCGATTCTCGCCGTGTGGCTGGCCGCAGCGGGATTATTCAGCTATTGGCAGTTTCGCCGGACGATTCTCTTCGACGCTGACGCCGCATCCGCGCGTGCATCGGGCGGCTCCGCCGTATCCAGCTTCGTGGAGGACTTCATCGAACGATTCTTCCGGCTTCCGTCCATGCTTCTCGGCGATCCACTGGGCGCGCTGGTCGAAAAAGAAGTGCGCTTCCTGACTCGATCGCCACGTTTTCGCCTGGTGTTCCTCATGGGGTTCACCTTCGGCCTGCTGATCTGGCTCCCCATGGCCCTGGGCAGGCAGGGAGCTTCGGAATCGTTTCTGGGCTCGAATTACCTTACTGTGGTCAGCATGTATTCGCTCATACTGCTTAGCGAGGCGTGCTTCTGGAACTTTTTCGGATTCGACCGCTCCGCGGCTCAGTTCTACTTCCTGGCGCCCATCGCATTCTCTCGCGTCATGATCGGCAAGAATCTCAGTGCGCTGTTTTTCATCGTGCTCGAGATCGGCATGATCACTCTAGTCTGCGGATTGCTAGGGATGCCGCTGCACCCGCGCACGCTGGCAGAGTCTTTCAGTGTGGCAGCAGTCCTCAGTGTCTTCATGCTAGCCGCGGGGAACCAATTGTCGCTGCGCCAGCCGCGCCCGATGAATCCGGCGGCGTCATTCCGATCCGGCGCCTCCGGCCGCGTTCAGGCGATTCTCTTCATGATCTGGCCGATCGCATTCGTGCCCGTCGGTTTAGCCTACCTGGCCCGTTACGCGTTCGACAGCGAGGCTGCCTTCTTTGGCGTTCTGGCGGTGGATGCGGCGATCGGCGCGATCGTCTACAAGTTATCTTTCAATTCCGCGGTGGCCGCGGCCGAGCAGCTCAAGGAACAGATCGTCACCGCACTTTCGCGCGGGGAGGGTCCGATTACCGCCTAAGTTATATTCGAGAGATGGATCGCGAAGTCCGGAGTCAGTTTGACGAGGTCTGGGCCATTCTGGAACGAACGGCTCAGCGTGGCGAGCAAGCTGAGGCTCGCTTCAATCGTCGCATGGTCGCTGCTGAGAGGCGCATGGATCGTGCTGACAAGGAGATCGAGGCCACGCGTAAACTCGTCGCCGCCGGCATGAAAATCGTGATGCGAAACTCGGCCGACATCAAATCGCTCGGTAAGCGCATGGACGCTTTTCTCCGCAGTGCTGGGAACGGACACAACGGTGGAAACGGCCACGGCCCTAGACGAAGCCGCTAAGACGCCGCCTTGGCAAGCGGCGCCTTCTCGATCGCTAGGAGCTTTTCCTTGGTCGTAAGACCGCCGCCGAATCCTCCCAGACCCCCATCGCCCGCGATCACACGATGACACGGAATCACTATGGGAATCCGGTTTTTTCCGTTCGCCGAACCCACCGCCCGCGACGCCCTGGGATTGCCCACCCGCTTGGCCAGCTCACCATACGAGATGGTTTCTCCATAGGGGATCTCCTGCAGCGTGCGCCACACCTTGCGCTGAAAGTCGGTGCCTTCGGGTGCCAGCGGAAGATCGAAATCTTTCCGTCTCCCAGCGAAATATTCTCGTAACTGCCGCACGGATTCCGCCAGCGGACCGCTCATGGACTCGGTCCAGCCGGCTTCAGGTTTCTGAGGCTTGCCGTTCTTGGGAAAAGCGATCAGATGAATGCACTCATCGTCGCCGGCGATCAGCAGCGGACCAATCGGGGTTTCGGTATAACAGTACTTCATAGCCACAGTATAAGATGGAGAGACACATGGCTCTAGCGGTTTTGTTATTCGTCTTTTTCGTCATCATTGTGCTGATCGGCTTGTTCATCTTCCCGCCCACGAAGTGGGTGCAATGGTTCGCGAGTCAGAACAAAAGGAAGTAGCCCGCGCGAACTCGTTTCAGATTGCAGTGGCGAGCGCTTTTTAATTGCCGCGGATCATAGGCTGCCGAATGTTTTGCCTTCTTCGGCTAATCTATCTAGTAACGGCGCTGGCTTCCAACCAAATTCCCGCACCCGCTCGCGAATCTTCTTAGGCCCCGTGGTATCCGCGTAGAACATTGGGCCGCCGCGATATGCCGGGAATCCGTAGCCGGTTAGATAAATGACATCGATATCCACCGCGCGCGACGCGATTCCTTCTTCGAGCACCTTAGCGCCTTCATTGATCAGCGCGTAGATGCACCGCTCGACGATCTCATCGTCCGAGATCGCACGATGAGCTTTCTGGAGTAAAGCAAGCACCTCCGGGTCGGCCGTGGGCTTGCGGTTTTCGTCGTATTTGTAAAAACCCGCGCCGGTCTTTTGCCCGTATCGTCCCGCCGCGTATAATTTGTCGACAGCTTCTGGCTGTTTCGATCCAACCGGTGGCGGGAACTCTTGCTCGATCCTCCAGAACACGTCGATCCCGCTCAGATCGGCCACTGCCAGCGGTCCCATGGCCATTCCGAAATCGGTAAGCGCGCGATCCACCTGCTCGGGGGTAGCGCCTTCCTCCACCAGCAACTGTGCCTGCTCCATGTACGGTAACATCATGCGATTTCCGACGAATCCGAAGGCGTTTCGCACTACGACTCCGACCTTCTTGAGCGTCTTCGCCAACGCCATGGCCGTCGCAATCGCGGACTTTTCGGTGGCCTTGCCTCGCACGATCTCTACCAGCCGCATCACATTCGCGGGACTGAAAAAGTGCGTCCCGATCACCATCTGTGGGCGCGACGTAACAGCTGCGATCGCGTCGATATCGAGCGTGGACGTATTCGACGCGAGAATACAATCGCGTTTGGCGACTTTATCGATCTCCGCGAATACCTGCTTCTTGATCGCCAGCGATTCGAAGACGGCTTCAATGATGATGTCGGCGTGCTCGAAACCCGCCCAGCCGAGTTGCGGCGAGATCCTCGCGATACGCTCTTGCGCCGCGGCTGCCGTGAGCCGGCCGCTTTTGACCGAGCGCTCGTAGTTCTTGCGGATGGTAGCCAATCCGCGGTCAAGCGCCGCTTGCTCCGCGTCTTTTAAAAAGACTGGGATGCCGGCGTTGGAAAGAGCCATCGCGATTCCGCCACCCATGGTCCCGGCGCCGATCACGGCGGCTTGGCGGATCGGATAGACCGGCGTGTTTTTCGGAAGATCGGGAATCTTCCCAACGGCACGCTCGGCAAAGAACGCGTGAATGAGGGCCTTGCACTGGTCCGAGTGCAGGCACCGCTCGAAAATTTCAGCCTCTAGGCGAATCCCTTCCTCGAAAGGCAGTGCCGCCGACGCTTCTACGGCATCCAGCGCCGCGACCGGCGCGGTCAACTTGCCCCGGAGTTTTTTGCGGATCTCCGAGATATCGGCTGGCATCACCGGCAGATCGCGCGTTCGTCTCGGTCTTTGAGCCTCGCGAGCGAAAGCGATCGCGGCCTCGAGCAGATCACCGTCAGTGATTTTATCGATGATGCCGACAGCCAATGCCTCTTTCGCCGAAATGGGCTCGCCGAAAGCACACATTTCGGCAGCCTTGGCGATGCCTGCCAGCCGGGGCAGCCGCTGCGTTCCGCCCGCGCCGGGAATGAGCCCGATCTTCACCTCCGGTTGTCCCACCTGCGCGTCCGGCGTCGCCACGCGATAGTGTCCGGCCATAGCCAGTTCCAGACCGCCGCCGAGCGCAGTACCATGAATCGCCATTACCACGGGCTTGGCACAATTCTCGATGGCGTCGAGCACCGGATGGAACGCGGGTATGGTTCCCTGCCCCGAGATGATCTCGACAAACTGGTTAATATCCGCACCCGCCACAAACGTCCGGCCGCCGCCGACAACCACGACCGCCCGCGCGTCCAGGTTTTTCTCTAATGCGTCCAGGGCACTCTTGAGGCCTTCCAGAACGCCAGAACTGAGCGCGTTCACAGGAGGATTGTTGATGACGATGATACCCACACCGTCGCGAACAGAGTAACTAACTAATGTTTCCATACTGTTGTTTTCTAGCTTGACACTTTTGCGGAGTGGTCTTAAGATGAAGGCATCACTGAGGAAGGAGGTGGTCCAGTCTAATGATATCTGGCAGTAGTAAAAACAGCACTCAAACCACGCGTGAGGTGGCCGACTGTTGAAGTCGACCCGCTAACGTTCAGGTTTCGAACAGTGTCGAGGCCGCTGCTCATGTGGAACGGCCCCTCAACGCGAAAGAGTCCTGATACAACCATAAGGCCCTGCCGTGTCCCTTCCAAGGGCTCTGCAGGGCTTTGTGTTTAGAGCATGTGTTATATTGGAATTTCCCATGAAAGCTGGAATTCACCCCGCCTACGAAGAAATCAACGTCGTCTGCGCCTGCGGGCACACGTTCAAGACGCGCTCGGCTCATAAGGGCGATATCCGAGTGGAAATCTGTTCGAGCTGCCATCCGTTCTTCACTGGAAAGCAGAAGCTGATTGACACGGAAGGCCGCGTCGACCGCTTCCAGAAGAAGTACCAGAAGGTCCGGGACGCCCAGGCCGCTGCCGCAGCCGCTAAGAAAAAGCCCGTACCGGTTTCCTAATCGCGCTTAGCGTACCCGAATCGTCAGAGCCGCGCTCTTGGTGTTTCCCTCAGAGTCTTGCGCGCTCATCTTGTAAGTTGTCGTTTTCTTCGGAAACACTTCCAGGCAGTGCGATAGTGCGGGTTTGATAGGTTCCACACCCGGTTCGATTTTCACCTGCATGGCGTTCGATACGCCATAGCACAAGACTACGCGTCCTCCAGGCGGCACTTCGCGCTTTGCGGCGTTAAAGCCCAGGATAGTGAGGCGATCCCCGCCAAACCTAGCGACGGTTTTTTGATTCTCATCGAGCTGCTTCTGTTGGGCCTGGCGTTCCGCCTCAGCGGCAGCCTGATGGCGGGAGTATAGCGTCCAGCCGGCGTACAGCAAAGCCAGAGCCATGAGAACGCTGGTGTAGGGGAGAACGCGCCGCAGCAAAATAAAGCCGGGGGATCAGAATCCGCCGGGGCCGCCGCGAGGGCCGCCCTTCTTTATGCGATTTTCGCGCTCCTTTTGCAGGCGATCATATTCCCTCTGCTGATCAAGCGTGAGCATCGCGCGCATCTTTTCCATCTGCTCCCGCCGGATTTCCTGTTGGGCAGGTATCGTTCCGCGATGTACTTCATCCATCCTGGCGCGGGTTTCGTCCATGATCAGACCGACCTTGGCAACCTGATCGTCCGTCAATTTGAGATGACTTTTCCAGAAGTCAATAATCGCGCGGCGAACATCTTCCGGACTCTTGGATGCCTTGCCGCTCTTGGATGGCGAAATACGAGTCCCATACACGTGATCGCCGAACCCTCCCAGAAGGACACCGCTGACAAAAACCAAGCCGATATACACGGCGATGGAACTGCGAGTTAAGTTCATCGCAGGTCAGCAGCGGCAAGCACATCAACATAGTCGTTGGAGTGTTCCGCAGCGAGAGCATCTACGTAGGTCCCGCTGTAGAATACTTCGTCGAAGTTATTATGCGGAATCAGCACCGCGCTCATCACGAGAGCTAGAGCGACAGCGGCCATTACGCATATCTGAGCGAGCCGGCGAAAAACGGACGTGGTTTCAACGCGACGCGCCTCGATCTTCTGCCACATTTGCGGCATGAAGCTTGGGCCAACCTCAGGATCAGGAGTTGCCTCGCGATACTCAACCCAGAGCGCGTCGAGTCTGTCTTTCATGCGATCCATTCTATACCTCCGGACATCGAATTTGCTACTCGCCCGCCTGGGGCTCCCCGGCGTCATAAGCCTTTAGAACCCGCTGCCTAGCCCGGAACAATCGTACCTTCAGAGCGTTTTCGTTCACCCGGTATATCTTCTCCAGCTCCTTGAGAGATAACCCTTCTACTTCTTTCAGCGTCAACAGGATCCGGTCTTCCTCGGAAATCTTGCCGAGTAAATCGTTCACCGTCTCACGTATCTTCGTTCGACGGGTCTCTTCTACGTCGCGTTTCCCACCTGCGGCAGCATCGGCCATCATCACCTGCTGCTCGCTCAAATCCGACATCCGGCTCTCGCGCCGCCGCCGCTGCCGGCGCAAATAATCATACGCCGCATTCACCGTCAGCCGGTACAGCCAGGGCTCGAAAACCTCGGCCGTCCTCAACTGGTCCAGAGAAAAATACAATCGGAGGAAAACCTCCTGTCCTACATCCTCTACATCCTCCGGCCTGCCGATCAGACGCGCGATAGTCCCCAGGATCCGTTTGCGGTATGCCTGCACGACCTGATTAAACGCACTATCGTCGCCGCTTCGAGCCCGTTCTATGAGTTCGAAGTCAACCAGCATGACCGCCGCCACCGCTCCCAGTGTTACCGGCGGTACTGCAAGTCCAATCCCTACAAGAAAAAAGGCGCACTTACTCACTGCTAGGTTACAACAGTTCGATCGCCTGGGCTACAGGGATGCCTGGGACGAAAAACCCTAGCTGAATCTGTGAGATACAAGGCCAAATGTCCGATTACGCCTATTTGGCGGGGGTTGTTCAGGTATGAGGACGTCGTTGGACGCCGTCCGGCCCTCGATTTACAGTACCGTTCTCGCGGACGAGGGTATTCTCGTAGCGTCCGGCTTGAGCGCTTGCAGGTTCGTATCGCCGCCGCATTCACGAAAGTCCAGCAGTCACGAAAGTCCAGCGCCAGCGCTGTATTCACTGCCGAGTCCATCAGATCAACATCTAGAAGACCAGCCGCCCGAGCACAGTCAATGTACGCGAGTTGCTGGTGTAGAACTGATCGAACCGCCCGAAAGAAGAGCTCCCGGTCAGCAAGAAGCTGCGCGTGTTGTTTAGCTGATTAGGATAAACGTCGTTCAGGAGGTCGCCCGTCCATTGGGGATGGTTGAGTACATTGCTAAACTGCCCGCCAAACTCTACCTCGGTCCGCTCACTAACGGCCAAGCGCTTCAATACCTGGAGGTCGACATTGTCGATCGGATGCAGAGGGAACGTATTCCGGCCCGCGTTGGCAAAGGCGCCTTGCCCGGCCTGGATGTACCGCGCGTTGGAGTTCTGAGCGACGTATCCAACAATCGACGTGGAACCGGCTGCGACAGCCGCCCCGGTTTTGTCTATAGGCGTCACCAGGGAAGATAAGGTAGCATTGCCCGCAGGATTGACCACCGCGCGGTCTCCTGCGGAATCAGCATTGAGGTTCGAATCGATACCGCTTTGGACCGTGGCATAGGCGGGCGACTGGTACGTATAGGTGGCCGAGAGATTCCAATTGCTCACGATATTCTTCATCATCCAGCCGCGGTTCGCGAACATTTTTAAGTCGTACATGGGCGTGAATGTAAAGCGAAGCCGCCGATCCAGCGCCGACGAGGACCAATCATTGCGCAGGTTCCCGAAGTCTTGACCGCGACGCGGCGTCAAGTTTGTGCTGAAGACCGTGGCGGTCGAATCATCGAGCGCATGGCTCCAGGTAAAGGCGGTCATGTAAGAGAAGTTCTTCGCATAGCGCTTGTTCAGTTGGAGAGACAAGCCGTCGTACTTGGAGTTTCCGATGGGATGATACGCCGTAATGGTGCTCCCGAATCCGTACTGTCCGTAGCTATTACTCGGCGACGCCGGGTAGTTGGTCATGGCCACAAGAGTGTTCTGAATCTGCCCCAGCGTCAGGTTTAACCCTGCGAGCTGAGCCGCTGATGGTGCCGTGACGAAGGTCGGCAGGCTGTAAGACGGCGTTACGTCCGTGATTCTGTTGATCTGATCCTGAACGTAAAGATGGACGCCCTTGGTCCCGACATAGCGCGCTTCGAATGTATAATCCCTGCCAAAGGAGCGCTGGATACCAACCGTGTAGTTGATGGCATATGGCCGGATCTGGTCATAGTTGTAAGCGGACACGGCGGCCCGGGCGGTCGCGGGATCGGTTGTAGTCACGATTGCATTAGACGGAGGCAGACCGCCATTCGCCAGGAAGTTAGGCGTGTTGTTGGTAAGGCTGGGAACATCTTCGGTCTGCTGGAAGTAGCCGGGTTTCGCATTGATGTTCAGGTTGTTATAGGGCTGGTCATAGTTAATGCCAAAGCCCGCGCGAATGGACCACACGGCGCTGTTTCCAGGAGACCACGCGATGCCCAGGCGCGGAGCCCAGTTGTTCTTCTGCGGCTGCGGCTCACCGAATGTGATCAGCCCCGGAAGGTTTGCAGCCGAGCTGAAGCTCTGATACCGCGAAACGACCGGTACGGTCACGTACTCATAACGGACCCCGAGATTTAGTGTCAGATTTGGCTTAATGCGGTAGTCGTCGTTGAAAAACACCGAGTGAAAAAGATATCCGGCGGGAATGCCGCCAGCCACTCCGACGCTACGTTCGCCCAAAGAATCCGGGCTTAAATCGTGCAAATACAGATCCAACGTGGAGTAATCGTAATCGCCTCTGGAACGCTGAACGAAGTTATTGCTGGCGATAATGTCCTGAAACTGATACCCGGTCTTGAAGGTATGGTGGCCCCACGTCTTGGTGAGATTATCCGTGGCCTGCAGAGTCCCCTGTACATAGCCCTGCGGAGTGCTGGAATCCGGACCTACTTGCAAATTCAGATCGTCGAAGGTGAGGTTCGGGAATTGATCGAGGCCGGGAAACTTAAAGTCTCCCACTGGATAGTTATTGTTCTTGCGACTGTAAGACGCGCGAAACTCATTGAGCATCGTGGCATTGAAGGTGTGGATCTCCGATATAGAGGTCAAGCTGCGGTTGTCGGGGATCTGCGTGTAGAAGACCGGCAATTGCGCATTTGTGTCAATCCCGGAATACCGATTCACAAAGAATCGGCCCCGCACCTGATCCTTCTCCCCAATATTCCAGTCGATGGAACCGACCCCATTCTGCTTGTTGACGTAGGAGGGCCCGACGACTTGCACTTGCCCGATCGGAATGGAAACCCCTCCAACCTTGATTGTGTCGGTTGCAGTCGGAGCGGGCGCCAAATACGTCTGCAGGACAGTCAGATTCGTCTTGCTGATTCCCGGAAGACCTGCGATGGTCTGATAGCCGGCGGCGGTGGGCGCCTGTATGGGCGAACCGGGAGTCGAGGCCTGCCCGAGGGGGGAGTACTCCCAATCGGCGAAGTAGAAGAGCTTATTTTTCTTGATCGGTCCACCGACCGTGCCGCCGAAGCGGTTGTAGTCGAAGCGGGGATTAGACTTAAATCCCTGCACCGACTTCAAAGAATCCACCGCGTTCAAGTTACGATTATTCATGTATTCGTAAACGGAGCCATGAAGCTCATTGGTGCCGCTCTTCACGATAGTGTTGAAAATACCGCCGGATGCGCCGCCGAATTCCGGGCTGAACTGGTTTTCGAGAATGCTGAACTGCGCAACGGCGTCATTTGGGACCAGGGATAGGGGACCCGTGACGTCGTGACGATTGTTGTCAACGCCGTCGATATTGAAGCTGTTATTGGTCGGGCGTTGGCCCCCGACGCTGGGGCCGGTGCCGTATCCCATGCCTCCACTCTGCGTCACGCCAGGAGCCAATAAGCTCAGGTTCAAAACGCCCGTGTCATTCAAATAGTTCCCTGCCGAGGGCAGGTTGAGGCTAGCTTCGGAATTGAATGAGGTTTGCAGCTGGGCCGTCGAAGTATCGATCAGAGCGCTGGATTCCACCACCTGCACGGTGGTCGAAACGGCTCCGACCTCCAACTTGAAATTCACAGATGCGGTGCGATTCAGATCAAGAGCCACACCCGAGACCTTCTTGGTGGCCATTCCGTTCGCACTTGCTTCCACGTCATAGGTGCCGACCGGAATATTGTTGATTCGATATTCGCCAGTGGCATTCGTTTTTGCGGTGTACTTGACGCCGGTAGCCCGGTTGGTCGCGATGATAGTAGCGTTGGGCACCACGGCATCACTAGGATCGGCGACGACGCCAACGAGAATGCTGTCAGTGGCCTGCGCCTGTAATTTGCCGGCGCCGGCGAGCGTTAAAAGCGTCACGAGCGCTGTAAATGACACAGAACTCCACAGTCGAATCTTCATAATTAGCCCCCTAGTCGAAACAATTGCAGCAGGTTGATCTGTCTCCCGAATACAATTCCAATCGCGACTTCGTACAGCCGTCTCCGTCTATACGGACCAAGCCTCCCCATCAAGTGGGCGGCTTGAGTAGATTTCTTACGGGGAACTGCGGGGCGCGAACTCAGCGCCTCTGGCACTGGATCTGAAACAGCGAATATGGTATGCGAGGACATGCTGTCTCGCTTACGAATTACACCCCTCTCCAGACGAAAGTGAGAGCACTTACCTCCCAATTTCGTTACCACCGAGACAGCGGGAGTTACGTCGTGCAAAGATGGGGGGTTCCCAAGGGCTTATCGGGAGGTCTCCCGCAACTTTATCATCTGGCGGAACTTATAGACGCGGACAGTGGCATGCCACAATCAAGTGATGGACTTTCTCGACGGCCTCAATCCCCGCCAGCGTGAGGCCGTGCAGCATACGGAGGGTCCCCTGCTGGTTTTAGCGGGCGCCGGAAGTGGCAAAACCAGGGTCATCACGCACCGCATCGCCCATCTGGTTAGCGCCCACAAGGTTCCAGGATGGGCCATTCTGGCCGTGACGTTCACCAATAAAGCCGCGGGTGAGATGCGCGAACGCGTCCGTTCGCTGGTTCCAGGCGAGCCGCGGGATGCCCCCACCGTCTCCACTTTCCACTCCTTCTGCGTCCGGCTGCTCCGGCGCGAAGGCGCAGCGCTGGCTCAGATCCGTCCCGGCTTTACCCCCCAGTTCACGATCTACGATGACGATGACCAGATCTCGATTTTGAGAGCCGTCTACAAGCAACTTGGTCTGGATGACAAGTTCATGCAGCACCGGGCGGCGTTGTCACGCATCAGCCACGCCAAGAGCATTAAGCAATCGCCCGCGGAGATGGCTCGCGCCGCTGCCGATCCGACGACTACGCGGCTGGCGGTGATTTACGAACGCTACCAGGCCCGGCTGCTCGAATCGAACGCGTTGGATTTCGACGATCTGCTGCTCGAAGCGGTGCGCCTGCTGGCCAACGACGCACCGACGCAGGAGCGCATCAATCGGCGCTACGAATTCCTGATGGTAGATGAATACCAGGACACCAATCGTAGCCAGTACGAGCTGATGCGGCTGCTCACGGGCGAACGTCACAATGTGGCCGTGGTCGGCGACGAGGATCAGTCCATCTACGGGTGGCGTGGAGCGAATATTCGCAACATCCTGGATTTCGAACGCGATTTTCCGGGCGCCATTACCATCCGTCTGGAGCAGAATTACCGCTCAACCAAGAACATTTTGGAAGCGGCCAGCGCGGTGGTCGCCAACAACACCGAGCGTATCGGGAAATGGCTCTGGACCGAATCGGGCGATGGCGACAAGATTACGTTATACGAAGCTCCCGACGCCGAGAACGAAGCCTTGTGGATCGCCGACAAGATCGAAGCGCACATGGCGCGAAATCCGGAGGAGCACATCGCGGTCCTCTATCGCACGAATGCCCAGTCGCGCCAGATCGAAGAAGCTCTTCGGCGCTATGGACGCAAGTACATCGTGGTCGGCGGCTTCAGTTTCTATCAGCGCGCGGAAATCAAGGACGTGATCGCGTACCTGCGTGTCCTGCTGAGCCCGCAGGATACCATCAGCCTGCTGCGCATTATCAATACACCGGCCCGTGGCATCGGCCGGACCACCATTGACCAGATCGAACAATACGCGCTCACGCACGAGCTGGCTTTATGGACGGCGCTCGAGCGGATGCTCGAAGAGCGCGTTTTCCCCGCGCGTGCGGAAGCTGCGCTGGCCGCGTTCTTGCGCATGATGAAGGAACTTGCCGACGGGATCGAAACCCGGCCGCCGGCGGAGACGCTGAACGCTCTTCTCGACCAGACAGGCTACCGCAAAATGCTGGTGGAGGAAGGCACGGAGGAATCCGCCTCGCGCATAGCCAACCTGGAGGAATTGCTCAACGCGGCTGCCGACGCCGCGGAACGGGGCGAGACACTAAGAGATTTTCTCGATCACGCGGCGCTGGTCTCGGATGCGGACTCGGTGGACGATCGTGCCCCTGTGTCGCTGCTTACGATGCATAACGCGAAAGGCCTGGAATTCCCAATCGTATTCATTGCCGGCATGGAAGAAGGTTTATTTCCGCATAGCCGGTCGATCAACTCGGGCGACATCATGCAGATGGAAGAGGAGCGCCGCCTATGTTACGTCGGGATGACGCGCGCTCGCAAGAAGCTGTACCTAAGTTGGGCGCGCTACCGCCGCCGATTCGGCGCGGGGCAGCCTGAAGCTTCCATCCGGTCGCGATTCCTCAAAGAAGTCCCGGCGACGCTGATTGAGAATGTCCGCGGCGACCAGGGGCACATCGATCTGTTCGCCGAGCGGCACATGGTCCGCGAAACTGCCCAGAAGAACCTTTATACTGGGAAGACTTATAACTCGGTGGATGCGATCCAGCAGTTTTTCGCCGGGGGCGCGCCGAAGCCGGTTGCGTCGCCGCCGCCCAGAGCTGCCGGACCCGTGGCACCAGCAGCACCAGTAAAAAAGAAGAAGCTCGGGCCCGGCTCAACCATCGAGCATGCAAAGTACGGCCACGGAACGGTGTTGCGCCTGGAAGGCAGCGGCGAAGACACTAAGGTTACGGTGAGTTTTCCGGGCTACGGATTAAAGAAACTGATCGCGAAATACGCGGGAATCAAGGTCGAATGAACACCAAGAAAGTTACCGATAGAACAGAACGCAAGAAGCTGAAGCGCGCGGCGCGGAAGAAGGCGGCTCCCAAGGGCAAGCGGCCCGCCGATGTGGCGCGCGGCTCGCGCAAACAAAAGGTCGCCAAAATGGTGAAGGGCCAGAGCAAGCGCTAAAGAAGCGTAGGGCAGGTGATCTTGTCACCTGCCAGGCCATTCGATGCCGAGGCTGACTCGCACCAAGTCGATCGCCGAGCTGATTTCGGCCAGCGAAGCGAACTCGGGCCGGCTCCGCCGTCAGCTCGGCTTGTGGAGCCTAGTGGCACTCGGCATCGGCTCGGTCATTGGGGCCGGTATTTTCGCGTTCACCGGCACAGCCGCGGCCGGAACACCCGACCGCCCTGGCGCGGGTCCGGGGATCGCGCTTTCTTTCGTTCTCGTCGCCGTCGCCTGCGGGTTCGCCGCGCTGTGTTATGGCGAACTCGCTTCGATGATTCCGGTCGCGGGCAGCGCCTACACCTATGCCTACGCCACCATGGGCGAGATTTTCGCCTGGATCATCGGATGGGACTTGATCCTGGAATATGCCGTCTCCAACATGGCGGTGGCCGTGGGATTCTCGGCCTATTTCAACGACCTGTTGGACAATGTATTCGGCTATCACCTGCCTTTCGCGCTGTCGAACCCGGTGTTCGCAGGCGGCGTAGCGACGGGCGCGATTTTTAATTTACCCGCGTTCGTCCTGATGATGATGCTCACATGGCTCCTGGTACGCGGCGTGAAGGAAAGCGCGCAGGCCAACAACTGGATGGTGGTGATCAAAATCGCCGCGATCTTAGCTTTCGTCATCGGCGCGGCCCGCGCCGTTAACCCCGCCAACTGGCATCCCTTTATGCCCAATGGATTTCCGGGCGTCTTGAGCGGCGGCGCGATTGTTTTTTTCACCTACATCGGCTTCGATTCGGTCTCGACCGCGGCCGAGGAATGCGATCGTCCGCAGCGCGACATGCCGCTTGCGATCATGATCACGCTGGGCGCTTGCGCGATTCTCTACGCGGCGGTGGCGCTGGTGCTGACGGGAATCGCGCGCTGGGACACGCTCAACAACGCGGCTCCCGTTGCAAACGCGCTCAAGGCGCTGGGTTTTAACCGGCTGCGGTTCATCGTCACGGTCGGCGCGTTGCTTGGAATGATCTCGTCGCTTCTGGTGTTTCAGTATGGGCAAGCTCGGATCTGGTTCGCCATGTCGCGCGATCGCCTACTCCCAGGCCTGTTCTCGCGGCTGCATCCGAAGTATGAAACACCGCACATAAGCACGTGGATTGCCGGATTTGTGGTTGGCATTCCGGCGGGCATCCTGGATATCGGGACGCTGGGCGATCTAACCAACATCGGAACACTATTCGCGTTCGTAGTAGTGTCGGCGGCGGTGATTATTTTGCGACGCAAGCAACCAGACTACCCACGCGGATTCCGTGTCCCCTGGGTGCCATTTCTTCCCTTGCTCTCTATGGCATGCTGTCTGGTCCTTATGCTGAGCCTGCCGGTGGAAACCTGGATCCGGTTCGTTGTTTGGCTGGCCATCGGGCTGGCGATCTATTTCCTCTATAGCCGGAAACGCACCGTAGCGGTATAGCCGGGATGCGCGAGTTCGACTCTATCGTCATCGGCATCGGCGGCATGGGCAGCGCGACGGCGTATCACCTGGCACGCCGCGGGCAGCGGGTTCTAGGTTTGGAACAATTCGAGGTTCCACACGATCTTGGATCGTCGCACGGAATTACGCGCATCATTCGCCTGGCATATGCCGAAGGCGGCGGATACGTCCCGCTGTTGCGCCGGGCGTACGACCTCTGGCGCGATCTCGAAGTGCAAGCGGGAGAGCGACTGCTGCTTGTGACGGGATGTGTCGACGCCGGCGCGCCGGATAGCGCTACCGTGCGCGGGTCGCTCGAAAGCTGCCGCCAGTTCGGCCTGGAGCACCAGATACTAGATGCCAAGTTTCTGCGCGAACAGTTTCCCGGCTATCGGCTCACCGGCAGCATGGCCGCAGTGTTGCAACCGGATGGCGGATTTCTGCTGCCCGAGCGCTGCATCGTGAATTTCGTGAAAGCGGCGCGGGCATTAGGCGCGGAAATTCACACTCGGGAACGCGTAATCGGATGGGACGCATCGAGCGGCGGAGCGGAGGTTCGCACGGAGCAGGAAAGATATCATGCACGGACGCTGGTGATCACTGCTGGACCGTGGGCGTCGCAGCTTTGCCCGTTACTGCGCGATCTCGCGATCCCCGAGAGGCAGGTAATGCTGTGGGCACAACCGTTGCGGCGCGAGCTGTTTCAGCCTGGCATCTTCCCGGTGTTCAATCTGGAGGCTCCCGAAGGGCGATTCTACGGATGCCCGGTGTATGGCGTTCCGGGATTCAAGATCGGGAAATATCACCACCGGCACGAGAATGTGGACCCGGACGATATCGACCGCCAGATTCATCCGAAAGATGAAGCAGTGCTGCGGGAGGGTATCCGCCGGTATTTCCCGGACGCGGACGGTCCCACGCTGGCGATGAAGACCTGCATGTTCACCAACAGTCCTGACGAGCACTTCATTCTCGACGCGCACCCGGGAACCGATAACGTTTACATCGCAGCAGGTTTCTCCGGACACGGATTCAAGTTCGCCAGCGTGGTGGGAGAGATCCTGGCCGACTTGGCTCTGGACGGCGGCAAGAAATACGACGGCCAGCTGGGCATGTTCCGGCTAGCGCGGTTTGCATGACGCGTAGGTTTGCGCGAGCGAAGGGCTAGCCGCCAACGCCAGATCCGTCGCGGCACTGCGGTAGAAAATCTTCAGATCTTTCCCTTTCAAGGCGTCGGGCGTATGAAGCGTATCCACAACGTAGACTTGTGTCTGCTGCGGATCGAAATTCTCATCAATCGCCTGAATGGAGGTAGGCTGTGCGATCTGGTAGAAGTTCAGGGCGGAGCGGTACGGCCAAGTGGACGTGACCTGCGTCACCTGATGTTCCCGATTCAAACACGATAGGACCGTGTAGGTCTTCTGAACGTCGGCATCCCAATACCATTCTCTGAAATACGTCAGACGCAGGCAGGATAGAAAATAGACCGCCATCATCGCCAGAGCCCCGAGAAAACTTGCGCGCAAATATCGACCTAGCGGCGACAGCGGTGGTATCGAGGCCAACACGCCGGCTACGATCATAAAGATCGGGAAGAAAAAGAGCGCAGTGCGATCCTTCGGCAGGAGCAGGCCGAATAACCGGAATGCCGTCCAATGGATGGCGATGGTCGCAGCGAAGATCGCGGCGGCGGCCCATCCAAATATCGCGATTCTGGACTTTGCTCTCCGGCGGAGCAAATAAAGCAACCACAGCAGACCCGTGATGCCGGCCAGGGGAAACACGACCGGAGCCAGAAAGTCGAGGGGACTTCGGAAAAGTGATGACTCGAGGATGCTTCCGAAAGTTTCGCCCAGACTTCGGGCGCCATAGATCAGCTCGCCAGGACGCGTATGGAGTAAGGCATCGCCCGAAACAATAGTGATGATCCCCGCACCAGGCACCGTACAGGCGGCCATAATCCGGATCCATTCGCTGGGACGCTGATACCGGGCGCAGAGGAAAATCGCGACCATCAACACGGCATTCACAAAGGCAAAAGAAAAGTTTGCATTGACGGACATTCCGGCGCACAGCGAGGATACCGCGCAAGCCACCACCAAGGGATACTGCCGCAGGTACGATTCGGCGGAATAAACCATCGCCCACATCAGAAACGCCAGCGCCAAGCCGTATCCGCGCGCTGCGACCAAATGATCAAAGACGAAAGGATTGAACACCAGGCACACGAATACGGTCAGTTGCACCAGGAGCGCGGTTGTCAGCAACCGGCACAAGCGATACGCTGCGCCTATATATAATGCTGCGCCGATCAACGCGGGTAGTCTCGTCGTGAATTGTGAAATTCCCAGCAACTTGGTGAATCCGTACATTAGTATCGAATTCAGAATATGGTTGTTCGCGGCGTACCAGAGATACCGGCGCTCGAAAACGAAGACGTTGAAGGTGACCGCCTCGTCGATGGTGATGGACTGGATCGCAGCGCGCGCGATGGCCCAGGACATGGCAAAGAGGGCAACGCCGATCAGAATCGAGCGCGAGTAACGTGCCTTAGCGGGAGGGCTCATTCGACGGGATAGTAGCCATCGCGAGCATGTACCGTGAGTCCTTTGGGTCTTACCGAAACGCGAATCTTGCGATATCCCAAGTGACTTTTGGCCGGCGTGAAACCAAGGCTGTACTGATTTCGAAGTTCGTCTTCGATGCGGCCATAGATTTTCTGGAGCGTTTCCGAGGCCGTGAGATCAAAGTAGCTCCCGCCGGTTTCCCTGGCGATCCGTTCCAGCGTTTTTTGGCCTTCGCGCGGAACCGGAGAACCGCCCTGCGAGGCAGGAACCTGAAACTTAAAGACGTCGCGATCGAGAAAACGAATCGAATAGACCAGGGCGTCGGCACGCTGGGCCGTCTCGACTGCTGCTGCGAGGGGGGCCGAGCTGCTAGTGTCGTATCCGTCTGAAAGAACGATTAAGGCCTTGCGTCCAGGTTGGCCAGCGAGGCCGCGGGCTGCGGAAACAATTGCGTCGTAAAGCGCCGTGCCGCGCGCGCCATTCTCCTTCGCATCCACTTCCAACAAGGAAAGGTCCTCGATGAGTTCAATGCGCCGGTCGAATCGAACCAGGAAAGCCCGGTCACCGGGGCGCAGGACAGTGTCGAGGAATTGCTGGCTCGCACGGCGCTGTTCGGCAAGCACCGTCCGCTGGCTGCCGCTCACATCGATTAGGAGACCGAGCATGAGGGGCTGGTCGGCTTGCGGCGAAAAATAGCGGATCGTCTGGTTCTGGCCGTCTTCTTCGAGCTTGAAATCGGCCTTGGCCAGTCCCTTGACAAGTTGTCCTTGCTTGTCGCGAACTGTAACCAGAACGTTGACAACGTTGACGCCAGTGGAGAAGGTGGCTTGCTGGGCTTTCGCAAAAGTGCAGAGTAGCCCTAATGCAGTTCGCCGGGATAGCGACAGGGCCACCCCCTAAGTGTAATATCCGTCGCGGGCGCGAACGGTCAGGTTCTTGCGCTTCACCGAAACCACGATCTTGTGATAGCCGCCGCTGGCTTGATCCGGCGTATAGCCCAAGCTGTATTGGTTAAGCAGTTCTTCTTCGATCTGATCGTAGATCTTGTCGAGCGGCATCTTGCTGGATACCTCGAAGTACCCAGCTCCGGTTTCCTGCGAGATGCGCTCCAGAATCTTCTTTCCATCGACTGAATTTCGTCCTCCGGCAGACGGCTGCGGGAAGCGGCCGCCACCTCCACGTCGCCCGCCGCGGCCCATGCTGGGTCCGCCGAAACCAACCGGGCTGCGGTTGCCCTCCGAATCGGCAAAGCGAATGGAATAAACCAGCGTATCGGCGCGTTGAGCGGATTCAATGGCTCCGCCGATTGATTCCTTGCTGCCGTTGTCGACGCCGTCGGATAGAAGGACAACTGCTTTACGGCCTTGCTGCTTCTTGAGTAGTTCATCCGCCGCCAGGAAGATGGCATCGTACATCGCGGTGCCGCCGCTGCGGCCTTGTCCACGGCCCTGCGGAGATCTGCCGCCGGATGAAGAGCGGCGGTTGAGTTGAGGACGTTCCACGTCTTTCAACGCGGCTTCCAGATCCTTGCGCGATGAGGTCAGGTCCTGAAGCAGTTCCACTTCGCGGTCGAAATGGATGAGGAACGCCTTGTCCTTGTCTTCGCGCAGGATATGTTCGAAGAACTCGTAACTGGCAGTGCGCTCCCGATCGAGGACCCGCGATTGGCTCCCGCTGGTATCGAGCAGCAGACCGAGAGTGAGGGGGAGATCGCTCTGCTGGGCGAAATAGCGGATGGACTGTGGACGCCCGCCTTCCTGGATGGTGAACTCATCTTGGGTCAGATCGTGGACGATTTTGCCTTTCTGGTCGTGAACAGTGGCCAGGACGTTGACGACATCGACGCCAGTGGAATATTTAGGGTCCTGGGCGCGGGCAAGAGCCACCCCGGCGAGGTAAAGAAAGTTACGGCGGGAAAGCATCAAACGAATGGACGTAGGTGCCCCGGAAAAGGGTTACGAGGAAGATGTAGGACAGGCGGTCTTGCCGCCCTGTCGAGCGCTATTCCCTGACAGGCGACAAGATCGCCTGTCGTACTTAGTGCACGCGGTCAGGAAGTTCTCTCAGTACGAGAGGATGCGGTCGGCTTCGGCGACGATGTTGTCGACTTGAGGCAGAATCTCGGCTTCGAGATTGGGGTGGTAACCAACCCAAGTATCCAGCGCGCCTATGCGGCCCACCGGAGCGTCGAGCGAAGAGAACAGCTCCCTAGCGACCCTCGCAGAGATTTCGGCGCCGAAGCCCCAAGAAAGCGTATCCTCATGCACCACCATCACGCGGCTGGTTTTTTCAACAGATTCGCGAATGGTTTGCCAGTCATATGGTGAAAGCGTGCGCAGATCGATCACTTCCACGCTGTGATCAGGATTGCGCTGCTCGACGAGGAGCGCCGCTTGCAGCGACTTCTGTACCAGAGCGCCGTACGTCACGATAGTCAGCCGCCCACCGGCTTTAGCGATCTTCGCCTTGCCGAAGGGTATGGTGTAATCCGGGCCGGGATGCGGCGAGCGATTGTAGGCCTCGCGATAGAGTTTTTTGTGTTCCAGAAATAACACGGGGTCATCGGAACGGATCGCCGTCCGCAATAGGCCGCAGGCATCCAGAGCGTTCGAGGGGAACACCACGCGCAGTCCGGGAATGTGGGTGAAAATCGATTCACCGCACTGGCTGTGATAAATCGCGCCGCCATTGAGGTATCCGCCGATGGTCACGCGGATCACCATAGGCGCGGAGAATCCGTTGTAGGAGCGCCAACGCAGGCTGGCGAGCTCATCACGGATTTGCATCATGGCAGGCCAGATGTAATCGAAGAACTGAATTTCTACGATTGGCTTCAACCCGCGCGTAGCCATGCCGGCTCCGCGGCCGACGATAGCCGCTTCGGCGATGGGGGTGTTAAAAACGCGCTGCGATCCGAAAACGGTCTGGAGGCCCTGGGTGGCTTTGAACACTCCCCCCTTGCCTTTGACTTCTTTCAGGTTGTCCTCGTGGCTGCAATCGGCAACGTCCTCGCCGAAAAGCACGATTTTATCGTTGCGCCGCATCTCCTCGTGCAACGTGAGATTGATCTCGTCGACCATGGTTCGCGGATTGCCGGACAAGCGGGGCTCCACATCGAATTCCTTGGAGGTGGGATCGACCAGCGGTGAATACAGGAAACGCATGGCGGAACCAGGCGGAGGCGGCGCGGCCTTCAGTACCTTTTGGGAGATCTCCTGGATTTCGAGCTCAACCTCATGAGTTAACAATTCCAAGCCATGTGGCTCGATCAAACCTTGGGAAAGGAGCCATTCGGGGAATTTGACGATCGGGTCGCGCGAGGCCTCGGCGGCACGCTCGGCTTTGGTCTTGTATAGACGCTCGTCATCGGAGAGCGAGTGTGAGTAAGGCCGAGTGCAACGGGCATGCACCAAAACGGGCGACTGCGTGCGGCGACAATACTCTACCGCCTCGGACATGGTGGTGTAAGAGACCAGGAAGTCGTTGCCGTCGCATTCGAAGACCTTCAGGTTGGGGAATCCAGAAACCAGCTTCGCGATGTTGCCGCCGGCGGTCTGCTTCTCGACGGGAACCGAAATAGCCCAACCGTTATCTTCGACCAGATAGAGGATCGCGAGCTTCTCCAGACAAGCGACGTTAAGCGATTCCCAGAACTCTCCTTCGCTGGTAGCCCCATCGCCTGTGGTGGTGACCGTAATCGCGTCGGTTCCGGGTTCGAGGCGGCGCTGGGCGTCGGCGCATCCTATGGCGGGCAAAAATTGGGTCCCGGTCGCGGAGGATGGCGAGACGATATGCAGGCGGGGGTTGCTCCAATGGGACGGCATCTGGCGGCCGCCGGAAGAGGGGTCGGATTCAGCACCCACGGCCTGAAGCAACATGTCTTCGGGAGTCACGCCGAGCGTCAGGCACAGCGCGCGGTCGCGATAGTAAGGGAAGAACCAGTCGTGGCCTGCCCGGAGCACCATCCCAGCGGCGGTTTGAATGGCTTCGTGGCCTGCGCCCGAGATCTGGAAGTAGATTTTGCTCTGGCGCTTGAGAAGGATCTCCCGGTCGTCGATGCGGCGGGAGAGGTACATGATGCGGAAAGCCCGGATGAGTTCATCGCGCCCGAGACCCGAGGGTCCGGGCGGCCTAAGTGCCAGGTCAGTGACTCCGCTTGCCATGGATGTCCGTTTCAAGTTTATACCAACAAAATAAGCCAGGCGACAAGATCGCCTGACCTACCTTGAGTTGCTAGAATGGAGCTTCACTATGCCAGTCACAGGTGCCGGATTAGAAGGAATTGTCGCGACGGAATCGCGGCTATGTTTTATCGATGGCGACGCGGGCGTGCTCAGCTACCAGGGCTTTCGCATCGAGACGCTGGCGGAACATGCCACGTTCGAGGAAACGGTTTATCTGCTGTGGCACGGGAAGCTGCCCAAGCAGTCCGAACTCGACCAGTTGAAGGCCGCGCTGGTGGCGAATCGGCCGATTCCGGGCGAGGTGGAAGCTTTCCTGAAGAGCAATCCGAAGGGTTCGCCAATGCATGTCCTGCGCACGGCAGTCTCGATGCTGGCATTGTCGGATCCCGATGCCAACAACGTGCAAGCCGAGCCAGCCGCGAAGAAAGCCGTGAAACTGATGTCGCAGACCGCGACCATCGTCACCAGCTTCGATCGGTTGCGGAAAGGGCAGCCCGTGGTTGCGGGCGATCCGCAGCTGGGATTCGCCGCGAACTTCCTCTATACGCTCACCGGCAAGAAACCGGACGATGTGATGGCTCACACGTTCGACATCGCACTGACTCTGCACGCCGAGCACGAGCTCAACGCATCGACATTTGCGGCGCGGGTGACGGCGGCCACGCTTTCCGATATCTATTCGGCGGTGACGGCGGCGATCGGAGCGCTGCGGGGTCCATTGCACGGCGGAGCGAACGAAGACGTGATCAAGCTCCTGCTCGAGGCGGGCACGGCCGACAAAGCCCTCCAGATGATCAAGGACAAGCTGGCGAACAAGGTCAAGATTCCTGGATTCGGGCATCGTGTGTATCACACCGTGGATCCGCGTGCGGCGAGCTTAAAGGGGATGGCGGAGGAGCTCGGCAAACGGACCGGCCACGAGGAACTTTACCAGATCTCCAGCCAGATCGAGAAGTACATTAAAGAAGCTAAGAATCTGAATGCCAACGTGGACTTTTATTCGGCTTCGACGTACTACTCGCTGGGGATTCCGGTGGATCTGTTCACGCCGATTTTCGCGGTGAGCAGGATGTCCGGGTGGACAGCCCATATCCTTGAGCAGTACGCCCACAATCGGCTGATCCGGCCACGCGCGGAGTACGTGGGACCGGCGGTCGGGCAGAAGTGGATCCCGATTGGAGAGCGGAGCTAAAGCTTCGCCCATAAATTGGCCGGCCTGGAGGCCGACCCTACCAACATGTACGATCTCGGGTACTTTCGGAATAATATCGGCTCGATTGCTGCACGCTTGGCGGATCGCGGATTCACGATCGACATGGAAGCATTCCGTGAGCTGGACAGCCAGCGGCGGGCGGCGCTAGCGGAATCGGAAAAACTGAAGGCGCAGCGCAATGCCGAGTCGCAGGAAATCGGCAAGCTGAAGAAAGCCGGCGGCGATACGGCGGACATGCAGCAGCGGGTTCGCGAAATGGGCGAACTAATCGCCAAGCTGGACGCCGACGCGGCAACACTAGATGAGAAATTCAGCCAGCTGATGGCGGGAATCCCGAATACGCCGCACGAATCGGTGCCGGCGGGGAAAAGTGCGGCTGACAATGTGGAAGTCCGCCGTTGGGGTACGCCGCCAAAATTCGCATTTACTCCGAAAGCGCACTGGGATCTGGGTCCAGAGCTGGGAATCCTAGATTTCGACCGCGCGGCCAAGATCACCGGGGCCCGCTTTGCGGTGTACATGGGATTGGGCGCGAAACTGGAACGCGCGCTCATTAACTTCATGCTCGATGTTCACACCAAAGAGCACGGCTACACCGAGGTGCTGCCGCCGTTCATGGCGAACAAGGACAGCTTTTACGGAACAGGACAACTGCCCAAGTTCGAGGCGGACCTGTTCAAGCTGGAGGGCACCGATTACTACCTAGTGCCGACGGCAGAGGTCCCGGTCACGAATCTGTATCGCAACGAAATACTGGATCTGGAAGCGCTACCGATCAAGTTGACGGCATACACGCCGTGTTTCCGCAGCGAAGCAGGCTCGTACGGACGCGATGTGCGGGGAATTATCCGGCAGCATCAATTCCAGAAAGTGGAGCTGGTGAAGTTCTCACGGCCGGAATCGAGCTACGAAGAACTGGAATCGCTCACGCGGGATGCGGAAGACATTCTGCAGCGGCTGGGCCTGGCGTACCGTACCATGGTGCTCTCGACGGGAGACATCGGATTCAGCTCGGCGAAGACGTACGACATCGAGGTGTGGCTGCCGGGGTTGAAAGAGTACAAAGAAATTTCCTCCTGCTCAAATTTCGAGGCGTTTCAGGCGCGGCGGGCGCAGATTCGGGCGAAATCGGGGAAAGAGAAGGCGGAGTTCGTGCACACGCTGAACGGCAGCGGCCTGGCGGTGGGCCGGACGTGGCTGGCGATCATCGAGAACTACCAGCAAGCCGACGGCAGTGTGGTGGTGCCCGAAGTGTTGCGTCCCTATATGGGCGTCGACATAATTCGCGGCTATAAATAACATCTATCCCGCGTTGAATCCGCACCTTCGATCATTGACTCGCATTATCTCTGCGCATTTGCTTCCACACTCAGTCCGACGGGGAGGCGAGTCGGATGCTCAGTTGGAGAAAGCTGGCGCTGCTGGCGGCGGGCGTTATTGGAACGGTGGCAGGGCAACCGGCTCTGACCACGATACAGGATATTCTCTACCGCGCGGATGGCACGCGGTTCACCGGAACCATGTTCATCAAGTACAACAGCTTCCTGGCGGGGGATACGTCGAATATCGCCACGGCGAATCTGACGCTGCCGATCGTGAATGGAGTGCTGCGGGTGCGCCTCGTTCCAACAACAACGGCGTCGGCGGGAGCACAGTACACGGTCACCTATAACAGCCAAGGGATTGACCAGTTCACAGAGCTCTGGGCGGTGCCGCCGAGTACGCTCATTCTGCGCGTGCGGGATGTGCGGATCTCGGGAGGAACGGTAATCGGGCCGCCGCCGATACTCACGCCCGTGCAGATCAGCGATGTGACGGGGTTGCCAAACGAGCTTTCGGTACGGCCTATGAAGGGCGTGGGGTTCGGTATCGGAAGGGCGGTGGTGATCAATCAAGCCGGACAACTCGATGCGGCAACGGGGAACCTGGGCGATTGCGTGCGAGTCGACGGCAGCTCAGGGCCATGCGGTTCGGGAGGAGGCGGCGTCGGTGGAAGCTTCGCCGATGCGGAGACTCCAGCGGGCATCGTGAACGGATCGAATGCGGTGTTCACGCTCGCCTCCCCACCGTCGCCAGCCAGCAGCCTGAGTCTGTACCGGAACGGCCTGTTCCAGCGGCAGGGGCTGGACTACCAGATCAGCGGGGCGACGATCACGTTCTTCCTGGTGTCGATTCCTAAAACCGGAGATCTGCTGGTGGCAAACTACCGGTTCGCGGATCCGAGCAATCTGCTCAGCTCGCTCGCGTCGCCGCAAGTCGTGTGTAGCGGCACTGGATTAAGCACTTCGGACACACCTTTGGTCGAGTTGGGTAGTTGCACGATACCCGCGAGTTTAGTGGGAGCGGGTGACCGGATTGAAGTGCAGTTCCAGTATGGGCACACTGGAACTGCCACGGGCTTCACCGGTACCGTGCTGATTGGGAACACGACAGTAGCATCTCGATCGGGAGCGTCGAATGAAGTCATGCTGGCGGGACACACCAGCTTCGGGTTTTACGGAGGCGGCCAGACGTGGGATACCCAGACATGGGGAATCGGATCGATCTTGACCGTGACTGCGGGGAATGCCAGCGAGGATCCGTCACAGGCTTTAAGAGTGAGCCTGCGAGGCCAGATGGCCGGAGCGACTGCCGACTCAGTAAGCCTGCGCAACTTCACGGTGATCCGGTATCCGGCGCAGGCAAATCCCTAAGTGGGTTCGCGGGACAGTCTACTGAGGAAACGAAGTTGGCCCTACTTCTTCAGGAATCCGCGGACGTAGAGGGCGTTGAAGCCGTTGACCGAAGAAGCTGTGCCGGTGACTTCCATGATGTGTCCGGCGTGATCAATTGCCGCCTGGCGGAAAACACCCATGCCGTCGCGACGCGGATCGTGCTCCTCTTCCATGAGCATGTAAAGGCCCCCATCTTGCGTCAGTAAGCCGATCGGCTGGTTGTTGCGGAAGCATTTCTGGGCGCAATCGCGGTGCTTTTCGCCGTGCTTGCCAACTTCGAGGTAGCAGGAGAAATCGACGATTTCGCCGACGACGGTTTTAACGGTGCCCGGATTAGGTTTGCCGTCGACGGAGGCGCCTATGGTGGTGGCGCTCCACGGCTCCGCAGCCTTGTCGCCGAGCTTTCCCATGGGCTGCTTGTAGGTGCCGCCATCGGCTGCCGGGGTCATTTGAGGCTGGAGGATTTTCGATTTGCCAGCCTTGGTCTGAGCAAACATGGTCAAGGCCAGCGCGAGCAGGGCCAGAAGACTGAGAAGACTGGTGGTTAGTTTCGCCATACGTCCAGTCTAACTGAAGAGACAGACAAGATCGCCTGTCCTACCCTTTAAGATTGCCTGCCCTGCATTCGGCCTACTTGGTAACATAAATGATTCCCCATGTTGCGTTTCGAAACGGCAGGAGAGTCGCACGGAGAGTGTCTAGTCGCCACGCTTACGGGACTTCCGGCGGGAGTACCTGTTTCGCTGGAGGCGATCAATCGCGATCTATGGCGCCGCCAGCAGGGCTTCGGGCGCGGTGGCCGAATGAAGATCGAGACGGACAAAGCCCACATCGTCAGTGGGGTGCGGCACTCGAAGACCATTGGATCGCCGGTAGCGATTTTGATCGATAATGCCGACTGGAAAAACTGGACAGAGGCGCTGCCGGTGGAGGATTTCGAGGGGTCGGCGCAGAAGCAGAAGAAGCTGACGCGACCGAGGCCGGGGCACGCCGATCTGGCCGGGGCCTTGAAATACAATTTCCAGGATGCGCGCTACGTGCTGGAGCGTGCGAGCGCGCGGGAAACGACGGCTCGAGTGGCGCTGGGAGGGCTGGCGAAGGCGTTTCTGGGAGAGCTGGGAATCGCAGTGTTCAGCCACGTGATCGCCGTGGGACAGGAGCGATCGGATCGTCCAGTGACGTGGGAAGAACTGGTCGCACTGAACAATCGGGACGAAGTTCTGCTGAACTGCGTAGACGCCGAAGCCGAGCAACGAATGAAAGGTGTAGTCGATCAGATCTATAAAACGGGCGACACCGTGGGCGGCGTGTTTGAAGTAGTGGCGCACGGGGTTCCGCCGGGACTGGGGTCG